>Ga0181398_1000142_pt1 | contig 20679 bp, 17 predicted proteins | sample 21SPOviralmetaG_FD_130127 | JGI IMG/M metagenome (GOLD analysis project Ga0181398, IMG submission 130127) | Marine viral communities from the oligotrophic San Pedro Time Series (SPOT) site, San Pedro Channel, CA, USA - 21 SPOT_SRF_2011-04-29 | ecosystem: Environmental > Aquatic > Marine > Strait...
AATCAAGAGTCACAGATGCAGACCTGTTGCTTAGAGGTCAAGATGGTAGTTCATTTATAACTGCTCTTACTCTTGATATGTCAGAAGCAGGTTTTGCTACATTTAACGATGGTGGTGCATTTGGTGGAACAGGTGCTTTAAAAATTCCAGTTGGTACAACAGGACAAAGGCCTACAGCCACAACAGGACAAATTCGATGGAATAGTACAGATGGTGCTTTAGAAGTTTATAACGGAACTGCTTGGACTGCAGTTGGAACAGGTTCATCAAATAAAGTATTAGATACTGCTCCATTAAATAATGAAAAGATTGCAGTACATACAACTACAGCTGCGGTTCATGATGGAACATCTGCGGTTAATCAACAATTTACAGCGACTGCTGGACAAACAGCATTTACGTTAAGCCAAGATCCTTCATCAGAAAACAATACACAAGTTTATATTAATGGTGTATATCAACAAAAGACAGATTATACTGTGGTTGGTACTACATTAACTTTTGATACTGGTTTAACAGTTGGTGATGTTGTTGAAGTTAACATGTTTACAGTTGCTACACTTGGTAATACAGATACTGTTACAGAAGGTGTAAGTAATCTTTATCATACAACAGCAAGAGCTAGAGGAGCTATAAGTGTAAGCGGAAATGCATTATCATATAATAGTTCATCAGGCGTTATAACAGCAAACTTTGAAGAAAGCCCTGCTTTTACGGGCAGTGTTGATGTGGCTGGTAACATCACAGTTGGTAATAATGATTCTATACTTGCTGAAAATAATTTAAGATTTAAGTCATCAGGTGCTGCTTATATAGACCATAATACAAATGGTCAAAGTATTGTTTTTAGAACAAGTAACTCAAGTGCACTTGACACCCAAGCTCTTATTATAGATCACCTTGGTAATTCAACAATTAGATCTGGTGGAAAACTAATCATTAACCGTACCGATAATGCAACTGGTGGTGAAATAACTTATGGCCCATCATCGGGAACTGGATTTACATTTAATGATGTAAACAGTGACGGAATAGACTTTAAGACTGGATCCACCATGCTAATGTCAATTGACAGCACAAACCAGAAAGTTGGAATAGGAACAGATTCTCCAGCAACACTTCTACATATCAAGAAGGCAGGTTCAACTTCAGCAGTACAAGAATTTATTAGAATAGAAAACAATGCAGGCGGTGGTGCATCTGCAGGTTCATCAATCAATTTTCATCATTATCATGCAGGTGGTGGTCCAGCTGGAGGAGCGAAAGCCGCTTCTATCACAGCACAGAATATGGCTTCATGGCCAGGAGGAACTCCTTCTAGTTATAGCACAGGGTTAGCTTTTGGCACTTTACACGAAAATACTTTTGCCGAAAGAATGCGTATTTCTTCTAATGGAAAGGTAGGTATTAATGTTGAAAAGAATGGTAATAGTATTCCGCAAAAAACATTCCATGTAGAACATACTGCAGGAGCTTCTGAAGGTATACTTATATCCGGAGCTTCTGATACAGCAGGACATACCGCAGGAATACTACTAAGAGCAGAGGGTGGAGAAGCAGATTCTTCACTTCGAGCTAAAGGCGCTATCTTTTTCGAAAGAACAGGCACTTATGGTGTAGGTAAACTACATTTAGCAAATAACATTGGAGGAGACAATACTTCAGCTACTCTTTCACATGCAAGAATGACTTTAGATACTGATGGAACAATATCTACTTCAGGAGACTTTAAGCCTGGTGCTGATGTTATAATGAATAATGGTAGAGGTATATCTTTTTCAGCTACTGCAAATGCTAGTACTGCTGGAACATCAATGGGATCGGAATTACTTGATGATTACGAAGAAGGAACATTTTCTCCTACAATTATAGCAGGTACAACAAATCCAACAGGGGGTAGTAATTTATCTCCAACAGGTCATTATGTAAAAATAGGAAGACAGGTTTGGGTTGCCTTTTATGTTGGTGTTTCATGGACCAATAGTCCATCTGGAGGAATTTATGTAAATCGTTTACCTTTTACTATAGCAAATAATAGTAATAATAACTCTCACCCTTCAGCTACAACTTACAATTTTGGGACTGGTACCGGAGAGTCACCATTTTTATCACCACAGCTTGGTCAAACAAATGCAAGATTATATATGATGGGTCCTGCAGGTTGGGGAGCAGCAGATTTTGCTTCTCATGTAAGTTCACCACTCTATATCACAGGACAATTTACATATTTTACAACATAGGAGAAAAAATGGCTTTAACAAAAGAAAATATAGTAGATAAATTAGAAATCGTTGAAGATGGAAGCGTTCAAATCAGAAAAGCTACTGTCATAAAAGAAGACGGGACTGAATTATCTAGAACATTTGAAAGATATGTTCTCCATCCAAGTACTAAAACAGGAGATACTTGGGGAGATACAGATATTTCTACGGAAGATGATAGAACTAAAGCAGTTTGTTCAGCGGTTTGGACAGATGCTGTTAAAAGTAGCTATCAAACTGCTTATGATGCTTCATTTGCATCAGAATAAAGGTATAAATAATTAAATGGCATTAACAAAAGTAAAAGCTAGTAATATAACATTAACAACTGCTGCGGCAAATAGTAATGATACTACTCCTGCCACAACGCAATATGTTACAACAGCTATTAATAATTTAATAGATGGAGCTCCTGCAACATTAAATACATTAGATGAAATTGCAGCAGCTTTAAATGACGATGCCGCTTTAAATACTACTCTTACAAATGCTATAGCAGCTAAATTGCCACTAGCTGGTGGAACATTAACTGGCGCTTTAACAATGAGTGATCCACCAACTATAAATAATGCAAGAGTTATAGTACAAAGAGCAAATGATGATTCATCAATAACTTTTGCTAATAATGCAAGTGGTACTCCTTCAAGTCATACTTGGGCAATAGGATTAGACTATTCAGCAAGTAATGGTCTATCAATTGCTTATTCTGCTAGTGGTATACCTTCATTAACCGGGAGTAATTTAGTACAAATAGACACTACAGGCAAAGTTGGTATTGGAACAAGCGCTCCGTTATCTAAATTAGCAGTTGCAGATGACAATAGTTTTAGTGGTGCAGACGGTCAAATTGTATTCTCTATAACACCTTCGGTAAGTAATACTGAAAGCGCAGGCATGGCGTTTGGCACTTATAACGATAACGATTATTGGAAACAAGGCATATTCTGGAAGCGCACTGGTTCGTATGGTAGAGGTGAACTGCATTTTGCTAATAGGGCAGCAGCAGATTCAACAACAGTATCAATATCTGACTCTAAGATGATGATTGATGAAGACGGCAACGTTGGTATCGGAACAACTGCTCCAAATGCTCCATTAACGGTTTGGACTGCTTCATCCGCATCAAGTCAGAGTGCATTACGACTTAATAATCCTGGTGGTTTTACAAATGTAGGAGCTGGTGCTGAACTTATATTCTCTCAAGATAGAAGTACTTCTGAAGACTATAGAATGGCCGCAATAACTTCTGGACAACAATATGCCGGCTCATCATCAGGAGCAGATTTAAAATTCTGGACACGTCATAGTTCCTCAATAACCAACAAAATGACATTATCGGCCGACGGAACGTTGGTTTTAAGGCCCAGTGGAGTCACTACAGGGCTACAATTACAAGGACGTTCATCAGATAATAACTTCTTTATACAGTTTAATACTAATGGCGGTACTGCAAATAAAGCTTCTATAGGTACTGATACTGGAAATAATACCTTACAATATGGAGCAGATAATCATAAGTTTGTAAACCAAGCAACTAATGCTACTGCAATGTCTATTGCTTCAACAAACGCGCCAAGGCTGCATGTAGGAAGTGGAAATCAGAATGGTGCTACTGGAAAAAGAGGTGTACGAACTGGTCGTACTATATACAACTGGTTTAATTATGGAAAAAATGAAGGACATACATATCTTCACATAAAAACAGACCTTCAGTTTCCCACTGGTAGTAATCCACAACCTACAATGTCTATGCTTCACATTAAAGGATATACTTATAGTGCAGAAAGTTTTGATTCAATGCTTGGGTTTCATAATTGGAGCGGCACTATTCATCAACCAATATATACAAATAATGGGACAAGAACTGTTGTGAGTTCTAGTTGGGCGCCATACAGGTCATCTGATAATTATGTAGTTATAGTTTTAAGTATTGGCAACAACTATCCAGGAATATCTATAGATTGGCATCAAGCGTTTGATTCATACACATTTAGGGATATTGATGTATTAGCTTTCACTAAAAATGCAAATACAAGCGGAGTTTATTAATATGGAAGAATATACAAAAGAAGAAACATTAGATATAATAAATGAAGGTGGTGGAATATTTCCAGTAGCAGTAAATGGTGATATTGTTAACCAGTATGGTCATTGGTTTATTATGAAAAATGATAAATGGGAATATCAACCTCCTGAATAAATAGGTATAAATAAGTAATATGGCATTTTCAAAAGCAAGAAGATTATCAGATTTTATAGCAGCAGATGGTACTATACCAACTGGGAAATTTGCCAGTGGGACAATTACTTCTGCTCATATAGCTAACTTAGGAATTACTCATGCTGATCTCCATACTAATATGGATCTTACTGGTAAAACTGTTCTAGTAGCAAATGCATCAACTGGCGATAATGATACGACCGCAGCAAATACGGCATTCGTACAACAAGAAATCGCAGCATTAGTTGATAGCTCACCTTCAGCTTTAAATACATTAAATGAATTAGCTGCAGCTTTAGGCGATGATGCAAATTTTAGTACAACAGTTAATACTAATATAGCAGCAAAACTACCACTAGCAGGTGGTACGATGACAGGCCATTTGCGAGGAACTTCTTTTAGTGTTGGCGCTGGAGATGCTGGAGAAGCACTTAATATTCTTGATGGTGGACACACGGGACAAGGAGCAGCAAATACAGTAAGTTTAGCTTCTTTTGCAGAAAGCGCTTCTGGAAATTCCGCGGGTCTTTGGATTGGTTCTATGACTAACGAGAACACTGCTGTTCTTGGATCAAGGACATCTTCGGGAAATTTTGCATTTCAAACTTATCATAATAGTGCTTGGGGCGAAAGAATGCGAATTTCTTCAGGTGGTAATGTTGGTATTGGTACTCTCGCAAATATTGATCAAATGCTCCACCTAGAAAAATCTGCAGGAACAACGATAGTAAAAACAGAAGTTGCAGCAAACAGCATAGTCGGTTTTGAAATACAAAAAACAGGCTCAACCACTTCTAATTGGAGAATCGTAGATGGACAAACAGCTAATGGCAATTTAGAAATATATGATGTAACAGATTCTCGCTCAGTAATGATGATTGATGGTGATGGCGATATTGGTATGGGTGTTGCTCCTGCCACACATGCAAAATTAACATTAGGTGGAACTGCAACCTCATACAGTTCGGTTTTAGCATTTGATAATAATACTGCTGGTGGTGCAACATTCTTTATGGTAGCGTCAGATAACACATGGTCAGCAGGCGCCAATAAGTTTCTCATGGGGCATGGTGTACCCTCTAGTTCTGCGGTTGACGTTACTATAGATGCAGATGGTAGAGTTGCTATTGGAACAGATACTCCAAGTGCGCACACTCCTTTAACTGCTTATTATAGCTCTACTAGTCAATTTAATATAGGTGGACCACAAGCTGGTATTTCTAATAATGTTTATTATAATGGTTCTGCTTATACAAATAGAAACACAGGTGCAGGTGGATCACTATTACAAATGGCCACTGATGGTAGTTTTGCATTTAGGAGAGCAACATCAGGTAGTTCACCTACATTAAATTACTCAATGTACATCGATGCAAATGGAGCTGTTGGTATTGGACCGACTTCTATATCTTCAGGCGTAAAGCTAGAGGTAACTGGTGGTAAAATATACGTACCAGGTCATAACATACAAGCACAGACTGCTTTAATTGGTGGATATACTAATTATAAATGGAAAGAACAACCATCAAACAACGCAGCATCTGGTCCAACAAATAATAGATCCGCAGCCTTTATAGGGTCAAACTCATCGACTACTGGTATTGTTTTGCAAAGAGATTCAATTGGAAATACTTTTCCAGACTTTGCGATTACAGAGAGTGGATATACATACATCAACGGCAATATAACAATGCAAAATGGTGGTAATGATTCTGCTGACTATCGTTCGGGAGCTGCTGGTTATGTTAATTGGGGCTCAAAAATAGAAAATCATGGTTGGAAGAACTGGTCTGGTACTGGAAACTATACTGCAAGATTATATACACCTATCGTTCATAATGAAGGAAATATGTTTCAACTAGAAATCGATGTATTTGGATATAGTACGGGTGGTTATGCTCAAAGATACATTGGTGGAGGATATGCTTATTCGGGAAGTTCATTAATAGCACACGGTACTGTAGCACTATCTGGAACTTTAACACATAGATTAACTACAGCAACACATCCAAACTTTAATTCAACAGTGGTTTGTTTTGATATAGGTCATACTAATAATAACGGAACAGCTTATTATAATCATATGAGATGGAGATATCAGGGTTGGAATGGTAAGAAATCAGAAGATTTTGTTTGGTCAGCAGTAACAACATAGGAGAATTAAATGAATGATTTTACAGACGCACCATGGTTAAATAATACGCCTCCTCCACAGGAGATTACAGACAAAATAGAAGAATTAAATGGTTATATTAACAGGAGAATTCAGGCTTATAATAGAATAGAAGAACAATTAGATCTTCTATTTAAAGACGTAGATGCAGGTAAATTTGGAGATGATGCTAAAACTGGTTCATGGTATTTACATGTAAAATCAGTAAAAGACGATTATTTAAAACCAAGTAATCCCGAAACATTACAAGAAGAATTAGATTCGCTAATAACGAAACACCACGGGTAGATAAATAGTTATTGGAAGGATAAATCGGTATAAATAGTAATATTAACCTTGGAGAGTGAAAAGGTAAATGGCAACACAACACAATTTTAGAATTAAGAACGGCTTAGAAGTCGCAGGTACCGAGCGTATCTCATCTGCTGGTGCCATAACTCCACAATCATTAACTGTAACTGCTGATGCTAGTGTAGGTGGAAACCTAACAATTACTGGTAATCTTGTAGTTAATGGTAGTACAACAACTATTGATACTGCAACTCTAAGTGTTGAAGATCTTAATATTACTGTTGCTTCAGGTGCCGGTAATTCATCTGCTGCAGACGGAGCAGGCCTTACCATAGCTGGAGCAAGTGCAATCTTTGCTTGGGATCACGCACAAGGAGCAATGACACTTAATAAAGAGCTAAGACTTGATAATAACAAAGGTTTATTCTTTAGAAATTCTAGCTCTAATGGAACACTAGGATTAAAAGCAGACACATCAGATAATATTACATTTAGACAAAATGGCCAATGGGATAGACTAGTTATTAAAGATGATGGAGTAGATATTGCTGGCCATATTTATACTCCTAATAGTATATCTTCAGGATTTGCATCTACTTTAAAAGGATATTTTTACGAAAGTACTGTAGATCAAAATGGAACTGGTAAACCATCTAGTGTTTTAGGTCTTGCTGCAAATATTAATTCAAGGGGAGAAGGACCTTCTATAGACTTTAATGCTGTTTGGACTGGTGCAGCAGGATATCAACAAGATAATTGGAATGAAGGATGGACAGTAGGCCGAGTAGCTGGTGTATATGATTCATCGGGATTAGATACTGGTGCTTTAGCATTTTACACACAAACATCCGGTTCTTCAGGTGGAGCAAGTTCTTCTTCTTTAACTGAAAAAATGCGAATCACTAGTGCAGGCAATGTTGGTATAGGAGTAAGCGTCCCGCTCTCTCCTTTATCTGTTCAGGCAGATGGTGGTGCTGGAGTAGCTCGTTTTATTGGAAGAGCTGCAGATAATATTTCTAGTATAGGATTCTACAATAATGGTCAAAGCGCCGATTCGTATCTTCAAAGTAATAGTTCTTGGATAAGAGCTAGAGCAGATGGTGGTTTTCATTTCAGAAAAGGCAATACACCAATAGTTACAGATACAGACGGTTTTACTATTAATGGCATGAATCTTGGTATTGGAACTGCAGATCCCCAAAGAGAATTACACGTACATAATTCTAGTAGTGGTGCAACTCCGACAAGTAATAGTGTTGCTGTTTTTGAAGGCAATGATAATACAGAAATAAGTATACTTGGTGGAAGTAGTTCTGTTCTCGCAATTAATTTTGGACACAGTGGTGATAATAATGAAGGACTCATTTATTTCAATACTACTACTGGTTCAGAAAATATGCAACTCCAGTCTACAAAAGACATTACATATCAAGTTACTTCAACTAACTCTACTGCAGGACACCACATATTTAAGTCTCATAATACAGAGATTATGAAAATTGATGGTCAACATAATAGAGTTGGTATTAATGTAAGTCCAGGATCTGCACTTACAGTTAAACCATCTGGAAGTATAGGTGATGGTGCTAATATTGTAGATTTTATAGGATCAGATATAAATCAAAGATTAATTGTAGCCAATTTTGCATGTGGATCAGATGAAGACCGTGTAGGTTTTATTTGGGAAAATCAAGGTGTAGCATTATGGCGTAACTGGATGGATGATGATGGCCATTTAAGATTAAAATCAAGCAATCCAACACATGACCATGATGGAAAAAGAGTCGTAACAGAAACATTAGTTACAGGAACTTCTGGAGGTTTCTTAGAACAAGTAAGAGTTTATCCAGGAAACGTTGCAAACTATACTGGAGATGTAGAAGGTGGTGTTAATAAAGGCGGAACACAAATCTGGATTTTTAGTATACAAGGAAATAACACTTGGTATAAAGTATTAACAAATATGCATGATATGACATTTGAAATGTTCACAGCAATAGGTGATGCTGGATCCCGTGACCAAGCATCTTATTCAGTTAATATGACATCACCGGCTTATGGTGTGAGTAGTTTAAATCAAAATTATTATCATAATGGTGGTTGGAATACTGGAAGTTTTGAATACCGATTTGTGGCTACACCCGGAAATAATGCACAATATGATTTAGAATGTAGATTTACGAGTTACTACTCTTCATCTAATGTAGCAACTGGTTATATACATATGAGGAGATTATATTAATGGCTAAAACAGCAACAATTACAAGTTATCAAGAAGATTTTGATAATAGTCAAATGATAGATTGCCCTGCAGATATTATTGCAGCAAACGACATGATGAATGAAGGAGATCAAATTAACGAGATTTTATTAACTCATCCACTACCATATAAAGTGGAATTTAAAGATGGATCAACTTCTCACGGTCAATCATATTATAAAACAGAAGAAGAAGCAGAACAAGCTAAAATAGACTGGGAAAGATAAATTAGGATATAAATAGTAATATGGCATTAACAAAAGTACCAAGTAATTTAGACGCAACTATAGCTACTACTCAGAGTGCGAGTGATAATAGCACAAATGTTGCAACTACAGCATATGTAACAACCGCTATAGCAAATTTAGTGGATGGTGCACCTTCAACTCTAAATACATTAGATGAAATCGCTGCAGCTTTAAATGACGATGCAGCTTTAAATACTACACTTACAAATAGTATTGCTCTTAAAGCGCCATTAGCAAACCCAGATTTTACTGGTCAATTACAAGTTACGAATTCAGCTACAACAGTACAAGAACTTATCGTTACCGGTAATAATACAAGGTCAGCACTTAGCTTACAATCGAAAGATCCTTCTGGGGGAACAGTTGATTTAAGAATGCATTCTTTAGGCGATGGTCCAAGAGGAGAAATATTTACATTTTCAAATCATGACTTAGCATTTGCTACAAACAATAGTGCTCCTAAAATGACACTTGATACTGGAGGAAGGTTAGGAATACAGCAAACACCTACAGCAAATAATTTTACTTTACAAGTTAAAGGAATACAAACAGACGGTTCAGATGGTAGAGTAGCTTACTTTAAAGGATATGGATCACAAACTTCTATTGGAAGTACTGGTCCATCAGTAGTTATACAAAATGCAAATAATACAACAAATAATTATACTAAACTAAGTTTTGAATCAGCCGGTGCTGGAGAAACTGTTTCGATAAATTCACAGAATATAGACCATACAAATCATTATGGTGATATGGCTTTTAATACTAGAGGCTCTGGTGGATATTATGAAAAGGCACGTATTAAAGCTAATGGACACTTAGAATTTAACCCGGTTAATTCTTTTGCAGCTTTAAATAATAGTATTCTATCAAGTTCAAATACATATCTATATATGATGGGTGGAGCTGCTGGATTATACTTAGCAAATAATTCTGGCCTTGATACTTCTATTGGTATAAGAGACGCAAATTATATAGACTTCAATACAAGTAGTGGTGAAAAGATGAGGCTTACCAGTGCTGGAATTCTTGATATCGGTAAAGCATCGTTTTCTAGTTATCCCGCTGGCTCAAAATTAAATGTTTATGCAGATGGAGAAGGAATTAGATTAGATGGAACTGGAGGTACAACTAGAAGACTAAGATTTAGAAATGTTGGTGCTGGAACCGGTCCTGGGGAAATTGTTGCTGATGGTTCATTGATAATTAAAAATGAAGATGCTAATGCTTATCTTAATTTAAGCTCTATAAGAAATATAGAATATCAAGTTACATCAGGAAATGGTACTGCTGGGCATCATATATTTAATTCTTATAATACAGAAATTATGAGACTTGATGGTGCTAGTAATAATGCAAAATTTACATATCCGATTCTTCAAGGTGGTTCAACATCATCAGTTGGAATTGGTTCAACAATGGCCGATGTTAATGGAGCAGAACTTGGACCAGGATATTTAAACCTAGCTAGAGACGATACTGTAGATGCTAAACAAATCAGCTTTAGTAAAAATGGTGTAAGAGTTTCTGATATATCTACTACAGATAAAGGTATTTTGTGGGAAGTTTTAGAATCATCGGGTAACGCAGCTGCTTTCCAAGTGACAAATGGTGTAGGACAAACTGTTTGGGGTTCCATGAACGCTCAAGGGCATAAATGGCAGGATAATGTTTATAATGCGTTCTCAGCTGGTGGAATGTCAATGGGTTCTGATAGTTCAAACACTTCACACATGTGGTGGAATGTTTATGATACAGGATCGAAACATGGTGTATCTGCTGGTTATGGAATGGATGAATATGTATCAAATTCAACTGGTGATTATACTATTCGTATGTCAGATAGTTCTGGTTTCGTAGGAGATGGAGTAGTATTAACAGAAAGATATCGATTCACTAATAAAGGTTCATTAAATATTTATGCAACTGGTAGTCAAAACGAAACTAATGATGCAAAAATATATGTAGTAAAAAATAGTTCTTCAGATTGGTCTATGAGTTTAATATCTGGTGCTGATGATTACGGAATTAGAGTAAGAGGTAACGGGGCTTATGCATTTGGATGTATTGATCATAATGCAAATAGTTATAGAGCTAGAATACATTATAGTGGATATATTTACTCATCTGATGGTACAATTCATGATATTGATTCCGATGTAAGATTAAAAGAAGAAATAGTAGCTGCTCCTTCACAATGGCAAATGATAAAAGATTTACCATTGCAAAAATATAAATGGAAAGATAGAAGACATGGTGATATAGATTCATATGGATGGATTGCGCAAGAGGTAGAAAAAAAATATCCAGAGTTTGTAGAACCAATACCGCAAACAAAAGAAGCTGCAGATGCTGGAGAACAAGATCCAGAATATTTAACTGTAAAAACTGGTGATATAACAAGAAGAGCTCTAGCAGCTTTACAAGAAGCAATGGCAAGAATAGAAACATTAGAAGCTGAGGTGGCAGCACTTAAAGGATAATTAAATGGCAAACACAAAACTACCAGCACGATTATTAGATACATCAGCGATCCCGGCGTTAAACGTTACTGGGGATTTAACTGTGGATACTACTACTCTTAAAGTAGATTCTACTAATAATAGAGTTGGTATTGGTGTTGCTTCACCTGCAGGTCTTCCTTTGCAAACAAAAGTATCAAGTGGAGACAACAAGCTTAGGATGACTACTGCTAGTAAAGATGCATTTATTTTAGAGCTAAAAGATGCGAGTGGCGATGTACATCTTGGTACAAACACAACAGCGGGCGCAATAGTAATAGCAGATGGCGGCAAGGTTGGTATTGGCACAAATAATCCAAGTACAAAACTTACGGTTAAAAATGATAATGCCACTACAAGTTTTGGTGATAATAATATTATTACTATTCAAAATGCAAATACTACAGATAATTCAAGAATGGGATTGGCATTTACGGGAAATACCAACGTAGGTAGTGGTCTTGCTTTAGTAGAAGGCGTTAGTTATGATCAGTCTCAGGGACATACAAGTTTAAACTTTAGTGTTTACAACGGTTCTTGGCATAACGATATGATGGTGTTAAAGGCTGGTAGAGTTGGAATTGGAGAAACTGATCCAGACTTTAAGTTGCATGTTAAAGATACAAACACTCAAATTGCTATTGAGTCAACTACTACTAATCAAAACTCCTCTCTTTATTATATAGCTAATGGAGCGAATCAATGGGAGACTGGAGTAAATATTACTGCAGGTTTAGATTACGAAATCTACGATAGAGTAAATAATGGTGCTAGGATGGTTGTTCAGCATGACGGCAAGATTAGAATTGGTAATAATATTCCAATGTGGTCAGGCGCTTATGGTGGTGCTTTAGTATTAAAAGGTAATAATGCTACTAGTGACAGATATGCACAGTTAACCGTAGTAGATTCTAGTGGGTCGATAGCATACACTGGATTAATAGTAAATAATACTGGAAACGTTGGTATTGGTACTAATAACCCACAGAAACTAACCCATATAAGAGGAGCGGGCGATGGAACTCATCTCAGAATAGCTAGAAATGGGGTTTCGGAATGGGATTTCTCTATTGGTAATACATCTACATTGTCTGGTGTAGGATCTGGCGCTTTGGAGATTCTTCCACAAAATGGCAATTCAGCTAATGAATTTGCAATAGGTCAAGCGGGTACAACTGCCAGCATGCTTCACTTACACGCATACGGCATGAATTTACCAAAACAAACCGTTTTTTCAGCAGCTCTTCCTGCTGTGACAAATGGTGGTAACACAATTGTTTGGGGTGGGGAACACTTGGATGTAGGTGGAAACTTTAATACATCAAATGGCAGGTTCACAGCACCTATAGGAGGCAACTACTTCTTTTCTTTTTGGTTGTTGCTAGACCCTTCAGGCGCAGGAAACTATTCAAGAGTATTATTTAAAAAAAATGGCAGCGTTTCAACGCAATGGACAGACAATTTAGAGTCTACAGATGCTGGGGCAACCGCGGCTTATCATTCGGTAGGAGGATCAGCAGTCATACCTATGGCTGCAAATGACTACATTGAACTTCATAACGACGGGCAAAACCCCACATACGGAACATCATACGGAAACTTTAGCGGATTTTTAGTTTCTTAATAAAACGGAGAATAATATGGATTATACAATAACACTATCAGATACAGAAAAGAAATGTATGGAATACATAGCTGTTGATGTGGACGAGTGGATTACAAATGCAGCAACTAATAGAGCGGCAGTAGCTAAGCAAGAAATACTTAAATTGAATATGGAATATTGCAATGAGAATAGTGTAACTATTGCTACGGGTGAAGATGCGCAAATAACTCAAGCCTATACATTAGGTGTTATAAAAAAATTAGCAGATGCTTCTACTTCTACACCATAATAGGATATGAATAATTAAATGGCAACTCAAGTAAAAACAGGATTAATAGCAAACGATGCAATTACAGATGCAAAGATTGCTAATGTAGCTTTAACAGGTGTTACTGCCTCAAGTGGTGATAGTAGTACCTCATTGGCTACAACTGCTTTTGTTGCAACAGAAATTAATAGTTTAATCGATTCAGCTCCAGGTGCATTAAATACACTTAATGAACTTGCTGCAGCAATGGGTGATGATGCTAACTTTAGTACAACTGTTACCAATAGTATAGCAACGAAACTGCCGCTTGCTGGTGGAACATTAACTGGTGATTTAGTATTAAAATCAGATGGTGGTTCGGATGTTATAAATGTTGTTCACTCAGGTAACACAGTACAACTTGTATCTATTGGTCAGAGTAGTGATAACTCTGGTAATGGAGTAATACAACTTAAAAGAAATAACGGTGTACTACATTCACAAATACACTCACACGGCAGTACATATTTCAATGGAGGTAGTGTAGGCATAGGGTTTGCATCAGGTACTCCGGGAAGAAAATTACATATTAAAGATGGCGGTCAAATAAAATTAGAAAGTAGTTCATCTGGCGGTTGGGTTGGTTTAGATTTTGCTGCAGGAAATGGAACATATGATGGATATATGGGAATGCTTGATAGTAACGGTCGTTTCTTTATTGATGTAGATTCCAATGGAGAAGATTTAACAATATTACAGAACGGCAACGTTGGTATTGGAACTTCAAACCCAGCAGGTCAATTGCATGTTTACTCTGGAGATGCTGGTGCAGTTACTCCATCATCGCAAGCAGATGATTTAGTTGTAGAAAACAGCGCAGAAGGTGGCATAACTATTATGACACCAGATGATCAATCAGCTAGAATTAGATTTACAAGTCCATCCACTGAGTCAGGAGATGAAGGTGGAGCAGACATTTTCTATCGTCAAAACATTAATAAGATGTCACTGGGTACTACAGTTTCAGGCGGTAAATTAGCTTTTAAATCTGGAGCCGGTGTTGAAACTATGATACTAGATAACGGTAATGTTGGTATCGGTGTAACTCCTGCAGCTTGGTATGGTAATGCTTCTGCATTACAAATATCTCCTACAGGTGCATTATATAATACAAGTAACTGGGAAGATTTAAATTTAGGTAATAACGTTTATATTAATAGTAGTGGAACAGACTCTTATATACAAGCTGATGCAGCCTGTAAGATACGATTAACAGATGCCGGTCTAATGGATTTCAGAGTAGCAGGTGCAGGTTCAGCAAACGCAGCGATAAGTTGGAATACTGCCATAGCAATAAATTCTTCAGGACAAGTTTTAGTAGGTGGAGCTCCTGGTGCTTGGGTTGATGGTAATGATATACTAATAACACACGGTAGAGGTATTTTTAAAGGATTTGGACATTCTGCGTTAGCTTTAGGTAGATATAATTCTGGGGGAACTGCTGGTGAAGCAGGGTCCATGCTTGCGTTCTTATATGGAGGAGCCGGTATTGGTACTATCAGCATTACAACTAATTCAACTCAATATAACACAACTTCAGATATCCGTTTAAAAGAAAATATACAAACCATTGTTGATGGTAGTAGTAAAATAATGGCAATGAATCCTGTGTCACACACATGGAAGGCTAATCCTACAGAGGATGCAGTGCACGGATTTATAGCGCAGGAAATAAAAGATATTGTTCCAGAAGCAGTGACAGGAGAACCTGAGGGTGAAGAAATGATGCAAATGGATTATGGTCGTATCACTCCTGTAATTGTTGCTGGACTACAAGATGCTTTAAAGGAAATAGAAAAATTAAAAGAAAGAATTAATGAGTTGGAGAATAAGTAATGACAGATGCAGTATATTTAGCAAAAGAAGGGTTATACAATACCGTAGGGCGAATAGTAAACCAGCATGTACCAGCTTTCGGCCGGAGTGGGAGCAGAGGTCAAAGAGCATGTCTTGGATTTTTTGGAGCAAATGGAGCATCTTATATTCATGTAAAAATGTCTGCAGGAGGAAGTGCTGATAGAATGCATAAATTTGAATATGACGGTTACACTTACTCGTCTTTAAATGTTCATAATTCAGTAACGTTTTATACTTACAATGGAACTTCTACTCCATATCAACCGAGTCTTGTAAATTGGGGAGAAACCACAGGTGGAATCGTAAATTATTACTATTCTTCTTCAGATGATAAGATTGTAATAGTATTACAGACGAGTGGGTCATACACTGGAGGATTTCTCTATCATCAAACTGGACAATCACATGTTGACCATTCATGTGATGTAATAGCACATACTTCAAGTGCTAATATCAGTGGAGTTTACTAATGGAAGGTTGGATAAAAAGAACAAGAGATGATGGATTAATAGAATATGTGCACCCTAAGCACGATGAAATAATAGCTGCAGCAGAAGCAGAAGAAGCAGCTAATCATGATCCAATAACAATAACTCCTGAGCAAATGGCGGCTGATAATTTATTTAGTCTTCGTAGAATTAGAAATCAAAAACTTGCTGAAACAGATTGGTGGGCTAATTCAGATTTATCAATGACACAAGAACAAAAAGATTACCGTCAAGCTCTACGTGCTATAACAGATACATATTCATCATTAGAAGATGTAGTATGGCCCGAGAAACCATAATAATATGTCATTTCTAAGTAATTTATAGGTATAAATAGTAATATGGCTAAACCAAACAGCAGATCAACATTAATTCAATATTGCAAAAGGGCTTTAGGGCATCCTGTGATAGAAATTAATATAGATGATGATCAGGTAGATGATAGAATTGATGAGGCTTTACAGTTTTATCAAGAGTATCATGCTGATGCTATTGAAAAAGTATATTTAAAGCACTTAGTTACTAAAACAGATCAAACTAATGGGTATATAACCATACCTAATTTAGTGACAAATGTTGTAAGACTTATGCCTTTAACTGATTCGAATTTAACAAACAATATGTTTGATGTTAAATATCAAGTCATGCTTAATGATATGCATTCACTTGGGTTTATGGGTCAATTACATGATTTTACTATGAAGATGCAACATCTAGCTATGTTAGATATGGTACTTGATAGTGATGAAAAACATGTAGATTTTAATAGACATAAGAATCAATTAAGAGTTAATATGGATTGGTCTACTGATACTGAAACTCCAGATGATGTAACTATAGCTGTTACTGTTTCTGGTGGTAAATTCTTATTTGATGGGCAAACAACTCCAAATAAAACATTATCAATAGGGTCAACAATTACTTTTGATCAATCACATGCTTCAAACGCTGGCCATCCACTTAAATTAAGTACTACTATTAATGGTGCACATGCAAGTGGAAGTGAATACACTTCTGGAGTAACTTATGCTGGAACTCCGGGTCAAGCAGGATCAAGCACAAAACTAGTAGTAACAGATACAACAGAAACTTCGTTATATTATTACTGTCAAGTACATAGTGGAATGGGTAATTCTGGATTACTTACATCTGAACTTACACCAGGTAAATTTACTTATCTAGTCGTCGAATGTTATAGAATAGTAGACCCAGATACATATACTGAAGTATATAATGATTATTACTTAAAAAAATATGCTACAGCTTTAATTAAACAACAATGGGGTCTTAACCTATTAAAATTTGAAGGTATGCAAATGCCCGGTGGTGTTACCTTTAATGGTCGACAAATATTTGATGATTCAAGAGAAGAAATCGAAAAGCTTACTGAAGAAGCTAGGCTTAATTGGGAAGAACCTATCGATTTTTACACGGGGTAAGTTATGCCTAGAAACGTTTATTTTTCTCAGGCCGTAAGATCCGAACAAAATCTTTACGAAGATTTAATTATTGAGTCATTAAAAATATATGGCCAAGACATATATTACCTACCTAGAGATATTGTAAATAAAGATTCTATTTTAGGAGAAGATCAATCTTCTAAATTTGATGATGCATATATGATTGAAGGTTATATAGAAGGCACTGATGGTTTTGAAGGACAAGGAGATTTATATTCTAAGTTTGGTCTAGAAATAAGAGATGAAGTTAACTTCGTTATTTCTAGAAAAATATGGGATAGGTATGTTGGGTTTCAAGATGAAACAACCGAACAACCAAGACCTAAAGAAGGTGATTTAATATTTTTACCTTTAACTAATAAGTTTTTTGAAGTCATGTTTGTTGAACATGAACAACCATTTTATCAATTATCTAATCTTCCAGTATATAGATTACAATGTGCTCTATATGAATATGCTGAAGAAGAATTTGATACCGGAATTGCTGGTATTGATTCAATTGAAGAAACAGATACATACCAAGTTACTTTAGATTATTCTACCACAAACAATATTCATTTGCAAAAGGGAGAAAAAGTTACTCAAGATCTTACATTTGATACTTCATCTCCTCCTCAAGCTTTAACTAGTGTATTTGGAGAAGTACAGAAGATAGAAAAACTATCTGCAATTGCTGGTAGAATTCAAGTATCTCAGATAGGAGTTAGTGGTATTGCAGAAGCAAGAGACTTTATAGCTTCTTCAACTTTAACTTTAAAAGGTGATACGTCTACAAATACTGTAACAATTACTAAGGTATATGATATTGGAGATAATAGTGCATTTGTAGATCCTACAGATACGCAAGCAGAAAATGTTGCATTCGAAGTTGCAGCAGACGGTTTCTTAGATTTTACAGAAAGTAACCCATTTGGAGATCCATCGGATAATTACTAATGTTTGGAAGTCATTTTTATCACGCAACAATTAGAAAGTCAGTAGCCGTTTTTGGTACTCTTTTTAATAATATATCTGTCATAAGAAAAGATGGCAGTGGTGGTATATTAAATCAAGTTAAAGTTCCATTAGCTTATGGTCCTAAACAAAAATTCTTAGCTCGTATGAATGAAAATTTAGGTGATTCTTCAATGGCTCTTAAATTACCAAGAATGGCCTTTGAAATTACCAGTATTGATGTTGACCTAAATCAAAAACAAAATAAAAGAAATAAAATAACAAATGTAGGTAGCGATAGCTTAACACGAGATAAAATCGATTTTCATGTGCCATATAATATTGGTATGGAATTAACTGTTATGGCTAATAACCAAGATGATGGTTTACAAGTAGTAGAACAAATCTTACCATATTTTCAACCTGATTATACTGTTTCAATTAAACCTATTGATGGGTGGACAGATTTTAAACAAGATGTTCCTATTGTATTGAACTCAGTAGCAATAAATGATGATTACGAAGCTGATTTTTTAACTAGAAGAGTATTAACATACACCTTAGGATTTACTATGAAAATGTCATTTTATAGTTCTAAGGGAAGCCAAAAAGTTATTAAAGAAATTGATATTGATTACACAGATCTAGATAATAAAACTCTTATTTTGGCTGATCAGAATATTCAAGTGGATCCATTAACAGCAATTGAATCAGATACATTAGTTTCTGGAACACCAGGATCTGGACAATATAGAATTGTTACTACTATTGACTTTATTAACCAACCACAAACTCCTACATTAGAATTACAGTCTGATTCTGGCACGTTTAGTGTAGGCGAAACGATAACAGCAACAACTTCTGGATCTACTGGTAGAGTTGGAGCATTTACTCCTGTAGTTGTAGATGGTGCATTAATAAGAAATGACTTAGCAATAGTAGATGCTGATGGATATTTCCAACCGGGTGAAACAGTAACAGGTGGAACATCAAACGCAACTGGCGTAGTTACAACATGGCGAATATAATATGGATAAAAAAGAAAAAATTTCTGAAAGATTAGCTAAAAATCTACCATCAAAAAATAAAACAGATTTAGCTAAAGTTCCAGTTGAAGCAAAAGATATCAAAGATGATTATGAGTTTTCTAGAGAAACTTATAAAGATCTTATAAGAACTGGAACTTTATCCATGGATGCATTAGCTGAATTGGCTAGAGAGTCCGAACATCCAAGAGCATTTGAAGTATTGTCAAATCATATTAGAAATGTTGGTGAAGTAACTGATAAACTTATGAAGCTTCAAAAGGCTAAAAAGGATCTAACAAAAGAAGATCGAAAACAAGTGACAAACAATAACGTTTTTGTTGGTAGTACTACCGATTTACAAAGAATGTTATTAAATAAAGATGATAATATTATAGATGTCGAACCAGATAAAGAACAATGAGCTAGGTTATTTAGGCAACCCATCAGTTAAAAGAGACGGCGTTGAATCTGAATTTACCAAGAAAGAAATCCTAGAATATAAAAAATGTATGGAAAGTCCCGTATATTTTGCTCGTACCTATGTAAAGGTTATTTCTCTTGATGACGGTTTAGTTCCATTTGATTTATATCCATATCAAGAAAAGATGTTTAATCATTTTCTTAATAATAGATTTAGTATTGTTTTGGCATGTCGGCAATCAGGCAAAAGTATATCTTCAGTAGTATACCTATTATGGTTTACTATATTTCATCCAGAAAAAACAATTGCAATATTAGCTAATAAAGGTGCAGTTGCAAGAGAAATGCTAGCTCGTATTACATTAGCATTAGAAAATTTACCATTCTTTTTACAGCCTGGTTGTAAAGCTTTAAATAAAGGTAGTATAGAATTTAGTAATAATTCTAAGATTATAGCTTCAGCAACAAGTGGTAATTCAATTCGTGGTTTATCTATTAATCTTCTATTTTTAGATGAGTTTGCTTTTATTGAAAATGATGGGCAATTTTATACATCAACTTATCCTGTAGTATCTGCTGGTAAAGATACTCAGATTATTATTACATCTACAGCAAATGGAATAGG
>Ga0181398_1000144_pt1 | contig 20584 bp, 23 predicted proteins | sample 21SPOviralmetaG_FD_130127 | JGI IMG/M metagenome (GOLD analysis project Ga0181398, IMG submission 130127) | Marine viral communities from the oligotrophic San Pedro Time Series (SPOT) site, San Pedro Channel, CA, USA - 21 SPOT_SRF_2011-04-29 | ecosystem: Environmental > Aquatic > Marine > Strait...
CTGCCAGAACGGTTAGTGATTACACACCTTCTTCTCTCGGCGTTGATATAAAAACAACTTTAAAAGATACCAATAACTTAAATGATTTTTTACATTTTTCTAATGACAATTTAAAACTTTTTCATTATTTAAAAGAGAAAATAGAGAAAAATCAAAAATTTATCATTCCAAGAATTGCAGGGGAAGAAAATAATTTTGCTTTTTATACAAAAATGATGGTAGAAGGTAAAATACCAAACAATACAGAAACGACAAAGTTATTACGTTACAATGTATTGAAAAACAATGGTGGTGTAAAGATGTCTAACTTTGAATCTGCTAAAAAGTATAGTGAACAATATTTCAATGCTTTTAATAATTGTGACATGTATACAGTTTGGGAACCATGGGGTGATGTATATAGAGCCATTCAAAACTCACATGATTATGTCACTAACACTTATAAAAAAGATAAGGTGTGGGCATACACTTTTGATGTGTATCACTTTTTACATAATCCATGGACATGGGGTTTATCTGGAAAACGATTATTAATAGTTAGTCCTTTCGAAGAAAGTATTAAAGAGAAAATAGACAATAGAAAAGAAATATATGGTATTGATTTGTTTCCTGGATGTGAATTTGTATTTATAAAACCACCTCAAACGCAAGGTGATCAAGAAAGTAAAGAATTTTACGAAGAATTAGAATTATTTTACAAAGAACTTGATAAAATGAAAGATACATTTGATATTGCATTATGTAGCTGTGGTGGTTATGGAAATCTTGTTTGTGATTATATTTATGATAAAATGGATAAATCCTCTATTTACGTCGGTGGTGTATTACAAATGTATTTTGGTATATATGGAGCAAGATGGATAAGAGAAAGACAAGATGTATTACGAATATATTTAAATCAACAATGGAGTCGTCCAAAAGAAACGGAAAAACCTAAAAATTTTCAAAAAGTAGAAGGTAGTTGTTATTGGTAAATTAGTTTGAAAAATGATTATTTATTATTAATTTTAGTTAATGGAAGAAAAAACTATTTCTTTTATAACAAGTGTAAAAATATGTAAAGGGTATCATGATTTTGGTCACAGAATAAGACTATATATTGAAAATATTTCATTTCATTGTAAAAAATGTAATATAGATTTTGAAGTTTTAATTGGTGAAGATGTAGATGATAAAAATGAGATATTCTTATCTGAAATTTTATCAGATGATTTTTTGAAAAAGCATAATGCACAAATAATACAAACACAACAGTCTAGTTACAAAAATCCATTAAAATATAATATGTTAGAAGCCCCCAATAAGAATGCTTGTATGTATAAATCTAAAGGGAAATTTATATGTTTTACGTCTGGAGACGTCTTGATGAATTCAGAATTTTTTGATTATATTCATAAATTCCAAGAAAATTCATTTTATCGTTTTTTAACTTATGAAGTAAAAGCACTTGATTGTGATTTTGAAAATGCTAAACTAGATTATGTTTTAGATTATTGTAGTAGGAATATTTTACGTTGTTATAATGATACGTATTTAAAAAGAGGTACAAATATTTTTGACATTTCTTATAAATCTGGTGACATTATGGTAATGGATCGTAAAAATTGGATAAAGATTAAAGGATTTCCAAATAATAGATTTTTTCATCATACAGATACTATTGTGTGTTGCGTAGTTAAAAATAACGCAATAAATATTGTTCCATTATTTGAACCTATTAAAGTGTATGGACTACAACATGAGCGCATTCATGTAAATTCAGATGAAACTCATCAAACAAAAAAAGATGTAAAAGGGAATTTTGACTTAGATTGGTTAGGATCTAAAAAACAGTTTTCTTCACTTACTTGTAATTAAAATACTTAAAATCATAGTCTAATAAATCTTATATGAAGAAAATAAGATTTATTAAATCTTCGGGAACTCATGTTGAAAATAAAATTACTGAATATTTTCAACAACCTCAAAATCAGTTTATTGAAATGTTTTTACCCAATAACGATAGTTATAAAGTAGTAGACGAAAAAGAAGATGCAGACATTTGCTTTTATAGTGTTCAGTTAGAAGATGAAAGTTTGCTTCGTACTAACGAACAAAATGTATTTTTTAGTATTGAAAATTTTGAACATTGGGGACCAATACGTAAACACTATAAATATTTTAATAAATTTGGTGCTTATGGTTCTAAAAAAAAAATATATCTATTAGTAATAATCATAGTTGTCTACAAGAAACAAATGATTATAAAATAATTCCAACTATTTTTTGTAGAATTAATTATTATAATAAAGTAAAAGATTTTTGGAAAAGTAAGTTGAATGTACCATTTTCTGAAAAAAAGTTTGTTTTGGTTACTAGTAGAAATGCTCTAAATCCTAACAAACTAAGTATATTTCAATTACTTAAGAGTATCGGAGAAGTAGATTTTATAACTGAATATAAAGAATTAGAAAAAGAGAGTTGTTATCATACTGAAAAATTATTACATGTTTTTAGTCAATATAAATTTATAGTTTCTTTTGAAAATAGTCACAGTCTTGGTTATATTACTGAAAAAATATTTAATGCTCTTCTTGCTCAAACTATTCCTATTTATGATGGTGCACCAGATATAGATAAATTTATAAAAAAACAAAGATTTATTCCATGTGATAAGAATATTGTTAATAAAATTAAACTTTTAAAAGATAATGAAAAAGTTTACAATCATATTATTTCAAGTGAAGCTATTTGTGAAGAATATAAAGATATAAAAATAGAATATTAGTTAAAAACAAATTAAATTAATAAATTATGTCTAATTTAATTTGTGAAGATTATTTTACTGATTTTGTTATTAATAATGAAGGTCTTGTAATAACCCGTAAAGAAATCAACTTGAAATCATTTGACTTTAATAAAGAAAATCCCCTAGTATGTTTAACTGGGTATAAAAATATTTTAGAACAGTTTTTTACAGAAATTATTAGCAAAATTAAAGGTTCGAGTACTGTAATTATAATAGAAAGTGATATAGTAGAATTGAAAAATGATTGGTTAGAAAATGAAAAAATTAAACATTGTTATACTTGGAATAAACCATTCGAACATAACAAATTATCTTCTATTCCAATTGGTTTAAATTATCATAGACAAGGTGATGTTATGAAAAATTGGTTAGAAAATCAAAACGAAGAATTAAATGAAAAAAAATTACTTTGTGTTAATTATTCACCACACACAAATTCAGTTAGAGGACAATTGGTAGAAAAAGCAAAAAACGAATGGAATTCTTTTTGTAGTATATTAGAATTTATAGATCCTACAAATGTATACTGGAAAGAATCAAAAATAGAAGGAAAAATAAAAATAGATGTTTCAAATCCGAAATGTTACGATGTCATGAAAGAGTATAAGTTTATTTTATCACCACCGGGTGAAGGTGAAGATACTCATCGTACATGGGAGGCATTGTATGTAGGTTGTATACCAATTGTTAAAAGTTCGAATTTAAATGAATTGTATAAAGATTTGCCAGTATTGATAGTTGAAGATTGGAGTTTAATTACACAAGATTTTCTAGAAAATGAATATAAGAAAATACAAAAAACGAAAGAAGATGATTGTTATAACATGGATAAACTTTATTTACCTTATTGGATAAAATATATTCAAAAACCAGTGATTCATTTTATGACTTATGCTAATGATGTTTTTGAAACAGCTAAAAAACGACTAGTAAAAGAAGCCGATATCTTTAATGAATTTGTAAGTGTATCTGGTTATGGTCCTAATGATTTACCATCTTGGGTCCAAAAGAAATATGCGGATATATTAAATGTTAGAAGAGGAGGTGGTTATTGGTTATGGAGACCTTTTATAGTATACGAAAAAATAAAAGATATCAAAGATGGTGAATATCTTGTTTTTATAGATGCTGGTTGTAAACTGAATACACAAGGAAAAAAAAGATTTTTTGAATATATTGATTTACTACAAATGAGTCAATATGGTATTTTGTCTTTTCAAATGTCTGGTAATAAAGGACCAGGTACATTGGCAAAAGAAAAAGAATGGACAACAAAAGAAATTTTCGAATATTTTCAAATAAGTGAAAATAGCGAAATCAAAGAATCTGGACAATATTTGGGAGGCGTATTTATATTAAAAAAAAATAAACATTCAATTAATTATCTAAAAGAAACAATAAAATGTATTATGAAATATCCTCTATTGGTTACAGATTCTTATAATCATTCACAAAATGTTTACTTTAAAGATAATCGACATGAACAAAGTGTAACAAGTGTATTACGTAAAAAAATAGGATCGGTCGTGATTGACGGAGATGAATCTTGGATGCAACCACTTGGTGAAGGTGAATCTTTAAAATATCCATTTTGGGCAACTAGATCAAAGAATTAATAACTTGATTAGCACTATCTAAATCATAAATTTTAGGAATATGGAAATCTACTAAAAGATTTTTTTGAACATTTTTCAATATTTGTATTTCATTTACATTCCAATTAGATATTCGCGTATACAAATTTGTCTTTGTTGTTAGATCTTTTACATGTTCAATCAATTTTTCATTTAAAATAATGAGAGAATTAGTTCGTTTATTCCAATCCTGAGTTGCTCTATATAAATATAATTGATCTAAACACCATCCTTTCCCCCCGTGAATATTTTCATAATCATTGTTATTAAAATAAATAGTTTGTAGTACCTTTACAATATCATTTTTTGTTTTAATGTTAAAAACATCACCCCAAACATTAGAATGAGCAATATTATAACATATTACCATTTCATTTTCACCAACACAATCTAAAGGACGATAACATATAAATTTTGTGGAATCAAAGTCTTTTATTTGTTCAGTATAATATTTTCTTCCCATAGGTACCATGTCCATATCAGTAATGATTATTCCGCCTTTTGCTTTATCAAGAACAGCAGGATATAAAAGTCGAATAGTTTGAGCAATAAATGCAGTACTAATTCCTTTTAAGGGAGGAAATAGTTTTATATGTTCGCTATATGGTTTTAATTCATCTATCAATTTTGAAGAAATCAAAATTATATGAATATTAATATCAGGAAATAATTTTTTCCATGCTTTTATAAAAATAGGTATAAATTTATAATAGTTTGGATTTAAATCACATGCAGTTATAACATCAGTTAAAATCATCTATATTATATTATTGAATTTATTTAAATATAATAAATTTAAATATAGTAAAGTTTAAATAAATCTTAATATTAATTATAAATGATTGATAAAATTTTTATAATTAATTTAAAACATCGTAGTGATAGAAGAAAAAAAATTATAAACGAATTAAATAATCAGAATATAGATTCTTCACACTACGAATTTTTCGACGGAATTCGACCAACTATTGATGATATACAATTATGGAATGAAAATTTTTGTAAACACGTCATTCAAGATGTAGTTCCAAAAAAAAGGGATAAATATTTGATAGGAGCTCTTGGATGCTTAAAAAGTCATGTAGAAATTGTAAAACTTGCTCTTAAAAGAAATTACACAAATATTTTAATTTTAGAAGATGATACTGAATTTATTCGAAATTTTGAAGATGTATTATTATTTTCTAAACAAATAAATTATTATGATATGCTTTATTTATCAGGATCACACTTAGGTAGTAAAACAAATGTTAGTGAAAATTTGATGAAAGTAGAAGGTACACATACTACAGGTTCTTATTTAATAAGCAAAACAGGAATGGAATTTCTAGTCAACAATATTCAAGGTTATGAAAAAGAAATTGATGTTTTCTACGCCACTGTTTTACAAAATAAACTAAAATGCTACTGTACATTTCCTCATATTACAAAACAGAGTGATGGGTATTCAGATATTCAACAAAATTTAGTTAGTTATGAATTATTACAAAAATAAATCATACTTAAATAAATAATCATAAATATTTTTATATGATAACCGTAGATTTAAAAGGAGGATTAGGTAATCAAATGTTTCAAATATTTACATTAATATCATGTTCTATAGAACAAAAAAATCCATTTTATATTAATAGAAATAAATTTGCGGGCAAATTTATAAATACAAACGAAAACAATGACACAAACCGCCATACTTATTGGGAAAGTTTTTTCAAACATCTTAAATTTTTCCTGAAAAATGAAGATTCAAATTTGATACAATTTAATGAAATTAATTTTCATTATTCAGAAATGCCTGAATTTCCAAAAAATAAGAACATATTGTTATTTGGTTACTTTCAAAGTTATAAATATTTTGAAAAAAATTTATCATCTATATTAAAGTATTTAAAATTTGTAACATTTAAAGATGAAATTATTGCAAAAACCGCATACAATTATGATAACTCTATATCTTTACATTTTAGAATGGGTGACTATGTAAAAGTACAAGAACATCATCCTATCTTAAAGATAGATTACTATATTTCTTCACTCAAACACGTGATTTCACTAACAAATAAAAATGATTGGAATATAATTTATTATTGTGAAAAAAATGACTATGAAGATATTGTACAAAAAATTAATATATTGAAAGATCATTTTAAAAATTTAACATTTATATGTATTGATTTTAATTTGAAAGATTATGAACAAATGATATCAATGTCGTTATGTAAACATAATATTATAGCAAATAGTAGTTTTAGTTGGTGGGGTGCATACTTAAACGATAAAGAAGATAAAATAGTTACTTACCCTAATACTTGGTTTGGTCCAGGACAAGGAAATAAAAAAATGAACGATTTATTTCCTCAAACCTGGTGTAAAATAATCTAAAAATAATGATGTTAACAAAAAATATTATATCATAATTTTTGTTAAGGTTTACTGATTCATATAGAAAGTTAATAATTATTTTGTAAAAGAAAACGTTTATTATAATCGACAAGTCGTTCTTCAATATTTGAATAACCAGACAATTGACCACCGAATAATTTTTCAAAATAGTAAAATTTATATGTAGTTTGTAATCGTTTCCAATATTGATCAATTGCAAATGTCGAAGGATTTTTATTACTTTCTAATCCAATTATTGCTTCATTTAAATTTTGTATTAATATTGGTATCATATGTTTTTTCATTATATATGCAGTTGCAGTTTGATTATTTATTATACGTTTAAAACCATTTGGTAATACATCATTTTTCACTGTATCACCACGCGGAGTCATTGTAATTATATCCCATTCTTCGTTGATATCTATTTTGTTAACAAAATCATTAAAATGACTTTTATTGAAAATTATAAAATCATCTTCACATATTAGAAAAATATCTGACTCAATCGTTAGACATTTTTTTAGAACTTCAAAATGAGATTTTCCACATCCTATAACACCATTATCATGTTTAATAGCAGAAAAACGAGATATGTTATTAAGAAAATCAAATTGTGTTTTTTGCTTCTCAAAATGTTCTTTGCGATCAGTTCTGCTATCAAGATTAATATAAAATCCAATAGGAATTAACATATATAAAGTATAAATAAAATTTTTATATTATTTTCAATAATAATATAAATCTATAATATTAATGTATTCTATAATGTATAAAAGTGAGATAATACTTTTAATTATGACTTGTTACAAATATAAAAACAAGACCGAGATACAACGTCAAAGTTGGTTAAAAGAATTACCTGAAAATATGATATTTTATCATGTATTAGGGGATAAAGATAAATGTAAAGGAAACAAGTATTTATTTGATGAAAATAATCATATATTATATGTTGCAACAAATGATGATTACAATTCATTACCTCATAAAGTTATACAATCATTTGAGGCAGTATCCAAACAATATGATTATAAATATATTTTCAAGACTGATGATGATCAAATGTTAGTACGTTCAAATTTCTTTGTAGAGTTTACAAAATTATTATCACAAAAAAAAGATTATCATTATGGTGGTAATTCTATTTCAGTTGAAGATCATATAAGTTCTTATCATAATTTTCATTCTTGTTTACCGAAAGATTTGTTATTAAAAAAAACTGTTTATTGTAATGGTAGATTTTATTTTTTATCAAAGGATGCTGTTGAATATATAGTTTCTTTCACTGAACAAATAAAGAAACATTATATTGAAGATCACGCAATAGGATTATACTTAGATGATAGATTTAAAGGTAAACATATGTTATCGTTTGATACTCACAAGCATTTTCACGATGATGATTGGGATGGTACGAAAAAAATCTTTATTGATTAGTTGAATATGGAAAACCTTTTAAAATATAATCTATTTTACTTGGTATATTAGGCATATCTAAAGGTGTAGGTAATTGATTTTTATTTTTTATTTTTTCACTAATAAATTCATTTCGTATATAAGTTAATTCAAATACATGTGGAATATTTATTCCTTCTATAGTATTCATTTTACAGCCATTATTAGCATGTAAATGAACTAATGTATGAGTTTCATTTATTTTCTTGAATAAATTAAACATATCTTCATTTTTTATGTCTGATAAACCTTTAAAATAATCAGGAAATAGTTCTATATCTGCCGGACTATGAATTTCAATTACTAGTTGCTTTATTTTATTCATAAAATTATTTTCTATTATAGACGGCATCAATCTAAATTCATGACCTTCAATATCTATTTTCATAAATATATTATTGAAATATTTCATGTATTTATATAAATTAGTAGTTTGTTCATCGTTATAGTTTCCTAAATTTTTTTTTATAAATTTTAGTTTACGAATATTATTTGGAGGTAAAGAATTTATAGTACCATCAAAGGCATAACAATTTAGATTTGGAAATAAACTTAATAAATCTTTCTCAAAACTTATATCTTTTTCTACACCACCAGATATAAATAAATCATAATCTCCTGGTAAATCAATTATAACATACCCCCATCAAACTGTTTACCTATTCTTTGTTTTGAAAAAGTTGTACTGTATAATGTTAAATTTTCCATTTATAAATTTAACATTATTTTTAAAATTAAATATAAACATAATAATTATTTATGTTTCACATTATTTACTGTAATTTGATAATATTTTTTGTAATTTATCATCGTGTGTTTATTTTACCCTACCCGTTAACACCCTCTACATAAACTATTGGTTGTTCATCGGGTTCCAAATTATAATGATTGTAAAACTCTTCAAAACGTGTATTATCATTTTGATATATTTCTGAATCATCAAAATCTACTTTTTGATTTTTATGATCTATTACCCCATCATATTCTTGAATTCGTTTTTCCCATAAAGGACTAAAACTAGCATGATACAACCAATCATCATAATAGCATTGTTGCCACGTTTTTCCCGTATTTTGTAGCGATAATACAGTTTGATCTATATGATTTTTTCTTGTATTGTAAATTCTTTTTTCACGCAATATCTTGTAAACCTTTGATGGATAATATTCATCAAATGTACTTGTATAATCCAACAATGTGATATCTTCTTTTTTAAAACTAGAGAAATCTTTTGTATTAGTCACTTTCTTTTCTACATGTAAGTTATTTAGTAAACGATAAATATTACACAGTATTATTATTTCATTATGTAAAACATTCTCTGTATAAAGATATTCGAGATTTTTTGTATTCATGTACTGATTTAATACCAATTCTATTTTTTCAATATCTTTTGGATTTTTCTTTTTTAAAATAAAGAATAAATTTGTTTTGTTTTGTTTATAAAGAGATTGTAAAAATGAATGTGAATCTTTATCATAATCTTGTAACCAATCTGGTTTTTTACCTCGATAAAGAATAAACTTATCCGGAACATAATTTAAATAATCTTTTACGAAATTATAAACAAGGTTTGAGTAATTTTCATTATAAAGTAGATTTAAAATATCATGTACATATTTCTCTTTAGAATCAGTTTCTAAACTCCATTCTTTATATAATTTATTTATTTCTAAAAGCAAATCTTTGTTATGAAAAGAAATAAAGCAAAAGTATAATAAATTGAGAAGTTCCATCGTTTCTTTCTCGAAACCACTCATATAAAGTTCACAACACCAAAATAAACATTCTTTATAGGAAGTTTTATTTTCAAAACAATACCATATTGACTGGATAACTTCATCTTTAGGATAAAGTAAACGTGTAAAAGTAAGTTGTTTAGACATAATTAAAAGTGTAATTATTTTAAGAGAAAAACTAAAAATTTTCAATTTTATTTATTTCTCTCTTTAATGTAAAATGGTAAATGCATGGATGGTCCACGTTAAAGCTACAATGAAAGCTAATCCTAAACTTAAATTCAGAGAAGTTTTAAAATTAGCCGGTAAAACTTACAAAAAAACAGGTACTAAAGTTGATGTACCTAAAACAAAAAAAGTAAAAAAATCTAGAAAAATGAAACCTAAAAAATCCAGAAAAATGAAACCTAAAAAATCCAGAAAAATGAAACCTAAAAAATCCAGAAAATCTAGACGTCATTAAGAGTAAAATCACTATATTTGCTTTATCGATTTCGTATTTAATGGAATAGTATAAAAAATAATTTTGTATTAATATTTGTTTAAATATAAAATTATTAATAGTTTAATTATCTATGTGCGGTATTGTTGGAATTATACAAAAAAATGTATTAAAATATTTATTTGAAGGAATAAAACAATTACAAAATAGAGGTTATGATTCAGCGGGTATTTCTTTTTTTACAAATGAAACATATCAAACCTATAAATATGCTTCAACAAATAATACAAGTGCTTTAAAATTAATTTCTGAATCAATAGAACATGTAGAAAATAAAGATAATATCATGTGTGGAATTGCTCACACTCGATGGGCAACTCATGGAGGAAAAACAGATAACAATTCACATCCACATATATCGTTTGATAAAAAATTTATTTTAGTTCACAACGGTATTATTGAAAATTATCAAATTTTAAAACAATTTTGTATAAATAATGGTGCCACATTTACTTCTGAAACTGACAGTGAAGTCATTGTAAATTTATTAGCAATTATTTATCAAAAACAAAATATAAAAAATATTCACCTTGCTATTGAAGAATTATGTAAACAATTAGAAGGCACTTGGGCGTTAGTTATTATGTGTACAGATTATTATAACGAATTATTTTGTACACGCCATGGTAGTCCACTTCTTGTTGGTAGACAAAGCAATTATGCTTATGTAGTAAGTGAACAAAGCGCTTTCCAAAACCAAGTAAAAGATTATTTTGTATTAAGTAATCATGATATTTGTAATATAAAATATAATAAACAACAAGATGATATTGAAATTAATACACGTGAAATTTATAAAACAAAAAATATTGTTTTCCAGCAAATTACTTCTACTCCAGAACCGTATGATTTTTATATGGAAAAGGAAATGATAGAACAGGTCGATTCTTGTTTACGAGCAATGAGTTTAGGAGGACGTGTATTAAGTAATGATTGTGTAAAGCTTGGTGGATTAGAAATGCACGAATCTGAATTATTAACTTTAGACAATTTAATTATTTTAGGTTGTGGTACTTCTTACCACGCTGGTTTGTTAGGTTTAGAATATTTTAAAGAACTTACCAATTTTAATACTGTCCAATTATTTGATGGAGCAGAATTTGATTTAAAAGACATACCCAAACAAGGAATCACTGGATTATTATTGTTATCACAATCAGGAGAAACAAAAGATCTTCATAGATGTATTCAAATTGGAAGAAAAAACAATATGTTTTTAATTGGTATGGTAAATGTTGTAGATTCATTAATTGCGCGCGAAGTAGATTGTGGTGTTTATTTAAATGCTGGTCGTGAAGTAGGAGTCGCTTCAACAAAATCATTTACTTCACAGTTAATTATTTTATCTTTAATGGCGATATGGTTTGCACAAAAACAAGATATAAATTTAAATAAAAGAAGGCAATACATTCGTGATTTAAGAAATCTACATTTTCATGTCGAAAAACTTATAAAAAAATCATACGAAACAATTAAAAATTTTACACATATATTTGATAAACATTCTAGTTGTTTTTTATTAGGGAAAAATCGAGCACAATCTATTGCTTTAGAAGGAGCACTTAAGATCAAAGAAATATCTTATATTCACGCTGAAGGATATAGTGCTAGTAGTTTAAAACATGGACCATTAGCATTATTAGAAAAAGATTTTCCAGTTATATTAATTAATACAAATTCATACAATGATAGTAAAATATTGAACGTATATAACGAATTATCTTCTAGAAATGCTAAAATTTTATATATTACATACGAAAAAGAGGTTGGATTTTTAAAAGAACATGATAGTTACATTAGTTTAGGAACAAATGACGATAATATTTATAATGAACTACTAGCAATTATTCCAATACAATTTTTATCATTTTTTATCGCATTAGATAAAAAGTATAATCCAGATATGCCAAGAAATTTGGCAAAAGTAGTAACTGTAGAATAAATTATTTATAAAAAGGTTCAAACTCTTTGTTAATTTCACAAATATTTAAGTGTATATTTCTTTCATCATCAGCGTCGGCGATATTATCTTTTACCTCTTCTGGTAAATGATGTAAATTTAACGAAACAGAATCTATAATTTCATTATCATTGTTTGTTTTTTGTTTTAAATTTTGAACTAAATTTACCTCATTTTTATGAAAAGGTTGTTGAAAAGGTTTATCACTCTTTTTTTTATTACCTGAATTTAATATTATTAATTGTTGTTTTGGTTTAGCCGGAACACTTTGATTATATCTATTATTATTTATATTGTCTTGTTTTATCCTAGCAAATAATTCATCTTGATATGTTTGTACATCTTGTATTTTCATATATATATAACTTTATAAATTAAAAATTTTATACAGTTATAAATTATGAATGAAAAATATAAATTTGGAAATTCTTATCATTTAATGAAAATAAAAGAATCTATTTTTTTAAATTATAAAACCTTATTAGGTTTATTGATATCTTGTATAATTTTGTGTCATAAAAATATTTTATATGGTATTTTTTTGTATATTTTTTGTACGCATTTAACTTATATTGTTCATATTTCAGCACATACAGAACAATGTAAATATTTAAATCAAATCCACGAATATCATCATAATCATACAGATAATTTTGCACATTATACACAGATTTTTCTTGAACTTACGGCAGGTATAAGTCCTATTGTGTTAATTTATTTATTTACACAAAAAATGTTTTTGATAGAATCTTTCGAACCATATGTTATATTTATGTTTAGTTATTTTTATTCTTCAATTCACAATATTAATTACTCTATTCATCATGTTAACAAAATTCATGAAAACCATCATTCAAATTGGAATATTAACTTTGGTCCAGATATTTTAGATGTAATATACGGAACAAAAGAAGATTATGAAAATTTAGAAAACACAGACCATTACTTAGGTAATTTAATTATTTCTACATTACTTTTTAAAGTTGTACAAATTATATATCCAAGATTAAATAATAATTGGAAAAACTTTTTCTTAAAAAATACCTTTTACGCTTACTTATCTATGAGTAGCTTTCTTTTAATATTTAATATGTATTTGTTAGTCGAAAAATATGGTAAAAACGAAATAAAAGATTTCGATAAAAAAATAAAAGAAATTATTTTGAAAGTGAAATCATTCTAATATGTAATAGTGGAATCTATTAATTCTAACGATTCATGTTTATAGTTATAATTATCATCACAAGAAAGATATAATTTATCTTTAAAGTTTTCCTTTATAATTTCTGAAATAAAATTATTTACATGATATTGTAAAAATACTAACATTTCAAATAAATTAGTCAAATAAAAACGTTTAAGGTAATTTGCTCTACTATTTGTTAAAGGTATATTAACAAAAATATATCCTTTTGTAACTTCTATACTAAATTCTTCTAATTCTAATCCTAACACACGGAAAGTTATAATATTATTTTTTTTATCTATTATTGTATTCCAGTCTAAAGTATGAAATAATGGAATTATACTTTCCGTGATTTTTTTAAAATACATATGATGTAATCTTATTGTATCCTGTATTTAAAATCAATTTTTAAATTAACTATCAAATTCAAAGATTAGTTGAAAATGTTGGACTCCACTGATTTTGTTCGTTCCAATCTCTTGAAGATCTTCTTGAAATTTTTGGTAAAGTATTATAATAATCATCATCGTCTTTAAAAGGTAAATTCGTATCAATACGCAAAACTTGTTTCAAAATTGCTGTGTTTCTTTTTTCTACAGGGAAACATTTTTCATCTGAAAAATGCAATATTTCTTTTAATCGTTGAGTTTTTGAATCATCATTGTTACAATAAGAAAATGTGTGACCTTTTTCACCACATTTTTTACAAGTTATAGACAGAAGTGTAGGACATATAACAGGTGAAGACGAACGTTTACCTGCTCTAACATAATGAGATAGATACATAGAAGAATCTTTTCCTGCATCAAAGCAAACTTTGCAAAAAGCCGGCATTAAAATATAAATATTTTTTTTTATAAAATTTACGACTAAATTCGACAAAAAAACGTAAAATTTTTGAGGGGAAAAATATAAAAAAATTGAAAAAAAAATCTATACCATATATGGTTTTACTAAAATTAAAAATGATTACGTTACGAAAACCTAACGGTATTATTTCAAGATATCTACAATTTGTAGATAAGGGAAAGCTCAAGAGAGAAACACATCAAATAGAAGGTATCATTTGGTGTGAAAACCGTGAAAAGCAATCTTATGAAAATAAGATTTTCGGTGGGATTCTTGCAGATGATATGGGAATGGGTAAAACTATTCTTATGATTGGATTAATGGTTTGTAATTTCAAAAAACATACACTTATTATTTTACCAAAATCTCTTTTAGTACAGTGGCAAAAAGAGATAAAAAAATATTTACATCACGACGCTTATCTTTTATATGGTTCTTCACGAGTTAAAAATCTTTCTACTGAAGTACTCAATCAACACCCTATTATTTTAACTACATATGGTACTTGTGTATCACTTGGCGACAATTCTGTTTTACACAACTTTGGTTTTGACAGAATTATTGTCGACGAGGCACATCATCTTCGAAATGATAAAACAAAGGCATTTATTTCAGTTAAAGCTATTTCAAAAAAAACACTCTGGTTACTAACTGGAACTCCTATTCAAAACAAAATTCAAGATTTATTTCGTTTATTTGATCTTTTAGGAATACCTTCTGATCAATATAAAGACTATAAATTACTGTCAAAAATTATTCAAAATGTAATGCTACGTAGACAAAAAGATGCGAAAAAATTAAATTTGCCAAATCTTTACAATAAAAGTTGTTTAGTTACTTGGAAATCAGAACAAGAAGCATTGAAATCCAAATTATTTCATCAAAAATTCGGTACTTTATCTGATCCAAATCATGAGTTAAATAATATCTACTACTTGATAAACACCAATCCCTTGGTGGCATCAATTCATGCTAGAATGGTTTGTATTAGTCCCACTTTACTTAACAAAAAAACACAAACAATTTATGATGACTACCAAGATTTATATAACGAAAACAATGAAGATTTCTTTTCAAGTACCACAAAATTAGAAAGTGTTGTTGCCAAAATTAACGACAATTACACTTTGTATCCAGAAAACAAAAAAATTGTATTTTGTCATTTCAAACAAGAAATGCTAATTTTACAAGACAAATTATATGATTATGGTATTACATCTAAAATTTACAATGGAAAACTTACAACTAGACAAAGACAAATGCTTGTAGAAGAAAGTCCAAATGTTCTATTAATTCAAATAAACAGTGGTAGTGAGGGACTAAATCTTCAACAGTACAATGAAGTTTATTTTGTAAGTCCAACATGGAATCCATCATTAGAACAACAAGCACTGGCGAGATGTTATCGTATGGGACAACAAAAAGATACATATGTATATAGATTTTATATGAAGGATTTTGAAGATACAACATTAGAACTTGATGAAACAGATTCTAATGTTACTGAAAGTAAATCAATGGACCATATCATAGAAGAAAGACAACAAAATAAAATAAAAATTAGCAGAAAAATAGATGAAATGTATGAAGAAAAAATCATGATCTAATTAAACTCTGTCATCACTCGCAGAATTAATCGTTTTATCATCGCAATCAATTGTATTGCAATATGGATCATGATTTTTTTTTTCGTAAAAATGGAAAGGATCAACTAATTCTCTAATAAAAGGATTAATGTTTTCAGGATGAACAATTCTTGGTTTAAAATAATTACAAGTTAACCTATGAAAATAAGAATCGTTTTCTGCATTCATCATTTCTTGTTTAAAAATTTGATCAATCACTGAAAAAGCGGATTTTAATAATAATATTTCATCCATGATATTTTGTTTATGGTTATAAAGATTATGTAAATAGTTGTATTGTTTTGAAGTTAAACCTTTTTCTTTTTGAATCGCATTATAAAATCGAATTCCATTTTTTATATTTTTCAATTTAATAGTCATTTTTTTTCTGTAATCTTCTATTTTTTTGATAATAGAAAAAACATTTGTATTGTAAATTAAAGGGTATTTATATCGTATTGTTCTTGGTATAATAAACTGATTTGTTTGTTTTATTTCTCCAATCTTTTTTTCTACATCATCTATTTTTATTTTTATTTCTTTTTCTAGATCATTACAACGCGGTTTTACAATTTTAAAATTTTCATTTGTATGGACATTTTTAAATAATAAAACTGAACCTGAAGTAAATTCCATCGAAGACTGTAATTTATCATATTGATGCGAAGATGTTTTATGAGCTTCTGCAGAAGCATCGAGTTTAAAATAGTTTACCAAAGACAATAAAAAAGCGATGGTTGCATTAATACAGGCAACCATTATATTTTTCCAACTTTGTAACATTGTTATTCCCGAACATACAGTCGCAGCGGCACTCAAAAATATAGCAGGCATCATAAGTAAATTTAATGATATATCACAATGATGTTTTGCTTCCATGTAAATAATTTTTTGACCTTTTAAATAACTAGCAATAATATCTAGTGCTGAAGACAAATTATTATTAGCATCAAAATAATGTTTATTCATTGATTTTTCTACAGAAAGATATGACAATTTTTTATAGTTAACTGATAACATCTTATCGTTTTCATCTACTAATAAATGATTTAATGAATTATTTATCTGATTATTATAGTTTTCAGATGACTCGTATTTATTTAAATCAAAATCACTATTATCTGTATCATTGTCATCATGACTACTTCTAGAATCTTCAAAATCACTGTTTAATTCACTGTTTAATTCACTGTTTAATTCTTCAATAATTTCATTTTCATTATGTAAATTTATTTCTGATTCTAAATATTTTTTGTTTTCAAAATACTCTTTTCTAACTCTATTCATATATCTCTTTTTTTCAAGTAAAACATACTTATTTACTAACAACTTCAATTTAATATTACTTGATTGTTGTGATATTATATTATTTAATATAAGAAATGGATATTCTGTTCCATTAGAAAAAAACATTGTATAATTTATTTAATTATATTATTTTTGAAAAACAAGCATAATTATTTATTTTAGGTGGATATGGTTTATTATTTAAACAATTTTTTAGAGTATTTCTTCTATCACGAGTACTATTTTGAAATTCAAAGAAATCAGGTGTTTGAATACATGTATTTTCATTTTTTATTTTTTCTATATAGGAAGATTGATCTTGATTTTGTAGATAGTTAGAATCAGGTTGAACAACACTATATGGATATGGTCGTCTAGTATTTCTATATTTAATAGACATCATTCCACGTGTGTTCATAACTGATCTTTTAATCATTTCTTTATTATTTTGACAACACCCTTCACCTCCTTGAGTGTCGGTTTGAACATCGCTTTGAACAACGCTTTGTGAATCTAGACTTACATTTCGATTATTTTTGAAATTTGGAACTTTATTTTTTTTACTCAGTGATGTTTGCCCAATATAAGAAGTGTTTCTACTTGTACCATTTAAAGCAAAACCATTTTTGCTATTATGTGAAACTTTGTCTGTTTTATGTTGCGCTTTTTTTTTTAAAGTAACTATAGTCATATATATATTTCATATTAAAAAAAAATTGATTATTTTCATTATTTGGCGTTTCCGATATCTAAAAGATATATATCTAATTTATAAAATTATGTGGCAAAGAGGAGCAAAGGTTGAAAATGTTTCTGCGGGTTCGAATACTTCGAATACTTCGAATGTTCAAAATAAGAAAAAAAACAAGTTTACTAAATCTAACAGGAAAGAAACATCTATTTACAATTCATCTGATTATAAATCATATGAATATTACAATTCAAAAAAAAAATATAATAAAACAGATAAACAAAAACAAATAAAATTCAGTATAGATGAATTTCCTGAATTAGAAGCATGTAATGTAGATGTAGTTAAAAAAAAAAATAGTTATTCAAAAATTTGTAAAAATAAAAGTGATATTGATATTGACGAAAATAATGAGTTACAAACTGGTTGGGTACAACTTAAAAATGAACAAAATAAAAAATTTAGTGAAAATAAAGGAACAAATAATTCAGAAGATGAAATCACTGATGAAGAACTCATTCAAAGATGGAATCAAACGATAAATTATTTAGTAAATAAATATGAAGAAGAATCATACAACTATTTTGAAATGTATGGTCAACTTGATGGATATGCATTAGCAAAAATAGAACGTGAAAAATATGAGAAATACGCAGTTCAGTTTGAGGTAGTTGAAGATGAAGAAGATAATGAAGAATATTCTGATTCTGATTCTGATTCGTCTTCTGTTTACTAAAATAAGTTTAAAACAAAAAAGTTATATGGTGGTTTATAATAATGAAAACATTGATCGATGTTTTTTTTATTTATACCTCAAAAGATACTCATAATAATAATAACACTATAATGGAATATGTTAAATCAAAAAAAATAAAACTAAATAAAGATGTAAACAATATTACAAATGAACAATTATTATTTTTATTAAAGTCTAATAAAGAATCAAATTATTTATTTGACGATTTTTGGTATTTAACAGAAGATGGTTTTGAAAAAATTAGCAATAATGAATCTATTTTATTTCAAGGTAATGACTATTATAATACTATATGTATTTTTTATAAAGAAAAACCTAAACCTAATCAAAGTAAAACAAAAAAGGTATTATTTAAAAGAAAAAACAACAAAACAAAAAAGAATTTAGAAATTCCTATTAAATTACTATCTTCTAGTTAACATTATGGTTATTTTCTAATCAATGATTATTTTATTAAAATATTTTAATAAACAATTTTTCTTATTAAATATCATCAATATCGAAATTTTCATCGTCCTCAAGAAAGACATCTTTTATTTCTTCTGTTTCCATTTGTTTCTTTATTTCTTGTTCTAATTCTATGTTTTCTACTTTATTCGTAAATTCAAATCCTCCCTCGTCTTCGTCTTCGTTTAGTGCATGAGATCCAAATTGCATATTTTCAATAGTTCTAAAAATACTCCAGTTTATAGAAACTTCTTCTTTGATTTTTTTTATTTCGTTTTCAGAATATACTTCTATAAGATCACATTTCTCAATGCTTGTATCTTTTGCTGTTTCCCAAGAACGTTTACCCACAATTACAAAAACTCCTGGTCTCAGTGTATTGTCACGTTTACCTCTACCTCTAAATTTATTACGTATAATACACAAACGTTGTTTATCATCACTACAAAGGACATGGCACATACCATTACCTAACAATTTACTTACGCAAGCATACATCTCATCTTCATCTTCAGCAAAGCGTAACTTATTTGATCCTTTTGTAGCTATAAATTTTCTACCAAATTTTTTACTTTTGTTACCTCCTAATTGATTTTTTACCATGATTATAATTTATATTCATAGTAAATTGTATTTATTTATTTCAATTTTATATTTTTTCTTTTATTACAAGTCGAATATTATTGTGTTTCTTTGTTTTTTTCTTTGTTTTTTTCTTTGTTCTACGAGATATTCTTGTTTTATTTCTTTTTGTGTTTAATTTTGATTTTTTATTTTTAAAAAACTTGATAATATTTTTTTTTTCATTTATAAAAATGTCTAAAAAAGAACGGTACCATTTACGAAACAAATGTTTTTTTCCCTTAAGATCGTTTTCAGAAAACCAAGCAACATGTTGTTTTTCAAAAACGTGATATTTTTTATAAATTTGGTACATCATTTTTTTTCCAAAATGATTAAATAAAAATTCATAATGATTATTGTAATAAAGTGGTAATTTTTCATCATAGTCTATTAAAACTAAATACGCGGAATAATGTTCGTTTTTTATAGGATAACTATTTTTTTTGGTTATTATATTCTTAAATTCAGTTTTATTACCTAAAAATCCATGTAATTCTTCTGCCCCCTCCCGAATTGCTGTATCTTTATTTGTTTCACCAGGATCACAACCTCCACCAAAATCACTATATCCCCTTGAATCATCAAATACGCTTTCACGTCCAAATAAAAAATATATATTATTATTTTTAATTGCTATTGGTAATATTCCTCCTCC
>Ga0181398_1000146_pt1 | contig 20519 bp, 14 predicted proteins | sample 21SPOviralmetaG_FD_130127 | JGI IMG/M metagenome (GOLD analysis project Ga0181398, IMG submission 130127) | Marine viral communities from the oligotrophic San Pedro Time Series (SPOT) site, San Pedro Channel, CA, USA - 21 SPOT_SRF_2011-04-29 | ecosystem: Environmental > Aquatic > Marine > Strait...
CAAAGGGGGGTACCTTTACTTTTAACTTTGTTATAAATTTTATATATTTTTTCTTACTGATTTCATTACGTATCATTAAATCATTTTATATATATTTCTCATTTATCTTTTTTTTCATTACCCTTTAAAAAAAATTTTGAAAATTCTGAAAAACTATTTACGATTTTACGATTTTCTTTAAGTACCCATTATTTATTACTTTTTGGTTTTTTCATTTTTTATCTTTTTTTCATTACCCTTTAAAAAAAATTTTGAAAATTCTGAAAAACTATTTACGATTTTACGATTTTACGATTTTACGATTTTACGATTTTACGATTTTCTTTAAGTACCCATTATTTATTACTTTTTGGTTTTTTCATTTTATCTTTTTTTCATTACCCTTTAAAAAAAATTTTGAAAATTCTGAAAAACTATTTACGATTTTTGAAAACTGAACATACTTTTTTTCATTTTTTTACTTTTTTTTTTGGATTTTTTTTTTCATAATTTGACACTTTTTCTAACATTTCGTAAAAGTGTCCTTTTTCATTTTTCTATGCATATCTTTTTTATTTGATAGTTAATCTGAAAAAGTTTGACTATTAACTTTTTTTATTTTTACTTTTTTGACAATTTTTTATGATCATTTTTTGAAAACTGAACATACTTTTTTTCATTTTTTTACTTTTTTTTTTGGATTTTTTTTTTCAAAATTTGACACTTTTTCTAACATTTCGTAAAAGTGTCCTTTTCAAAAATCGCAAAAAACCCCATTTTCATTTTTTCTATGCATACATTTTTTTTTTGATAGTTAATCTGAAAAAATTTGACTATCAACTTTTTTTTATTTTTTATTTTTTACTTTTTTTTTTGTTCACTTTTTTTTAAAACTGAACATGATTTTTTTCATTTTTTACCTTTTTTTTACTCTTTTGATAGTCAAACTTTTTTAGATTTACTATCAACTTTTTTTTCTATGCATATATTTTTTGTTTTTGGGGGTTTTGTAAAATGTTCGAAAAAGTATCCAATTTTATTTTTAAGTTACTCGAAGACTTATAAAAATACTTTTTTTTATGTTCACTTTTTGATTGAGAATAGTTGATTGAGAACCTATGCATATTTTCAAAACTGAACATCAAAAATTTTCTTTTTTCTCTATAGAAGTAACTCAATTTCGAAATTTGACACTTTTTCGAACATTTTACTAAACCCCCAAAAACATAAAATATATGCATTCATTAAATTTTTAATAGTAAATACTAAAAAGTTTGACTATCAACTTTTTTTTTTTTTCAAAAAAAGTAAAAAAAACATGATCACTCGCTTTTTTTTACCCCCATTTTCATTTTTTTTATGCATTCATTAAATTTTTAATAGTAAATACTAAAAAGTTTGACTATCAACTTTTTTTTTTTTTCAAAAAAAGCAAAAAATATATATTCACTTTTTTAAATATATTTTCATTTTTTTTTCTTTATATATTTATATATGATTAACAATAACCTGAAAATTGCTCTTTTCTCTTTTGCTGCTCTCCTTATTCTTTCTATCATTTATTTAGTTTTTGCATTTATTTTTAAATTACCTCCTTTTAAAAATGAAGATTTCGGATGGATGAGAAGAAGAGAGTGTGAGTCTAACCCACATTGTTCATGGTTTGGGGGCGTCTGCTGGTGTAATACATGATACATTATACTTCTATGTGATACTATTAAAAGTAAGCTAAATATATGATACATGTTTTGTGATGTAGTAATTAATTATCTAGTTTATATGTGTAGTAGGATTGTTCTTATTTCTAATATATGTTTCCCAATTATATATCTGAATCCATTCATTACTTATACCAGGATATGTCATATTAAAAATACTTCCAATTTTACTAAAGTTTTCATTACAATATTTTCTAATTTTTTCTGATTCTTTAATTATATTCTCAATAATATCTGTTCCTTCACGTAGTGTATAATTAGTTTCTGATATTTTACCAATATATTCAATTAGAACATATCGTAATAGATTCCATATATCATTTAATTTTTTATTCTTATTATATTTCTTTTCTAACATTTGTAATTTTTTCTTTAATTCAACTTTTGTAATCTTACTCAAAATATAATTAGCACGATATGTTCTCAATATATCATTCTTATTATCATTTTCATTATTAAATATTCTATTTAAATGATCAATATGATGTATCATACGATGCATATTACAAATTTTTACTGTTTCTGACTTATCTGTATATATTCTATTACCATATCTATTAGTAGTAATTGAATCTGGTTTGTAATATTTTCTTAATGTTGTAAGTAATACAGTATACGTTATTAGTACATTTCCACAAGGATCATACTGCACATCTAGCGGATTACGTGGTATATCTCTACCATTTTCACGCATCCATCTATAATATTCAGGATTATGAACTGTACCTCTTTCTATAATACCTGTTCTCCATGAAAATGCCGTATGACACTTAATACAATACATTTGATCGCACCCCTCGCTCTTATTAATAAGTTGACCACATTTTGGACAAGGTTTAGAATCTTTCTTAATCATCGCAACTGTCATTTTCTTCTCTTCATCACATTCATGATTCTCTTCTTTAATTTCCATACAATGCTTACATATATTATTTTCACAAATACCACAAGTATACTTATCATTTAAAAACCCATTACAGTTTTCAACTGGACATTTAAATGTAAACTCGGTCTTTTGTTTAGTATAATTACCATATCTTATTTGTCTAATTGTACTTTCAACGTCTCTTATATTTGTATTTAAATTTCTTAATTTTAATTCTAATGCTCTTTTCTCTTTCATTAATTCTTCTTTTTGTTTTTCTAATTTATCACATAATTTAATATTTTCAGCATAATCTTGAGTTTCAGGTAAAAGTGCTATTTGTTTTTCAAGTAAATAATTTTCACGATGTACTTTTAATTCTTTATTAATAAAAGTCTTTGTAAAATTATCACATAAAAATTCTGTATCCCATTCAATCTTACAAACCATACATGACGGATCAGTTGGTAAATCTAAAATATAACGCTTCGCACATGATTGACAAACCTGTGTTTCTTTACTTTCACATGTTTTACAATCAATTCTACGATGATTACTTTTATTGAACGTCTCACAGCAAATAGAACAGTCACTCATAATGAATCTAATTATATTATCTTCATTATTTTTAAGTATTATAATTTTTTGTAAAATTTTGATAAATTTTGTTAAAAATAATAAAATAATATATATATATATATATATATTAATGGCAAGTCCAAGTCCAGATAAATCTGATCAGAGTTTAATTGATAGTTGGTTACAATGTTCTAATCAAAGTTCAGAAGACTTTGATTGTCCTGATGATATTGCAGATAAAGGATCTGCTGAAGATTTTTGTAATAAGGTTCAATCTGAAGCAAATAATGTAATAGATAAAATTGGTACTGCTATAGATGATTTTACACCAGGTGGTATGATTAAGGCAATTGGTGGTGCACTCGGTACAAGTTCTACAAGTAATGATATTATTAAAAATAACATGTCAGTTACAATGTTAAATTTAAACAAGAGTTTACAAGAAAACAAATGTGGTAATATTGCTATTAATAATCAAGTGAATTCCATGAAAGGGATGAGTCCTGCATGTATAGAACAATTCCGATTAATGGGATTTACAGCTAAAGAATTAAAAAATTATGGTTCAATATCAAACGCAACACAAGAAAATGTTGCAGATGTTACACAATCATGTGTAATGAACGCATTGTTTTCATCATTACAAAAAGCAAATGTAAGTTTTAAACAACAAGTAGAAAGTAAAGTATTACAAGATATAAAAGGAATGATGGCTTCTGGTACAGTATCTAGTAATACCTGTAATAATATGCCAATTAATATGACTGCATGTAATTTTGTTAAACAAACTAATTGTTGTATAAATGCTGTAGTAAATAGACAAAGTAATTTTATAGATAAACAATGTACACCGGGTGATTGGTCAAATATTACTCAAAGAAATGTATTTAATGCTAAACAATCATGTATAGCTAGTGCATCTTCAAGTATATCACAAGACTTATTAGAAAAACTTGATCAAAGTGTTAAAAGAGAAGTTACACAAAAAGTAACAGGTATAAGTGAATGGGCATTTGTTATTATACTTGTTGTTATAGCATTAATATATTTTGGTGGTCCAGTTATATTAATGAAAAGTATGGGATCTATGATATTTCCAATTATTGGATTACTATTTATTCTTGCTGGTGTAATATGTATCGTTATGTATTTTGTAACTGCAACAGGTGATGTTTTCCGTACTCGTGCACCATTTTCACCATGTAGTTCTACTAATCTATATCAACAACCAGTACGTACAACATTTTCTGATATTTCATCTTTTATGAATAATAATTCAACTGTAATAGGATGGGACTTTTTCCCTGATCGTCCACGTAAATCTGATCGTCCACGTAAATCTGATTCTAGTAGTGGCAATATACCTGATATAAAAGATCCGAAAAATATAAGTGAAATTGATCCAAAAACAAGAGGTTTAGTTGCATATTTTACATATGTAGATTTAGGTGATGCAAGTTGTAAAACTGATAAAGATAGTTGGTTTCCTGATGGTAATAGTGATGCATCATCGGCTGTTAATCGTAGTTATACTAGTTATTCATTTGTTAAAGGACAAAGTAATGTTTTACTATTAATTATTGGTATTGTACTAGTAGTATTAGGTATTGGTCAGATGGTATTTGGATATTTTAAAAGTAAAAAAGGTGCACCAGTTACAAAAGCTATGGCAATGGGTAAATATAGAAAATAAATAAATTAAATAAATTAAATTAAATATTAATAATATATATAAAGATGAGTTTTACACCATCACAATTAAGTCCTTTTACACCTGATTCTGATTTTACACCTAGTCCTTTTATACCAAGTCCTGATTTTACACCTAGTCCTTTTACACCAAGTCCTGATTTTACACCAAGTCCTGATTTTACACCAAGTCCTGATTTTACACCATCAGATAATGGAAATGGAATGGTTATAAATTATACACAGAATGACTCAACACAACCAGTCTTTGATCTTTTAAATAAATATACAGCAAATAACAAAATTGACAATGATAAACTAAATGAAGAATTTGAAAAATATAAAGAACAAATGTTTATATTAATACCTCAAAATGCTTTACAACCACCCGAGGCGATGAACACAGTACTTAATAGAAGATTTTTTGACTATATTAGAAAATTACCAATTAATATTGATAGATATAATTTAGATGATATTTTAAACATTGTATTTGCGCATATTAGTCTTCAGGAATTATATAATAATGTTTTTAATAATCAATCTTTTACATATGATGAATACAATAATGAAATAAATAATATTAATGCAATAAGTACTAGTTTTACACTATCACCTGCAGTTAGTACAGAATCTTTTTATAAAATATTACAAGAAGGTTTCGTAAATAATACTTTTAGTCCTCCTATGCCACCAAATGTAATCGATCGTCCATGGAAAATTGAAGAAACAATATTTATATTAAATGCTAATCCTATATTTATCGGATGGGATAAAGCTTTAACATCACGTCCTGAACCAATTGAACAAACATTTAATATTTCAGATGTAGTATTATCTTCATCTGATGAAGATAGTGCTGATAGTAGTGGTAGTTTATTAGCATCAAGTGGTGATAGTGATGATGATGATGATTTTATATCACAAATTTGTTCTCAAGATAAAAATAAATTATTAGATGCTTGTGTTTGTTATAATATTAATACTCAAACTATAAATAAATGGATGAAAGCAACACAAAGTACACGTGATGAGAATAATAGTATTGTTAAGGAAAATAATAGGAGATCTGCTTTAATAAGTTCTATTAATGGTGCATTTTCAAATGCTATAGATAAATTTGGTAGTAAACAATATATTTGTACGAATGATCATAATGATTGTTGTCATTATCAAAGTATTGATACTTGTAAACAATTAGTAAACAAAAATCTTATAGATTGGAATCAATTTGATTCTTCTAAACCAATGTTTAGATTTAAAGATAATAATAATAAAGTCAGTCAAATTTTATCATTAGATTGGGAAAGAAATGGTAATAAATTACCACCATATGATGAAAAAAATTGTGGTCATTGGGACGATTCTGTCGGATTCTGGCATGCAAAATGTAGAGTACCTATAAATGCCACAAGCAGTTCAATTAAAAAAGCTAAAACTAATTTTTTAAGTTATATTAAAGGTTTACCTAATTTAAAATCGAAACCATTATTAAAAGTAACACCATTTAAACCCAATGTACAATGTTGTGTTAATACTATCAAAGATATTACAAATGCAACAAATATTAAACAAACATGTAAACAAACTATTCAACAACTAATAGATAAAGGTACATCAGGTAATATAAGACCACATGATTCAGGAAGTGGAAGTGGAGGAGATAGTGGAGATGATGCATCAGGTAATGAATCTAAAAATAATACAACATTACTAATAGTTGGAATAACTGTTCCTATTGTGATTATAATCGCGTTATTATTATACTTTTTTGCATTTTAAATAATAAAAATAAAATATTATTAATAAATAATAAAACATGAATTTAATACAAGAACCAAGTCCTGAAGCAAGTCCTGATTTTAATCCTGAAGCAAGTCCTGATTATAGTCTAGGTTCTACACTAGATTCTACACAAGATTCCGTTAAATCAACAATTACAATCGATCCAACATATGCATTATTTTCTAAAATAGCACGTTCTATTAATATACAGTTTTATGGACTTAATGGTGGATCAGGTGGTCTTACAATAGAAGAATTACATAAAATATTTAATAGTTATGGTCTTTATCAAGGTAATGTTACATCATCAGGAATAAAGAATACTAATACTCATTTAACACTTGCACGTGCTTTAATGTCTGGAATCTTTGGTATTGGTACCGCATTTTCAATATATCAATGTTTTAATGTTATTACTAATGAGGAAATAATATTCTGGGCGACACAGGCGATTCTATTTACTGTTTCTGCTTCTCTTCTATTATTTTATTATAGATCTGTTACACCCGTAATAGACGATGATGCATTAAAATTTTCTAATACATATTTTTTCACACCACTTTATCATACTTATTTAATAGATATATTAACAGATTCACTGAAGGAAAGTGATAATAAATATACATTATTTAAATGTGAATCTATTAAAACTCTAAAAGATGGCACTCGTGAACCAACACCACCTTCATGTGGAATAAGTTATCAAGAAATAATGAGTTATTTTCTAACATGGGTATTTAAGAATAAACTAGAATTAGTTACAGTTAGTGTACCTTTATCATTACTTCCACCAAATATACGCTCTAAATTTTCACAAACACCTGATTCTTCTCCTGATTATTCACCTGACATTGATAATGAAACTATAATTATTAATTTAGATGATCCAAAATATAGTTCTATTACTGATTTTTTATTAACTAATGATGATTTTTTATTTAATCCATTTAGTAGTAGATTTCCATTTGTAATTGATTTAAGTCCTAACGTAACCTTAAAAGGTGAAATAACAGATGAAATACGACAAAATACTATTATTAATGCGCCACAACCACCTACACAAATTAGAACAAAAGAATCAGAATTATCACCTTCACCTTCTATTCAAGAATCAGAATTGACACCTTCACCTTCTATTCAAGAATCATTTGGTGATATAACTCCCCCTGATTCAGATATTTCAAAATTTTGTGAAAAAGAAGGTAAGGCTAATATGGCATGTGGATGTTATTATCAAACAAGAGATATAATGAACACATGGGAAATAGCTGCAAATAATGTACAAAAAAATAATGATCAATTATTAGCAGATTGGAAAAAAAGACATAACCAATGGCAAGCAGATAGTGCTGCATATAGAAAAGCAATATCAGATGCACAATCAGTACTATCTAAATGGACTGGTAAGGGATGCATAGATGGTAATACTGAATGTTGTAGAAATGCACCAAATCAACAAACATCAGTTCATATACAATATTGGTGTAATGATCACACTGAAAAACCAGGTTCAATTGGTACAACTCTGACTAAAATGCATGGAAAAGATAGTTGGCCTGTTATAAATATATTAGGTAAAAAATATCAGGTCTATTCAAATAATAAGGGGGATACACAAATTTATTATAATGTATCAAGCAATCCTAAAAGAGTACCAACATGGAGTCCAGGTTGGTGTGGCATTGATCCAAAAGGGTCAGGTGATGCAACTGATCATGAAGGTTGTGCTATTGATGTAAAATTTACTAAAAATGGTATTAAAAATGCTGTTAAAATTCTTGACGCAAAAATAAAACCCAAGTTAATTTATGATGAACCAAGTAAACCACCTTATCTAGATTTACCAAAAATAGATGCTGCTATAAATTGTTGTATTAATAATATACAAAACATTACAGGTAAAAATATAAGACAATCATGTGACCAGAGTATAACAAAACAAATTATTGATAGTGGTGGATTTTCACCAAGTGGAGGAGATAGTGGAAGTGGCAGTGGAGGAGATAGTGGAGGAGATAGTGGTGATGATAATAGTGATAAATCTAATAATACAACATTATTAATAGTTGGAATAACTGTTCCTATAGTGATTATAATCGCACTATTATTATATTTTTTTGCATTTTAAAAAAATAATTTTTTTTTTATATTATATATATATATATGTCAAAACGTCTTTTAGATAATCGTTCTTTTAATAAATTATCCGTTAATCGTCTTGAAGCACAAACAATTCGTTCAGATAATGTTCTACCAACAAAACCTAGTTATTTATTTTCTGTTTTATTAAAAAATGGAACATTTCAAAGAAATAATACTGGTGGAACTTTAACATTTGATTTAAATAATGAAAACAATGATGTTATTCAATTTTCTGATCGTCCATTTCGTCAAACTCAATATATTTCATTAAAAGATTTTGTTACTGCATTTACTTTGGGTGGTTCAAACTCATTTGAAAAAGACCCTCCAAATATGGTTGTTGCACATTCCGAAGAACAAAGAACCTATATAATGAAATTATCTTCACAAAGTAATAATCAAGTAGTATTTACATTAGAATTATTACCTGGTGAAACACATAATTTAATAACAGTAACAGGAAGAATGAATTTATTTGTTGATGATTCTTTCTGGAATGCAGTTACTAAATTTTTCCGTGTAGTAGATGATCCACAGATATCGAATAGTCTTACAGGTGAAACTTATGCTCAACTATTAGATGGTGAATCTAATATTTCAATTCCATTAAGTTAATTTATTCTTTCTTAATTAATTTTCTAGTACGTTTAGGAGGTTTTTCTGGAACTATTCCTTTAAACATTTTATCTTCTAATTCTTCTTTTAATATCGGATAAAATATTGTTTCAATAGCTGATTTAAACTGATGTTCAAAATAATAATCAAAATCAATAGGAATACAATTTTGTGTAAGATACTGCGGATCTTCCACTCTTTCAAATTGTAATGCTCTTGGGTTTGCTATCTTCTTAAATACATATGGAACTCTTTCTCCAACCTGTGGACAATTATATGGATCACGTTCTTTCATTAAACGTGCTAATGCTACATGTGGAATATTTGCTTTATTAGTTTTAAACATTGTTTCTTTTTTACAATTATGACACCATTTTTCACTTTTTGTAAATGCTTTTATATTATCCTCTAAACTTTTATTATCATCCATCGGAATTTTATATATCTTTTTCTTTGCTGCATCTTCATGATACCATCTTTTATCACATATTGTACATATTACTTGCTTATCAAACTCATATGAACCATATCCTTTTAATGATTTACTAATAACTAAATCTTTCATTGAAACTTGACCATCTAATAATTTTTGTGAAAAATTACGCCCCATTTCTATTGATTTAGGAATATCACGATCTAATAATATCTTTTCAAATATTTCCATTGATTTCTCCTTTACATATGGACAATTATCTCTACGTACTACTTGAATACCTTTATAATCAATATAATCATGAGTATGTGTATTAGTCCATATAACACATGCATATCTCTTTTTTGAAAATAAAATAAATGGCCACATAACTTTTTCAAACTCCATTTCAACTGGTGCCTTAAATAACTTCGTACATCCATCAGCAGCTATTTCAGACAATCTAAATACCTCTTCCATATGTTCTTGACCAGTATACTCTGTAAAGAATTTTACGTATATCGAATCGGTGTCACCATATACTACTTTTGCATCATAATTTGATTCTACATATTCTTTACACGCCTGAATCATTCTACGACCCTCTGCTGTAGTTGCTGCTGCTATACGCTTTTCAGGTAATCTTCCTAAATTTGCACCTGTAAATCCATAAATACTATTCATAGATACTTTCATCGCCAACTGAAATCCATCTAAAACATCATACTGCATACTCAATGCAGATTTTTCTTCTTCTGTTTTTACTTCTTTTAATTGTGCTTTTACTTTTTTCATTTCTTTTTTAATCGCCTTACGTTCTTTCCATAATTTATCTAACATAATTGGTAAAATACCTTTCTTATTTTGTACAAATCTAACACATTCTACACGTTCTTCTGGTGTATCTTTATCTTCAGTCCAAATAATGTCTTTATACTCAATATTTTCTAAATTATCGTACTTTGAATCTTTTACAATAGTTTCATATGAATAATTATTTGCAATCATAATTGATGGATATAAACTTGCAAAATCTAAACCAGTAATTTGTTCAAAATGTGCACCAGGTTCAGCCTCTTGTACAGTTGCACCAGTAAACTTTTTATCATTTTCTAACTCTGACGCATCTTTATAAGGAATCGTTGGAACTAATAAATCATTTAATCTTGCCTCATATGTTAACTGGCTATGTACTTTAATCTGTTGTCCCTTTGATTCAATATAAGACATCGGTACACGTGTTACATTTGCCATTGCAATATTATTTGTAATAATACATAATTTTAATATGAGATCAATAACTAAAGTACAATCCTTAACACAATAATGTACAATTGTTGCAATTTCTTTTGCTGTACCCATAGACATATTAAATAAATCTAATGCTGTAATCGGATCTTTATGATCACCTATATATTCATTTGCTACTGCGTCTAATTTATAACTAGATAATTTTTTCTCACGTTTAATAATCGTATATAAATCACTATTTAAAAGTCCAGGTGCATTAACATAATAAAATATATTTTCACCTGCCTGAACACTTACTAATCTTTCTGTTATATATTTAGCAGGATAATCATGTAATCTTGTTAAATACTGAATATTTAATTCAATTTCTAATAATTCACACCTTTTATATATATATTTCCAATCAAAATTATTTATGTTATAACCTGTAATAATATCTGGATCTAACTTTCTAATAAACATAATATACTTCTGTAAAAGTTCTTTTTCTGTATCACATACAATAGTTACAATTCCTTTATTTTCTTCAACATATTTATCTTTTTTGCTATTTAAAGTAAAACAATATTCAGCTTTTGTTTTCGTACCATAAATATGTAATGTACATCCAATTTGTGTAATTACATCTTCTTGTATTTCTGGATCTGGAAAAATATTTTTTTGTGCTTTAAAACCACGATCAGAATATGACTCAATATCAAAACTTAATATATAAATTTTTGCTGGTGTAGTTTTATCATATGGTTTAAAATTTTTCCACTTACATGAAATATCAATTTGACAACGTGAATTATCTTCTTCAATATAATTCTTACCTTCAACCTCACACCAACCAGAAGGTTTTATATCCTGAATATGACAAAATCTAATAAATGGTTCAATATTTGCTTCATATAATTTAAATTCTAAATCTCTCGCACATACATTTGGAATTACTGGTTTAGGTCTACCCTTACCAGGACACAGAATATATTTACATTTAGTAAATGCTTTTTCATTCTTAACAATAATTTTTAAAAAGTTAAAATACTTATCATTACTAAATCCATCAATATCCTTCTTCTGTATAACCGAAACTTTTACTAATGATTCCTTAAATTTATATAACTTATTTTTAATATACAGTTTTACTTGTTCTGTTTTAAAATCAGACCATGTTTTCTGTAAATGATCTGGTATCTTCGCATAAAAATATGGTGTAAAATCATCAATTTGTATGCAAATACTCTTATTTGTGTCTGTTACACCAAATGCGTAAATTTTATATTCTAAATCAAATTCATCATCTTCATTAATTTCACGATCAAATTTTTCCCATGATATTATTTGAAATCTTAATGGATCATTTTTACATATTTTTGTTTTTTTTCTATAATATGTTTCCATTAATATTTTTATTATAAATAAGTATGTAAGCATTCTTTAAACCTATAAATAATTGTAAAATTTATATAAAATAAAAAAAAAATATATATATAATAAAAAAAAAAATGGCTTCTAATTCTTTATTGAAAAATAGTATATATAATAGACTTTATGCGAAAACTTTTAATACATTAAATAACGAATCACCAACTGAAAATAGTTTTGATTATATTTTAATCGGTGGCGGTCCATCTGGTTGTTGGGCAGCAAATAAATTAAGTGAAAAATATCCAAATTCAAATATTTTATTAATTAATACAGGAACAACTTTGTCTGATGATAGATTAAAAGAAATTTATTCACCTGATAATGGTATTCAAAATTTATTTCAAGGTAATAAATTACCAGAACCTTTAAGATATAGTTTATGTAATTTATATTATCCAAACATTGAAACTGGACAATTTAATAAAACAGAACAATATGAAGTAGATTATTTGCCATTAGGTGGTAATGCTAATATAAATGGTGGTTTAGTTATATCTTCAAAAGAACTTTATCCAGAAGAATTACACAAATATTTAGATGATATCATTAATTATATTGACCCATTAATTATTAATCCAATTGAAAATACACAAATATATAATTCTGATAATGAACTAGTAAAAATATGGATTAAATTACAAAAATCAGTACAAGATAATATTAAAAAAAGTACTAATTTATTAGATTTACGTTTTTGGTGTGAGTCAGGTAATGCAACCTCTGGTCCACGTTATAATTTTAATAATTTATTAGATAAACCAAATATTTATATATTAGAATCATGTTTTGTTAATAACTTGAATTTTGATAGTGAATATAATTGTACTTCATTATCATATTTAACATTTGAAAATGATGGTATTGTTAGAAATATTCCTGGTAGGTTAGATATAAGTAAAAATAGTAAAGTATTTTTAACTGCTGGTTATAAAGGTACAACAAATATACTACAAAATATTAATGCAACATTACCAAGAAATATTAATGGAGAACTAACATTAGGTAATAATGTTGGTAATTTTAATGCACAAATTATTGCACATGTTATGATCTCTTTTGTTATTAATGTTAAACCTGACTTTGAACTAGATAAAAACTTATTACCCGCTCTTTCATTTTTTTCAGGAGATGATCCACGTGAAGGATTATCAGAAATTGCTTTAACATTTTATACTACTGAAAGTTTATTACCTTTATTAACATTTTTCAAAGCACAATTAATAGATAAAGAAGAAATACAATTTATAGATGACACAATTAAATTATTAAAACCTGGATATAGTCATATATTATTAAGTAATGCGCTATATGGTGGAGTAAAATATAATAAATATTTTAACTATGATCGTAATAAAATTTATTCAAAAACAAAAGGTTATGAAACACCAAACTTTAGTAAATTTGATTATAATGTTAATGATGTATTTTCTGCACCAGTACCAGATATATCTAATACTAGTGTAATTACTGATTATTATGCTTATGATTGGTTACCTGATACTTCACAAGATATTAAAGATGAATTCTTTCAAAAAATGTTAGATTTTGCTAATTTATTTAAAAAATTTGTTAATGATTTACAAAATGAAGTGTCTGAAACACCAATTGATCCACAGTTACAATTATTTAATTTAAGAGGATTTCAAGTTAAAAATATTACAAAAATTATTGTTGATAATAATTTGAAAGAATTTGAAAAGGAAATATATAAATATTGTTTAAATACATGGCATATTACAACTGGAAATAAACATTTAGTTGATAGCAATAATAAAATTAATAATTTAAATAATGTATATGTAGCTGATCAATCTGTGTATGAAGAACCTGGTGGTGGTGGTTTCGCTATATCTACATCTATATGTTCTATGATTATGGCTGGATTAACAGTGGACAAATTATAATAAATAAAAAAAAAATATATATATAATAAAAAATGAGTTCAGGTGGATTATTAAGTAATCATGCGGTTAATCGTTTATCGGTTGTTGAATTAAATGAAGTACTAAATGGATTAAGAAAACAAGAAGAATCTAATCGTTTATTAAGATTACAATCTGAAATTGAAAAAGAAGAAGATTTAAAATTAATTCAAAAAGATTTTCAAAGTAGAATTATTTTTAATGACCAAATAACACCTTCTAAAACAGAAAATGTTGTTGTTGTAGCAAATGGTTTTAGAGATACTGCAAATGATCAACCTTTAAGTACAAGTATTGGAATTAATAATAATTTTAATATATTATATTATCGTGGATATGGTTTCGATACACGATATGAAGATGCAATTGAACCTTTTGATTTTGATAAAGATGTAGCTAAATTTGAAGAATATATAACTAAATATGCATTAGAGATAGGTAATAAAATTATTTTTTATGGTATGTCTTTTGGTGCAAGATTTGTATTTACAAGTCTACCTAAATTTAAAGATAATATTACAAATATTGTATTAAATTCTCCTCAATTTAAATTAACACCAGTTGATCAAGCAGGTGTAATTTCAGTATTAAATAATGATGATGCAAGAGAACTTGCTTTTAGTGATAAATGGTATACATTATTAGATAATTTTCCTGAATTATCACCATTAATAAAGTTCGCACTACCTAAATTTCCTTATTATGAAAGAAAAAAAATTCAAGAACAATTTGATGAATATCCTATTTCTAGAGCACGTAATCATGATTATGAAGAAGAATTAGTATCACTATCTAGTATGCTATTCAAAACTCAATTTGTCTATTTATACAATACTTATGTATTAAATTTATATGATAATAGCTTGTCTGAATTAAATAATGCTGATATTAATTTTATAGAAATAGGTGATATAAGAGATAAAATAGTAGATGAAAAATATACACGTGAAGAATTAGATAAATTAACAAATATATCTCGTTTAGAACTTGAAACACAATTTAATACACAAGGTAAAGTTGTTGTTGAAGGCAACGAATATAATTTAGATCAAATATCAGGGAAAAATTCATATTCTGTCTATGGTAATAATCCAAATGGTCCAGAATATCATGTTGTATCATATCAATATGGTATCGCACCTGTAGAAATGTGTAAAGAATTCATAAAAAATAATTTAAGATTATGAGTTATTAAAATAGATTTATAATAATAATAATAATAATAATAATAATAAATGAAAAGAAAAAATAATAATATTATACATATTTTAGAACCTTTACCAAAAAGATTTAAAATAGATATATATAACTATTTAAATATTATAACATTAAATGATTTCATACCTTTAATTATTAAACGTTTAAAAATATCACATAGTAATGATTGTAATTGTAATAATTCTGAAGTAATTAGTCCATATTATTTGGACATTTACTAAATATAGGTTTTCTATTTAAATACCAATTAAATAAATTATAATCAATTATATTATTTATAGTATTTAATTGAATATAATTTTGTGTACATAATAAATCACATTTAATATACCAATTATTATTATACTTTCTTATTGTTTCTTTAAAGTATTTTAAAATAATATGTTTTTTATTATTTATTAATATTTCATAATTGTTATATAAAAATTCTGATGTTAATATACAAAATGGATATATATTATTTCTTTTAATATCAATTAAATATTTCTTAACTGCAGATAAATGACAATATTTATTATTACAATGTATTATACATTTATTCGGTAATCTATCATAAGCATAAATTAATTGATTAAATCTATTTATTTTGATATTTTTGTAATTATTATTATTATTATTATTATTATTACGTTTACATTTTTTATAACATATATCACATTCATTTATATTTATAAATGTACTATGTGGTATAATATCAATTTTTATGTTTTTTAAATTATTTATAAATGCATTATTTGAATATTTATTTATTAATCTAAAATTTAATGCATCTTTTATATTATATATAAAATTATAAATTTTTTCATATATGTCATAATATATTTCTTTACTTATTTTATTATTCATTAATTCTATTATTATTAATATTAATAATTTTACTTTTTAAATATTTAATTTATTTTTAATATATTTGATATTTTTCTTATTTTTAAATCAAAGTTATTAATAATAATTTCAATTTTAGATATTGTATATTCATCATTAGTATATGTATTAATTAAATTATTTAGACCAACTAATGATAAACTTAAATTATGATTTAAATTTATTAATATATTCTCTATTGAATTCAAAAACATATCATCATTTTTACTTTTAACTAATATTTCAATATGATTTGTTATATTTCTATCTAATTTTTCTAAAAATGATATAGTTGAAGTCCTAGAGTTATCACTAAATATTCTATATAAATACTGTATATAACTATTATCAATATATATATTTGATTCATCTTTAATAGATATTTTACATCCTGGTTTAATTTTAGATATTATCTTTAAATTTAAAATTAGTTCATCTAATGTTATATTATCATCATTATTTTCTACATTGTCATTATTTTCTACATTGTGATTATTTTCTACATTATCATTATTTTCTACATTATCATTATTTTCTATATTTTCATTAATATTTATTATAGGTATTTTTAATTTATCATTTTTTACATTTAATGATGAATTTACTTTAGGACTTACTATAGGACTTGAATTAGGACTAACAAATGGTGTACTTATGTAACTATTGTTACTATTATCATTATTATTATTATTTATTATATCTTCTGTTTTATATTGTGTTTCATTATTAGAAGTTCTTTCTTTTTTAGATTTACTTTTATTTTCCATATATTTATTTTTTAATAATTTAATATATTTATTTTTAAATAATTTTAATATAATTAATTTTTTATAATTTTAATTTTACCATTTGGCGTTATTATATTAGTTCTTACTTTATTTTTATCTTGTAATATTTCTAATACTTGTAGTCTAGACATATTTTTTCTTAAATTACCACCAAATGCTCTAGATATACCAATATCAGTTCTATAAACTCTATTATCACATAATGTATTTATATTTTTATGTGTTGAATGACCCATCACTAGATAATCAGCATTTTTAAAATATTTTAAAATATTATTTACTAATTTAGAACATACTTTTATATTTAAAGATCTTGGATTTGTTAAATCTCTATTAAATAATGGATTTATGTTATCATCGCTATTAATAAAAAAAGGTATTTTTTTTGTATTACTTATTAACCAATCTGATACTATCTTATTTAATTTTTTTATATCTACGATTTTATGATTAGAAGATTTATATAATTTATTTTTTAAACATAATTCTAAAAATTCATTATTTAATGAACCATGTGTAAATATAAACTTACCTAATTGTATTATTAATGGCCTTGTATTACCATATAATATAGCACCATCACCACTACCTGGTTTATAATATTTATATCTTTCTATATTATAAATTTTTTTATATTCTTCCAAGTCAACATTTTTAACATAATCATTATTAAATTTACTATCATTATTATAATAATATGGATATAATTCGTGATTACCTAATATAGATATAACTCTTCCATTATAAAATTTTGCTTGTTTATCTAAAGATATTATTAAATTATTTATCTTAATTTCCCCAGGTTTACTTAAATATGATTTATCTAATATAATATCAGGTCTTTTACCGTCTAATGTATCTCCCATTTGTATAACATATGTATTTTTACCAATCCAATTTAAATTATTATCTATCACCTTTGATAATTTTAATAATTCTATAAATATATTATAATCTCCATGTATATCTCCAATTACTATTATTCTATTATTATTATAATTATACATACACTAATTATAATAATAATATAATACTTTTATTTATTTTTAATTTATTTAATTTATATTAGTTTTACTATTCTTTATTTTTTAATTTTTTTATTTCTTCTTCATTAAATCCTTTTATAATATTTTGACCATAATTTGCACATACTAATGGTACACCATCTGAGTTATATTTATGAAGTATTGCTTTACCATCTTCTGATTCCGAATCCATATCGTGGAAAGTTATACCAAGTTTTTTCATTAAATCTCTTGCTTTTAAACAAAATGGACATGATGAACGACCAACTAGTATAATAACATGTAATTTAATTAAATTATCTGCACGTTCTTTTGCTTCTTTTTTAGCTTTAATATCTTCTTCGGATGGAAATAATTTTTTAATAATTTCATCTTTATTATCAGAATATCCCATAAATATATTATCACCATGTATTAAGGTTGGTGTACCAATTTCATTATTTAATAATATTGCACATTTATTATATATTGATTGGTATTCATCTGGATTATCAATATTAATAACAACAACAGGTAAATTATTTAGTGTAAATTGTTTGTCACCATTGGGATTTAAAAGTTTAAGCATTTTATCAGAATATGGACAATCATTTCTATGTAGCATATATATAACATTATTATTAAAAGATTCTTGTTCTATATTTTCTAAATTTATACTCTCTAATTTTTCAGTATTACCTGTATCTTTAAAAGAACTTCTTCTCCATAAGCACACAATTAATATAATTATTAGTAATACAATTAATATTGCACACATAATATTTGTATAGTTCCAATTATTATCTACAGTTTTAAATATACCAAAGGAATTTGTACTAATTTTATCAAAGTAATCCATTATTATTATTATAATAGTATTTATTTTTTTTTTAATAAATTTACCACACAATTAATGACTTTTTATTAAATTTTACAAAAAACATAAATGTTTAAAGATTACGATCATATAAATACTAATTAACAAATGTTAAATATTGGTGTTGTATGTGATATTAATTGGGACAACTATATATTAATAAATAATAAATTTAAAAAATTAAATAGTGAAACATATCGTATACATTCTATATATGGTAAATCATTAGAAATAATTGACATATGTTCCAATAAAAATAATTTAACACTTATAAGACATTTTTCTGAAACATTATCAAATACAGTATATAATTTATTAAATATATCTGATATATTGATTGTTTTTAGTAATAATATTGAATATAATACATTACCAAGATTAATATTAGATAAATGTGATGAACATAGTATTAAATATATAAATGTATCTGAATGTTCACGTAATAAAGATTTTTACTCATTTGATATAGATATTAAACTTAGTTTTAAAAAAATAATAAATTCAATTAATAAAAAAGATGATGATATCAAAATTACTGAATTTAATAATGAAATATATAACAATAATTTTATAAGTAAATCATTAATACCAATACAAATTACTAATGAAATTAAACAGAAAATAAAAGATAATTATAAAACAATAAGTGATAATAAAAAAAATAGAAGTATTAAATTATTATATGATAAAGATGAATTAAAATTAGATAAAGAACTAAAAAAAACAGTAAAAAGTCTTAATCAAATTACATACACAACAAATAAACAAAATTATTACAAAAAAATTAAGTAATTATTATTTTTCCTGATCTATTTCTTGGTCTATTTCTTGCTTTTCTTCATTAATTGTTTCTTTATCTATTTCTTGCTTTTCTTCATTAATTGTTTCTTTATCTATTTCTTGCTTTTCTTCATTAATTGTTTCTTTATCTATTTCTTGATCTGTTTCTTGTTCTAATTCTTGATCTGTTTCTTGTTCTAATTCTTGATCTGTTTCTTGTTCTAATTCTTGATCTGTTTCTTGTTCTATTTCTTGTTCTATTTCTTGATCTGTTTCTTGTTCTAATTCTTGATCTGTTTCTTGTTCTAATTCTTGATCTGTTTCTTGTTCTATTTCTTGATCTGTTTCTTGTTCTATTTCTTGTTCTATTTCTTGATCTGTTTCTTGATCTATTTCTTGGTTTATTTCTTGATCTGTTTCTACGTTTCTAGGTGATATATTTGTTATTATATTTTTAATTTTATTAATTTTGCTTTTAAAAAAATCCTTGGCATTACTTAAACCAAAATAATATAATTTTACTTTATCACTATTACTTAATTCACTAAAATTAAGTTTACTTGAATATTCTACTGGTATATTTACTATTATAGTATGTTCTGTAATTATATCTTCTTC
>Ga0181398_1000150_pt1 | contig 20325 bp, 37 predicted proteins | sample 21SPOviralmetaG_FD_130127 | JGI IMG/M metagenome (GOLD analysis project Ga0181398, IMG submission 130127) | Marine viral communities from the oligotrophic San Pedro Time Series (SPOT) site, San Pedro Channel, CA, USA - 21 SPOT_SRF_2011-04-29 | ecosystem: Environmental > Aquatic > Marine > Strait...
CAAGGTCTTGCATTCACTGTGAGTAACGATTATAATTATTATCCATCATTACATATAAACAACACTGATATAACTGTAAACTTCGGACAAAAACCCTTCAAGTATACACCACCAGATGGTTTCCAACCACTGAATGCTGCTAATGTAAGACCAGAGACTGTGATTACACGTCCTGATCAGTTTGTTGATGTAAGGTCAGGATTATCTGCTCAATTTACTATCTCTGATTTAAATTTTGAAACTGATCTTATGATTGCAAAATCTACATCTAATGATGAATATTGGATTTGGGCAGATTCTGTTCGTGGTTTTATTGGTGGATTAAGATCAAATGGTACTAATACTGAGGGTAGTGGATTAGCGATTGCAAATGTCAATAGTAATGGTTATCAGTCCGATTCCAATTGGTTCACTAATGGTAGAACTTATGTAACATATTCCTTTAAGGCTGGTGGAAACAAAAACACCTTTAATGTTGATGATGTGGGTTATGCAAGTGCTGCTGCGGCAGGATTAACTGGTGGAGATATTGCTCCTATTGGTGCATCTGTTGGAACTAAACAAGGATTTAGTATTATAAAATATACTGGAAACGGTCAAAACTCAGCACAAGGTATTCCTCATGGATTGGGGAAAACTCCATCTTTCGTCATAACCAAAGCCCTTGAGGCAACTGGAGATGTTATGAGTTGGCGTTGTTATCACCAATCACTTGGAGCTACAAAATATATTCAGTTAGACACTGTTGATGCTGCAGGAGCATTTACTGATTGGGCAAACACATCACCAACAAGTCAATATTTTTATGTTGGTGGAACTAATAACACCCAACCAGCAAATGAACCCAAAGATTACATAGCTTACGTCTGGAGCGATGTCCCCGGACTGCAGAAATTTGGTAGTTTTACTGGGAATGGAAATGTAGATGGTCCATTTGTCGAATTATCGTTCAAGCCAGCAGTACTCATGATTAAGTGCTCAAATAATTCAACCAACGCTCATTGGCTTATAATGGACACAAGAAGAGATACATATAACGTCGCCTATCATAGAGTTATGGCTAACGAATCTTGGGAAGAAAATAGCAACAATTTTAATCCCAATACGTCAAATAGTATGCTGGATATTTCATCAAACGGATTCAAGATACGGACTACTTCTACCACCGGTATCAATTACAGCGGCGATACATACATCTATGCAGCATGGGCAGAAGCACCATCATTTAACTTGTTTGGTGGACAGTCCAATGCCCGCTAAATACTCAAGACTGAATAAATAGAAAAAAAAGTGTACCAATAATGGCTCAGACTAAAGCCCAATTATTAAATCCACTAAATGGAAGCATCAATATTAGTGGTATTGTAACCTCAGGTGGTTTTAAGGTAGGTACTGCTATCTCAATGGTTGATGCAGGAATTAAAGCCACTACATTTTATGGTGATGGCTCAGCACTGACTGGAATCACTGCTGGTGCAACTTTAAGTGCTGGATCTGGAGATCAAACAGTTGTACTTACCAGTAAGACAGCTGGTCAAGTGATGACTACTGCAGGGATAAATGCTCAACTAACCTACAATTCAACATCAAGTACATTATCAGCTCTTAACTTTAATGGTAATGCTACCAGTGCTACTAATGCTCAGGGATTAACTGGAACACCTAATATCACAATCAATAATCTTGTTGGTGCAGCTGCTACATTTACTGGGGTCTTAACATATGAGGATGTTACCAATGTAGATTCTATTGGTGTCGTTACAGCTAGAGCTGGAATTGAATTTGGTCTTGCTGGTGTTGGTGGTACAATTACAGCAGACGGACACGCAGAATTTGTTGGGGTATGTACGTCATCTTCATTTATCAAGGAAGGTGGAACGTCTTCTCAGTTTTTAAAAGGAGATGGTAGTGTTGACTCTACATCATACGCTAATACTGGTAAAGCGATTGCAATGGCCATTGTTTTCGGTTGATTTTTTATAAATAAACACAAGGAGATTCTCAATCATGTCCGCACCAAATATAGTTAATGTAGGTACAATCACAGGGAAAACAGCGTATCTAGCTCTTGCTAATACCAACGCTACTACACTTGTATCTAATGCCGCTTCAAGTGGAAAGGTTTTCAAAATTAATACTATCGTCGTAGCTAACGTAGATGGTACTAATACTGCAAACATCTCTGTGGATCTCCACAGTGAAGATGATGGTGCTGGAACTGGATATGCTTTAGCTAGTACTATTGATGTTACTGCGGATTCCACTTTGGTTGTTGTTGATAAAACAACATCAATTTATCTTGAAGAGAACAAATCAATAGTTGTAACAGCTTCAGAAGCTAATGATTTAGAAGTTACTTGTTCATACGAAGAAATTTCTTAATATCTAATATGGCAATATTCAGACCTACAACCGTTAGTAAGAGAACATCTGGTGTAATTGGTCCATCCAATGTACCCAGCTGTAGTAGTAGTGAAACAACTTGCTATACTTGTACAAACCACAAAGATTCCTGCGCCAAAGTCGCTCCTCTTGGTGGATCAGCTACTTTCTGTGGATGTCCTTGTTGTGATTGTAGATTTTGTTGTTGCTGTAGTGTTCTCACACGGACAACACCGAGTGGAATGTACACACAGATAGATCAGAATATATACAGAACATCAGATACATGGGGACAAACATCATCAAGTAGCAATACATCATCTACTTATCAACAGGTACTGAATAATGGATATTCCAATTGCAGTAATGTAGCTAACGTTGGTGGTAGAATAATTTGTAAGAGTGGCAGTCAGGTTCTTGTATTAGCTAATTGTTGTAATAGTGGTCCCAAAAGGGAATGGCAGAATAGAGGACAATCCGTCAGTTGTGCTCAACAAACCACTGGAAAGTCAGGTTGGTTTGTCCCAAGTTGTAGTTGTATGAAGAATGTTTTTACATGTATACAATCATATGGTGAAAGACCATATTTTCAGTGGTGGTCAGACACACAAGGTGCCTCAGCTAATATGAACAACACTCAATGGACCACTGGAACGCCAAACCATTATGATTTCTGGGTACGTCCGATGAGAACTCAAGGTTATTAACTACTTTTATGAATATTGAAAATATTACTACGTTGGAGTTATATTCAACGGTGATTTGGAAATCAAAATATCCACAATTTGAAGAAAACAAGGAATTATTTTTATCAGAGATGGGTTCTTATCTCGATAAAACTTCTTTTAAAAGTAAATTAAAATCAAATATTAACGGTTATCAGTCCGAAACAGATATACATCATCTTGAAAAATTAAATCCACTCTTTGATTATATTTGTAAAATGTCGATGTACTCCTTTCATGGTTTGGGTATCGTAGATTACCATCCTGCAATTTCAGGTTCCTGGTTAAATGTAAATCATAATCGCGGTTGTATTAACTTGCAACATTGTCATGGTGGTGTATTGAGTGGAGTTTTTTATTTAAAGGTTCCTGAAAATAGTGGAAAATTAGTTTTTGCCAATCAGGGAGCTAATGAACTTTGGGAAGGGAATGACTATATCAAAGATTACAATAAATTAACGACACAGTTGAGTTTCATTGAACCCTTTGAGGGAGATTTGATACTATTTCCATCTTATCTACCACATTCTGTTCTTCCCAATGAACACGATGATGAACGAATTTCTATTTCATTTAATGTAAGTGCGATGTATGTAGATGAATAAACCACATGATGTTGATGTAATTGGAAATTTTGACATATCAAATATTCAATATTACATCAAGAAGAATAAAATAGATTATAATGATAATTATGATGACTTATATAACAGAAAACCATTTTTTGAAGGTGTGTTTACTCATTTCATCATTAATTTATTCAAAGATGCAAACTATTATTCATATGTGAACTTCACATTGATGATATCAGAGTTGATGCCGATTCTCTATAAGAAGTATGGAAAAGGTTGTGTGTTTAGGATGCAGTTGTCAAATATGAGAGGTGGAACTCAGATTAAACCACATGTTGACTCAGGATTGCAATTTGTTTTTTCACATAGAATACATATTCCAATATTTACGAATGATAGTGTTGATTTCTTTGTAGATGATAATAAATTTAATCTAGAGTGTGGTAAAATTTATGAGATAAACAATAAAAAGAAACATTCAGTCATAAATCACAATCCCGATGATCACCATAGAATTCATCTTATAATCGATTATGTAGAAAATCAGTATTGTCCCTTTGTCTAATGAACTATTATTTCATATCTGGATTGCCTAGGTCAGGATCAACACTACTCTCTGCAATTTTAAAACAGAATCCTGAATTTTATTCAGATGTTTCATCTCCTATTCAGTCTCTAGTTGAAGGGACTATCAAAACAATTACAGAATCAGAAAGTGATCTGATAGTAACTGATAATCAAAGATTGAATACTTGCCGTGGAATTTTTGATGGATTTTATTCTGACTTTAATAAAGAAACAATATTCGATACTTCGAGAAAGTGGACAAGAAGAACTCACTTACTCAAGGGTCTTTTTCCGTACACTAAGATCTTGTGTGTGGTGAGGGATATAAAATCTATTGTAAATTCCTTTGAGTCAATTACATCTAGAAATTATACAAGATGGACTGATTACTCGGATAAGAATATAGTTTCCAGATGTATGAGTCATTTTGATGAAGGTGGGATGATAATGGAGGCTTTAACTTCTCTCCAAGAGGGTTATTATTCAAATCCAAATATGATACAATTTATCGATTATGATAACCTTTCTAGAAATCCAGAGAGAGTTTTAAGAGAGATATATGAGTTCCTCGAAAAACCATATTATCCTCATGATTTTGACAATGTGTTATACTCGAATGAAAAGTACGATATGATGTGTGGAGTGAAGGATTTACACACTGTTAGAAAGAAAGTAGAATATGTGTCAAAACCATGTACACTACCTCCTCCAGTCTTAGACTACATAAATCAAAGTAACTTTGAATTCTGGAAATGAATATTTTAAATTATGAAATCGAAGACTTTATCGGAGTCTTTGATACAGATTTTGAAACTCAACCACTTATTGACTATTTTCATTGGTGTTATCAAACAGAGGGTGTATATCGCAGAAGTGGTGTATCAAGCCCAAATCAAAGAAAAGACACGATGGCACCTGTAGCTTTCTTTTCTGATAAACCCGATCTCGAACCTTCAGTCCATGTAGAGATGGGTGCTAATTCAAAATACATTTCGATGTATAATGAAGTTATCAGTCAATGTATGCACATCTACGGGGATGAATACGAAACAATAACTGGGTATAATCTACAATGTTCTTATATTAATGTCCAAAAAACATTACCAAAACAAGGATATCATTCTTGGCATAGTGAAGATCCTGCTCCGATGACGACTAGAAGAGTTTTGGCAAATATGATGTATCTCAATGATGTTGATGATGGTGGAGAAACAGAATTTCTGTATCAATCTAGAAGAGTTCAACCCAAAAAAGGTAGAGTTGTCATTTGGCCTGCAGGATTCACACATACACATCGAGGCAATCCACCATTGTCAGGTGAGAAATATATTGCCACGGCATGGTATTCAAATATGAATTATTGACAATATGGAGAAAGATAATGAAAATTAAATATGTAGAAGAACCTTTTTTCCATATTGTAGTGGAGAATACATTTTCTGATTTGAATTTAATTTTTAATGAAATGTATCTATTAAAGGATAAATTTTTATCTCCAGAAAGTTCAGGTGGAGCTACATTTGAAGGTGGAGAACACAAAAAGAAAAACAAAGGATTGTTTTTAAATGGATGTAAAGATTATCAATCTTTGAAGACGGTTTCTAACATTAGAGAGGTGATACTAAACATAAATCACTCAAAAGAATGGAAAAATCGTGTCTTCCATCGGATGTTTCAATATACTGGTTGGACAGGTTACTTATTGAGTCATTATGAAAGTGGTGATTATTACAAACCACATTATGATGATGGATTGTTTACATTGGTTACTTTTCTTTTTGACGACTATGAAAATCGTATAGGTGGAGATTTATATTTTCCAGAATATGATTACTTACACAAATGTAAAAATAATCAATCAATTTTGTTTTTCTCTAAGGAAATACATCAAGTGACTACTTTTAAGTCTAAAAATAATAGATATAGTATTAGCACATTCTCAGCTCTGTGGAGAAGAAATTTAGACCCCCCTCACTAAATAACGAAAGTTCAAATCCCTCAAAATTTACTTATAATTAAAATGAAAATTATCAATATTGACGGTGGAATTGGTAGAGTGATTACATCACTTCCAGCACTTCTTAAGTATTACAAAAATAATCCTGAAGAAGAGTGGTATATTTCAATTTCAGGATGGGATTATGTTCCTCTCGGTATTCCAGAACTCCATGAAAGAACTTTCAATCCAGAAACAAAAGGTGTTTGGGAAAATTATTATCTCAAAGCAGACGAAATGGTTAACGCGGAACCATATCGTCTCCCTAATTTTTACAAGGGGAAGATTTCTCTTGCGGAAGCATTTGATGAAATCATCAATGAAACTAATGACCATAGTGACCTAGAGTATGAAACTCTGAGTATTTCAAATTCAGAAAATCGTAAAGGACAAGAGATTATTTACGAGGCATATGAAAAATCAGGGAAAGAACAAACTATTGTTATTAATCCATATGGATCTACTGCACAGATATGTCCTATAGGAGTCTATGATGACTCTTTAAGGTCATTACCTGAAAGTATGTTCATCGAGCTTTCTAAACTCCTCGCAGAGGATTACAACGTCATTTACATGGGGTATCAACATTTACTTCCCCAAGATGATATTGAACATCTATATGTCCCACAACCTGATTTACACATTCGTGATTGGATGGGAGTAATTTCTCAGGTGGATTATCTGGTCGGGTGTGATAGTGTTGGTCAACATATTGCCAGATCAGTAGGAACAAAGGGATGTGTAATTATGGGAGGTACTGACAAAGTAAGCATGTCATATCCAGATTACTTCGGGGTTTTTCAAAAAATTAAACCAGTATATTCTCCTATGAGAGTGTCAATGACACAATCAAATTTTGCAGAAAGATTGAATAAAGATTGTATGAGTTATACTGAGGAGGAAATTTTAGACATTTATGAAAATATAAAAAATGATTTAAAAAATATCATTGATGCAGAAGCACCATACATTTAACATGTATGGTGGACAGTCAAATGCCCGCTAAATACTCAAGACTGAATAAATAGAAAAAAGTACTATCGATAATGGCAATTAATTTTCCCAATAGTCCTAGTATTGGAGATGTATTTACAGATACAACTTCGGGATTTTCATATGAATGGACTGGGACCGTATGGAAAAGTTTTTCTGCGAATACAGTATCAAACATACAAATTCTTGATGATATTAGTAGCAGTTTCAATAATTCGTTAACGACTTTTAATCTGACTGTTGGTAGTTCTGCAGTATCTCCAGCTAGTGCTCAACAAATTGAAGTTATTCTTGGTGGTATTCAACAATCTCCAGGAGTTGATTATACAATTTCTGGGTCAACTGTTGTATTCACGACAGCACCCACAAATGGACTCACATTCTCTGGTAAATTATTAGGAACTGCATTATCGTTAAATACGATTCCTGCAGGAGCTGATGGATCTGGGTTGATTGGTATAAGTAGTGGGTTTATTTCTGCAGTTGGTATCCAATCTGGTGGGACAATAATTGGTACTGGTATTACTCAACTTAACTTTGTTGGTCTCAACAGTGTTTCACAGAGTGCCAGTGGAACTGTAAATATTGATTTTATTCAGACCGAGACGGAACTGTCCGCTGGATCTGGGTCCCAAAGAGTTGTATTGACTGGTCAAACATCTGGTTCAATGACAGCTGCAGCCACAGATGCAGAACTGAATTATCATTCTGGAACAAATACATTATCAGCCACTACCTTCAGTGGAGCACTTGCAGGTGATGCTAGTGGTTCTTCTGGATCATGTACTGGAAACTCTGCAACAGCAACAGTAGCAACAGTTGCTACTAATGCTCAGGGATTAACTGGGACACCAGATATTACGATAAGAAACTTAACAGGTGTTGCGGCAACATTTACCGGTGTTCTCACATATGAAGATGTCACTAATGTAGATTCTGTTGGTGTCATTACAGCTAGAGCTGGTATTAAATTTGGTCTTGCTGGTGTCGGTGGTACAATCACGGCAGACGGACATGCAGAATTTGTTGGGATGTGTACGGCTAATGGTGTAACTTCTGATGGTACAGCACTCTTTAAGGGTGGACTTGCAGAGAAATATGAAAAAGCAGGAACAACTCTTGGAGCACAAACAAATAATCCATTATCAGATGGTAATGTAATTCTATTCGATGGTAATGAATCTGGAAATAAAACAATTAACTTCACTGGTGTTCATTCATCAATAGTAGATGGTCAAACTGTTTCCTTCACTGTCATCATTACACCAAATAACTCTGGTAGAATTACAGCAGTGCAGGTGGATGGACAAACTCCAGCTGGTGGATTGAAATGGGCAGGTGGTTCAGCACCTTCTGCTGGTGCTTCTGGACAAGATGTATATACATTACAAATTCTGAAAACTGGAGAAGGTGTAACAGCTTACACCGTATTCGGTGCTGCTGCCAACTACGCTTGATAGGAGAAACTGATGTTAATAAACCCAACTATTAAAATGAGTCCTCTTCTGGGACTACAAGGTACAGGTGGTGGACTTGGTTATCTTGTTGGTAATTCAGTACCATTTATCGATCCACCAACAATCACATCACCTTCCGGGTCAAGTGAGGTAGATATTAATGGTTTTATTATAAACAGTAGTAATCCTGTTGGAGAAGATTTTGGTACTCATACCCAAACAGATTGGCAAATTGCAGAAGATTCTGGTTTTAGTACGATTTATGAGCAATCACTAGCTGATACCTCTAATTTGCAGAGTTACACAACAACTGCACAATTTGATGGTACTAAAACACTTTATATCCGTTGTAGATATAGATCTGATGAAGGAGTTGAATCGGATTATTCAAGCACTGTACAAGTAACTGGTGTTCAGATGTACTTCTGGAGACTCGATTTCACTATCAATGGCTATAAAGGCGGTGGTGGAACTGGTGGCGGTGATGATGAATCCGGTTCACAGGGCGGCCGTGGTGGTAATGGATCTGGAAGATTTGAAACAGCCGCCAGTACTAAAAATGCACCAGGAACTGCCACATTATCATTCCCTTATGGGTCAGGAGGAAGTGGCAGTGGACAGGGTAGTGGTGGTGCAAGTTCCGCAACTAAAATTGGTTCCACCGTTGTGATGGTTGTTGGTGGAGGTGGAGGTGGAACAGGTGACTCCAACCCACCAGGTGGTGGATCTGGAGGTGGTGCAGGTCTTTCTGGTGGTAATGGTGGAGTCAACAACAGCAACCAGGGATCTGCTGGATCTGGTGGATCTGCAGGTAATTCATCTGCAGGATCTGGTAGTAGTGGTGGATCTGCCGGTGGTGGTGGTGGTAACGGTGGTGGAAATGGATCTGGTCGTGGATCCGGTGGTGGAGGAGGAGGATATAAAGTTGCTAATGGCACAGTAGTTGGGGATTTTACCACTATCAGTATCTCAGGATCTTCAGGAAGCAACAATGGTAATGGAAATGGAACCGTTACCCTTTACAGAAAATATAAGACTGGTAGTTGGGTACAACAACAGTCACACACTAGTAATTCAACAGTAACCATCAGCACCTTAGAAAGTTGATAAACACTAAAAACTTGACTTCCATTGATATATGCATTAAAGTTGCAAGATAACTACTTAGGTGTCTGAGTATGAACCTCCCACCTTTTACAATTGATCAGAATTCTTGTTGGCAAATTATGCCAACTTTTTCAAACCCCATTGCTTCTTGTTTTATTGACTTAGAGATCTGTAAGAAACTCTATGATCTTGCTCCTAATCAAGACTGGATAGAAGATCCTGAAGCGGATGGTTCTCTGGGAGCAACAACAATAAATAAACAATTGTTGAATAGTCAACCAGAAATTGCTGAGTTCATCAAAGAAAAATGTCTCAGTTACATTATCGATGTTCTAAATTATCAAACTGACATTCAGTTCACTAGCTCTTGGTTGACTCGTACATACAAAGGTGGTGAGTGTCTTCGACATTCTCACACAAACTCTTGGTATAGTGGTATCATTTACTTTGGTGAATATGATAAAGACAGTGCTCCTATCTTATTCTATGATCCTCTACATAAAACTATAAATGTAGAACCATTCAATTATAATTACTATAACTCTATATCTTGGAGAATGGAACCCAAGACAAACATGATGCTCATGTTCCCTAGCTATGTACAGCATAAAGTTTTGATACATAAAACTGATGCCCTACGATATTCCCTGGCATTTAATATCATGCCTAAGGGACTAGTAGGACATGATGATTCTGTATTTGAGTATTAAAAGTAATAGTGATCGTAATCAATTACTTATAGATCATTGAGACAGTTCATAAACCGTCCATAGACCCTCTCGATTCCCTCGGGAGGGTCTTATACTATGCAGGTAGTTCAGAGACTTTACGAGTCCATCCGAGTGGGGCTTGACAGTCTCCTCTATTTCCTATAGACTAGGTTTGTCCTGGATGATAGGAACAGTCTAAGCAACTTTAAAGATCATGAAATCACAGTTCATCACAGTCCAACCAAAATCCAGTAAAGCAAAGAATCGATTTGCAAACTTGATGGATTCTTTACATTCGTGTAAAATAGAACAAGAGGACCAAGAAAAGTGGTTCTTGTCGTCTATTAGTGGTCGGTATCACTTCTGGATGAGTAAAGAAAACGATTCTAACTGGAGCATCATCAAATGACTATGGATTATCAAAAAACTTGGGAAGTGATGAGTGATCTTGAGGCAGCATTCAATAAGATTGTTACCGTAGAGTTCATGGTTGATGAACTGAATGATGCAGTGAGTCAAAATGATACTCAAAGAATCGTAGATGTTAGTCATGCTTTGATGGCATATCTTCCTGTGTATTTGTCTCATTATGAGAAAGCATCACAACGCGCATGGAATAATACTGTGGTGAAAGTTAGTCAAGATGATGTTCCTTATAGAAATGATACAGAGTCAGGAAATGAAGACAATATCGTGTTTAAATATAGTGAACCAGATTTAAATCTTGAATCTCTATGACACTACCAAACGATCGTAAACTTAAAACCGAGGAAATTGAGTCAATTCGGAAAGCGGTCGAAGATGTAGACATCAGATCTATTCATCCTGATAAGATGGAGGAGTGGGCTGAACACCTTGTAAGGAAACTTAAAAAATGAGTATTGAACGCAAACTTGAACAAATTGAAGTCTCCGACATGGAAGATTTTCTTGATGAATGTCAGTCAAAAGCAGATGAACTGAACATTCAATTAGAATATTATCTTGAGGAGTTCATTTGACATCTTTAAATATCACTGATAAAATTAAGGAGTAATTACAGGAGAAGATGAAGTACTTGTACATTGTTGACCATTTCGTTCCCTTTCCACAGTCAGAATATGGTGGTGTTTGGAACATTATCGCCGAGAGTGATGAGCAATGTTTCGATATTGTTGTATCAGAAGACGACGATCTCAACATTGGTTGTTATACCAAGTTACGAGAGAACATAAAGAAGTCTTCTAAATACGCACTGTTGGACGAAGAAACGTCTAAAGTAGTAACGCAATTCGTAACTTGATCTATGTCTAGTCCCCGTCAAAAAGATCCATCCGATCCACTTTATGATGCAAATGATAAGTGGAATGAGTACAAGGTAGATCTGCACTGTAATGAAGAACACTCACCTGATGAGTGGGATCCAAATACAGAAGGTAAGATTGCTGATCCAAAAAATCGTCATCAGGATAAAGTGTTAGATAAGTTCTGTGATGATCATCCAGGTTCACCAATGTGTAAAGTGTTCGATGACTGAAAATCAATCTCGAGCTCTTGATCTTATGATTGAGAGTGTATATAAAGCAGATTCAAAACTCCGTGGTTGTGCATACAATCAGGAGTGTTTTGACGAACTTATGGGTTGGAGACAACTCATAATTGACACACTATATCATTACAAAGACACCCGTGAAGTTCCTTCTCAAGTATCAGAAGCCAAAGAAAAAAGAGAATCATTGGTCTTCCCAAGAAGCCGTATTTTATGACATTAGGGATGCAATGATGTTTGAAAGACATGTTAAGACAGAGGGTGCAATCAACACAGAGATTCGCCCTCTTTGACATATTCATTGTTATTAGTAAATTATGATTGAACTTCCCTCTGACTTTATTCATGAACCTCCCAACGGATACAGATATGAATCGGTACAATTTAAGACTAATGTTGATGCTATCTGGACTGTATGTAATCGTAGGTATCTCTACAATAATGGTGATGAATCTCGTTGTATCTGGGGATTCGTCAAATACAAAAGAACAAAGAGAAATATCACGCACACTTACTATGCCCCCATCAATTCAAAGAAACCAGGTAAAGAAGTAAATATTAATGATACTAGTCCATATACAGCAATGCAACTCAACCTAAATCCATTAGAAAGAGCATTCCTATGAAAGACCTAGACCCATCCTCTGTAGAAATCAACACTCCCTCTAAACAATTTGCTTACGAACAATTGTCTAGAGACATTGAAAAATGTACTGATGTTAAAGTCCTTCAAGATGCACTCCGTTGTTATGTCAAACTCTATTTCAAACAACAAGAAACAATGTCAATCATTGGATTACCAGGCATCAATGGAGACACGTAAGGACCGTATGGCTCATCCATACACACCAAAAGTTAATGATTATGTGAAGTGGATCCGTTCTACTGGTGAGGTTGATGAAGGGTGGATATATTTTGTTGATGAACTCTATATTACTATTGAGACAGGAGTTAAGGATAAACCTAACTGTCAATATACAAAGAATGAAAGACACAAAAAGATTCACACTCTAATAGTATGCCACCATTGGTATTGGCATCAACTTGAATATGTGAAATGTAGAAAAGATTTTGATGACAAATGATTATTGATATTGATTATAAACAGGTAGAGGTTCCTCATGAAGTTATTGAATTTTGTGATTACTTTACCTATGATGCGAAACGTGAAGATTTGAGATATATTGATTGTGTTTATATGAACATGGGTTATTATGGTAATGACCCGAAACACCTTGAAGAGATGCGTAAACAAATTAACCCCATTTTTGAATGAAAGAGTTTGATTATGACCTTGATTACAAATCACTTGACTTCACAGATACAGAAACTCGCAAACTTTATCGCATTGGAAGGGGCGAACAAGGAGTGTTATTGGTACGCCCTTATACTGACGACATTTGTGCTCATTGGAGATTTAAGTCCCCAGATATTGCCGTAAAATCTAGTAACAGGATATATGCAATGTATCTTGATTACAGGGACAATAAAGACTTCATCGGTATGGATATGTGCCGTAAATTTTTGGAGATGGGTTTCACTCGTTCTAGAAGATATGCAAACCATCATAGTGGACAAAAGTATGATTCTTGTGGTAAAATAAAACCACAGGAAAAAGATTGGGATACCTGTGAATATGCAGAGTCTGCTCGTGTCTTCAAAAAAGTGAGAGACCTTGCAACTTATAATGATACATATCAAAAGATGAGAAAAGATTGGAGGTCATCCGAATGAGTACAGTCTTTGTTGTATTGTTTACATTTTCTATTGTCTCAACATTGCACATTACATGGCCAGTTAAGAAAACAAAATGAAAAAAACACTGATTGGATTGGGATTGATTGCATCATTGATTGGTGGACAATCGTTTGCTAAAGGTTTCACTTATGTTCCGAGAAAAACACTAAATGATTTTCAATCGAACCCACTTACTTTCCCTGATGATTACTTTACTAATCATTCAATGGGTTGTCTCCTTGTTGGTGATTGTGAGGATGGTATTGTTGAGGTTAAATCCATTCGTGATGTTGAAACTTATTTTAGTGAAGAGTACAGAAATGGGAAGGAATTTAATCAACTCGTATCAGAACTGAACAAGGCAGGTAGTAAGGTTTATATTGCACCTACAGAATATTTTCCAGTAGGACATCGTGGTGTATATCATACAGTCAGTAATAATTTCTATCTGAATGATGAACATGTAAAGAGAGAACATGTTTTGATGAGTGTATTGAGACATGAAGGTTGGCATGCAGCTCAAGATTGTATGGCAGGGACTATTAATAATTCATTGATCGCACTTATCCTACCTGAAGAAGATGTACCTGAAATTTGGCAGGAGATGGTGAAAAAAACTTATCCGCAATCAGCATGGCCTTGGGAAAAAGAAGCATCATGGGCTGGTAAAACTGAAGGCATGACATTGAAGGCTCTTGAGGCATGTAATACTGGTGCAATGTGGGAAATTTATTCACCTACACCCTTGACTGAAGAGTATCTTATCAAGGAAGGATATATTAAATGAGGAATGTGAAAATCATTGATGATGCCATTTCAAAAGGATATCGAGACTGGATAGAGATGGTCATGACAGCAACTGACTTTCCTTGGTATTTTAATGGTAAAGGTATTACAAAACAAACTGACCCAAATGATTTAACTACTGGATTTTTTCACCACATACTCAAAGATGGAGTCAGTAGCAATCATTTTCCTATGTTGGTGCCTTTATTATTTGAGAATGCTGATGTAAAAGATTTGTATCGCATTCGCGCTGGTATGTTTGTCAAAAATCAAAACGAACAAAGTCATGTAAAACACATCGATGATGAAAACAAACACACAGTTATGCTTTACTATGTGACTGATAGTGATGGTCCGACACAAATTTATAAGGGTAAAGAGAGATTAGATGTAGAACCTAAAAAGGGACGAGCGGTTATCTTTCCTGGTGAATATTATCACAACTCGTCAACACCTAAAAACCACTCTAAAAGAATTGTAGTCAACTATAATTTTACATAAATCACTGACACAATTCACATGAGTAAGAAGAAGAAAAGTGTATGGAGAATATGGGCACTTGCTCTTGGTAGAAAGGAGGGACGAAGTGATTATGAAGCAGACAGAATTGCAATTATCCGAACTCTAATCATGTTTCAGTTGATTGTTACTAACTTCTTCATCATTGCTGGTAATGTTAAAAACTTGTGGTTTGACACCATACCTGTGACAGTTCAACAAGAGTACACTAAATCTTGACTTTGGTTGCTATATACTCTATAATTACAAGGTAATCAATCAGGGGACTGACTCATGCCTTCTTTCGCTTACGCTCAAAGGACCAAGTATCGTATCACGTTGGAGTTGGATGTTCTTGATGATTTTCAACCTCATAACATTGACTGGGAAAAAGTTCTTGATGTGCAAGGCACTGAGAATGTGACTGCATATGTTGAGGATCTCTCAACCCCTGATCGGTGGTAATTAAAGTTACTCACCTCCAAATTGCCTCATCATTGTAATCAACTCACATCATGGTCAACAACTCAGCAGTTCTTCGTTCTCTTACTGACATGAAGAAGGTCTATAAAGATCAAAACTTCACGTTCACTAAAGATCAACAAGAAAGGTATGATGTTCTATTAGAACTTCGTCGTAATCGTGTTGTTTCATTCTATAAAGATAGTCGAGTTTGGGTTGGTCCTAGTGAAGCAGGTAAAATAAAAGAAGAAGGAAAAGATTGATATACATGGGGGGTCATACATTTGGTAAGAGGTTCCGACAAACTGGTCCCACCCTCTATTTTTGATATTAAAATGAATGATTTTATTTTTGTCCATATCCCAAAAACGGGAGGAACTTCCATTTTAAGTAAGATTGATCAAAGATCATGGATAAAATATGCACCCTTCGGTCATGATCCTTTATTTGTTTTGGAAAAAAATAATAATTTATCCGATGTGTTTTCTTTCTGTGTAGTCAGAAATCCATATAGGAGAATTTTTAGTTACTTTAATCATTTTAAAAAAATGAATGATATAGATTGTTCTTTTAATGATTTTTTATATTTTATCAAATCAAATCAACATTTTGATAAAACTCCCATGATTGTATATCCACAGTCTTTTTATGTGTATAACAATCAAGGTGAAATAGGGATTGACAAGATCTATAGATATGAACAATTTGAAGAAATAGAAATAGACTTTAAAGTTAAGTTTGAAAAACTAAATGTAGGAAATTACACTAAAGAAGATTACCAATTAGTGTATGAAAATCAAGAGAATGTTGATCTAGTAAAAGAATTATTTTACGTTGATTTTGTAAATTTTCAATATAGTCAAGATGAAAATTATCTATAAATAATATGACAAGAACCTGAAAAGAGAGATGGCAATCATTCTCAAGAAAACTTCAAAATTAGCAGGTGTTCCTGTTTATTATACTGGAGGTAATCATTGGTCTGATGATATGTCAGAAGCACTAGAAATGACATCATCTGAAGCAGATACCCTGATGGTCAATACTGATGGTAAGAATGGTGGATGGACTGGTACTATTAAGGAGTCAACATGAAGTCATTTACACAGTTTATGACCGAAGCATCGATTCCAGATGAATTGGCAGGTGGTGCATCAATAAGACAATCAGGTGAAGGCGGTAGAGTATATCGTAAGAGAAAGAAGTCTGAAGCAGAGACACGCCGAATGAAGGCAATCGGTGGTGGTAAAACTGCACCTGTATCATATAAAGATCGTAAAGATGTTGGTAGTCAACGTAAACGTTCTGAAGTAGAACAACAACCAACAAAAGCTTTAGATGACAAACAGGTCAGACAATCTTATGCCGATAAAGTTAAGGCAGAGAGAAAGAAAGCAGCACAGGCTCGTATTGCAACAAGAAAGAGTGGTGGTGAGGTTAAGAAAACCACTACATCTTCAAGGGATGCGAGTAAAGAAGCATCTAAACTTTTGACAAGGAAAACAACACCCAATAAAGTGTCCCCTAATTATACCCCAACGAAAGCATCAGGTAAAACTAGATCAGAACGTGACAAGGTTAAGAATCAGGCAAATACAATGTTGAAAGGTATAATGAAGGACCAAGAAACTGCGAAGTATAAGAAAGAAACTGGTCAGAATCCTGACTCTAAGGGTAAGACAAAGATTTTAGGAAGAGTTAATAAGAGGATGAGTACATGAAGACATTCAAACAATTTAATGAGAATGTTTTAGACCAAAAAAGATTGGACTTGCAAAAGGATGCAGTTCAACAGAGAATGCAACAGAAGAAAGATAAGAAAAGAGGAGATTTAGAGAACAAGATTGATCAATTAGAAAGAGATTTGCCCAATCAAACTGCAGATTTGGTTATTGATAAACTAAAACGTAGTTAAAGTTACTCACCTCTAAAGTGCCCCATAGGTGTAAGACACTTTAAACCACTATGATTAACTACCTTGTCAAATGTCCCTCTGATCCTTATGAGAACACCAGTTGCCCCGGTGATCTTGATAGAGCATGGGATATATGTTTCAATCTCTCTGAAGAGTATGGATACGCAGAGGTTGGATACTATAATGTCAAAGGACATTATCAACTCTTAGGTGATTACACAAACGGTAAGTGATTATGTGGGAAGAAATTCAAGACTCACCTGGTGAGATCTACGACATGGAAGATTTCTACAAACAGTTAAAAGAACTCCGTGAAATCATGGACGAATGTGTAAAACTTGAGGAGGAACAATCATGATCACTATTCACAAGTATGAACTGGAAATCCTCTTAGAAGGTATTGAAGACACGATGAAAGTTTTGTCTGGTGTTGATTACACAGTGGACAAATATGATCCTCGTAATGTAGAGAAAACTGCACCATATTCAATAGGTTATTCTCGCTCTAGTCTCAGAGTTATTCATGAAACACTCACACGAATGATGGAGGATGATCGTAACTCATGACGATTTACAATTGCAAAGGTGCATGGTATGATAGACGTGGAGCAAGACATAACTTTGAGATCGAATCTGATCGTGCAGAACGTCGATTTATTATCGAACTTGTAGAGGCAAGGTATCCCACAGATAAAGTGGTTATTAACTCTGTCCGTCAAAAATAGTGAGTATTATTGTTACTCACCTCTAAACTGCCCCATTACTGTAATCAACACTAAATTATGTCATTCTTCACTGGTGAAAACGGTTATTTCGATGATGATCAAATTGAATTTCGACGCCCTGGTGGTGGTCGTCCCTCTATTATAGACTGGGATAATATCATTGAAAGTGGAAAATGGTTCTTTTTAGCTAACTCTTTAAGAACAGAAAGGGCAGTTGAAAAGAATGGAACACCTAAACCACCTCAAAGAATTTTGTGTGAGGGGTATAAGTTTTCAATGAGACAAGCACCAAATCCTTCCACTGGAGAGGAAGGATTGATGATTAAGTGTACCTTATATCCTGATAATATGTGAGTATTATTGTTACTCACCTCCAAACTGCCCCATTGATGTAAGACACCACAAACATTATGACATCCACCCATCTTGAACATCCTGAAGACCTCATCCTCACGGGTGACATGTCTGTGATTGATGCACTCTTTGCACCCGCAGATATTACGATGAAGATGGATGGTATGTCACTTGTTTGGGGTACTAATCCTGCTAATGGTAAGTTCTTTGTTTGTACCAAAGCAGCATTCAACAAGAAAAAGATTCGTCTTTGTTATACTATTGATGACATCTTTACTCACTTTGGACATCAATTAGAAGTCGTTGAGATCCTGTCATATTGTATCAAGTATCTTCCCCGCACAGAGAACATCTATTGGGGTGATTGGTTGGGTTTCGGTCGCACTCAAGTTCTGAAACCTAACACCATTTCGTATCTTTTCCCCGAGGAGATTTCACAGAAGATGGTGATTGCACCTCATACTCAGGTGTTTGTTGATGGTCCTATGTGTGACGCAACATGTAAACCACTGACTGAGATGTTTGGTGACACTTCTATCATCAAGTGGGTGCAACCTTCCATTGATCGTCTTCCTTCTGGTCAAACTGCACCGAAACTTAATACTACCAATGTTCAGTTCATGACAACCAAGGAGGCAAATGTTGCGAAACAGAAGATCAATTCTCTGATCAAAGAGGGTCGTGAGTTGACTGATTCTAATCTATTTGACATCTTTGGTTGTGTTTATCTGGTCAATCTTTATCAGATGATTATCGAAATCAAAGAGGACATTATGGAGTCTATGATTGTCAATGATGCACCTCGTAGTTTCATTTTCGATGATGTAGAAACTGATGGTGAGGGTTATGTATTCCACACCGAGTTGGGTTCATTCAAACTTGTCAATCGTGAGGAGTTTGCATACGCTAATTTCACTGATGGTCGTTTTAACTGATGTTTGCAATCCGTTTCCTATTCTACATCGCAATCGGTTCATTGTTCATCTCCACTATCAATATCTTATCTCCAGATAAAGAGACAGAGAGGAGACAAGAGTCAAGAGATGTAGTCGAAAGACTCATGAAACCACCCTCAAATGTTATTCAATAGAGTTACTCACCTCTAAACTGCCTTATTATTACAGACACCAACCATATGACAATCACCCTCCGTCCGCACCAGCAACGTGGACTCGATGCACTTCACCAAAATGCCATCGGTCAGGTGATTGTTCCCACTGGTGGTGGTAAGACATTGATCGCAATCATGGACGCTGTGCGTCGTTTTGAGATCAAAGTTCCCCGTGTGATTGTTGTTGTCGCACCTCGTATTCTCCTTGCAGAACAACTCTCTTCAGAGTACCTGGAGCACATCACAAATGCAAATGTTCTCCATGTTCATAGTGGAGAAACGAAACATTTCAAGACAACTAAATCAGAACGGATCAAGTTGTTTGTGGAGATGTGTCAAACCGTTCGTGAACATGTTATCATCTTCACGACATATCATTCCCTGCACCGTGTGCAAGAGTCTGGAATCCCTGTAGACACGATTTACTTTGACGAGGCACATAACAGTGTCCAACGTCACTTCTTCGGTCCTACAGAGTATTTCTCTCGTCATGCAGATCGTTGTTACTATTTCACCGCAACTCGTAAGACTTCGGTTACTATCAATAAACCAGGGATGAACGATCGCGAGGTCTACGGTGACATCATCGCTCGTGTATCTGCACCTGAACTTGTTGATGGTGGGTTCATTCTTCCTCCTAAAGTGAAGGTGATTCAGATGGATGCGATGGACAAAGCATCTATCACCCCACACCTTGAGAG
>Ga0181398_1000154_pt1 | contig 20030 bp, 5 predicted proteins | sample 21SPOviralmetaG_FD_130127 | JGI IMG/M metagenome (GOLD analysis project Ga0181398, IMG submission 130127) | Marine viral communities from the oligotrophic San Pedro Time Series (SPOT) site, San Pedro Channel, CA, USA - 21 SPOT_SRF_2011-04-29 | ecosystem: Environmental > Aquatic > Marine > Strait...
TAATGTATGACTTGTGTCTTTAAATAAACGTTGGTTAGCATATTTAAAATGTTTATTTTTTTCAACAAATACTATATTGCTAATTGCATTATTAACAAACTCTTCTCCTATTTGAGAAGTTGTATAGTCATAACTTGCTTGATTAGTAACAACTGTAATATCATGTATGTTACAGTTTTCTTTTATGAGATATGCGTTTACTGTTGCCAACTTAAGATAATCTATCTCATCGTTGTTATGTGCAAACATTAAAAAACCTTTAGTCATCAATATCTAAATCAATCAACTTATGTACTTTTCTACTTTTCCTTAATTTTTGATATTCAGCATGATATTCATTGGTTGCTTCAAAGTATCGTGATGTGATTTCCTCTAAGAACTCCTTGAGTTCAACTTCAATCGGATTGTTGTAAATGTCAAGCAATACTGCTTTGGTATGGTCTTGGTCTAACAACGATTTCACAAATGATATTAGTATTTGGTCTATTTGAAATGTGCCACCATTAATGCTATAGTTTAATAGTGTTTGAACTTTTGCTTTTAAATTATTGTGTTGGACATTTAATGTCTTACGATAATTAGCAAACTCTAATGCTTTTGTTAGTTTAGACGACATATTGTATATTTATTAGTCAAAAAAAAGCCAGTTACTATGAACTGGCCCTTTTTAAATATGTTAATATTATAGTTCGCTTGTAGTAGCAGTTGATGGTGCCGCATGTGTTACACCATTGTTTGCTCTATTAGTTTGAATTGTACTTGTTAATGTACCGTCAACTCCATCTACATAACCTTGAGAGTCATCTGCGTTACCGTCGATTCCGTCTGGTCCAATACCATCACCTAATGCGTGGTCATCTCTAAATATTGTTTTGAATGTTAATACTGTTGGGTTAGTTGTACTATTTACTTTACCTTGTATTCTGTAGTAGTTACTTGCATAAGCACTTGAACCTGTTTTAGTATAAAGTGTTGTATAACTTGTACCTAGTTCGTAAAAACCTTTGTTTGCACTTGTACCCGTTGATCCTGAACTAACTAAATCATCTAAGTTAAATGTTAATGTACCCATTGAACTTAAAATAGATGTCCAACTTGAATTCTGTGAACCAATTGTTCCTGCGGCACTACCTGATGTACCACCACTTCTTGCACCTGTAAATAATACTTCTCCACCTGAGTTAAAAAATCCTCTACAAGCCGCTTCACTTGGAAATGTCATTGTGAATTCATGGTTTACTTCAGGAGTTCCTGAACTTCCCCAACCAGTTGTTCTTGTGCTAACATCTGCCGCGTCTGTTGTTAAACTTGCTCCTGGAATAGAAACTCTAGCATCAAACAATGATTTAACATCGGTCATTAAGTTATTCCAATCTGTTGCTGTGATGCTGTCACCAGCCGCTTTATCTGTTCCTGAATTACCTGTTAATGTAATACCTAAGAATGTTGCTATGGATTGAACTTCGTCTTGTAAGTTTTTGTAACCATTATCTGTGCTACTTGCATTAATAGTTTCGCCTGTTGCGGCATCTAAACTACCAGTTGCATTGTTGTAGCCATATATGCTACTTGCAGTATATGTACCTATTGTATGGTCTGCAGGTGTACCTAGTTGCCTATAAACATTGGCAATCATATTATCATAATCTGCAGGCTGAACTGTGTCTGTATTAGCGACAACCTGAACCATATTGGTTCCACCTGTTACTGTTAATGTTGATCCTGATGCCATAATTTAATCTCCTACTTATTAATTGTATTTATCCTATTTGACTCCGATGACTGCTTCTACAACACCTTGTTCGCCATCTTCTTTGTCTTCTAAACTTCTACCTATAACTGCTTTAATGTCTACTTCTTCATCTGCAACACCCCAAGCAACTCCTGGTACATCACTTGCTATTAGTCTTTCACCTTTAGCAACCTTACCAATAACTTTAACAGGAACCCTTCCTGCTAATGCAACTGGAATACCATTTGCTTCACTGTTCATTAAGTATGCTGGATTACTAGATATAACACCAAACACATCGACATCAGCATGTTCTAATGTTTGTGTTATTTCTTTCTCTCCACCAATCTTAACAACTGTACCTGCATCGTATTCTGCATCCGGAACATATATCTCAGCCATATCCGCATATTTTGCCGTTGTTGATACGCCACTAAATGTTGTAGCAAATACTGTTGCAAACTTAGTACCTGACTCACCAATATCAATTGTGTTGTCTGCACTTGCTTTTAATGTGCCACCCATTGTTTTATTAGTTAAAGTATCTGTACTTGTTTCAGTAACAACTGTACTATCAATATTAATTGACACAGCACTAGTACCATCATATTCTGATGCCATACTAATACCAGTACCAGCCGTAACATTACCTGCTAATGATAAGTTGGATGTTCCTGCAACGTGGTCAATTAAAACTACGTTTGCTGAACTTAAAACATTACCTTTAATACCGCCTGTACTTGAAACAATAGTATTACTTGCAACAATGTTACTTGCATAAATGAAGTCTATATCATTAGTTGCATTACCAAAACTTTCAATGTTAAGACCTGAAATGTTAGCCGCTGTTAAGTTGTCAACGTACATGTTGTTAATAGGAGCCGCCGCTTCACCAATATCTAGTAATGCGTTTGCACCTGCTTTCTTAATGTACTGAGTTACGTTACTTGCGTTATTACCAGAGACAATAGAACCAATGTATAGGTCATTATATCTGTTTGTGCCACTACCAATGTCTACTTGGTCAGTTAATGCTGTATCAGGTACTAACTGTGTACTTGAAGTTGTGAATACGTTAGCACCGTTAATATTAGCAGTACCGTTGTATATTGCATTTGCCGTTGCGGCTACGTTGGCGTTTGCCGCCAATGCCACAGCCGTCGAAGCATATTTCTTTCTCAAGTTCATACCTGGCTTAATTGAAGTTCCAATACCGTTGGTAGAGTCATTTAATTCTGTATATACGTTAGCAGAACCTAAACCTTCAAAGTTTACGTTTAGAGATGTGCTAACTGTGAATTCATCATGGTCACTGAATATTGCCATAATGGTTTCACCATTAGTAACACCAGTTCCACTTGAACCATCACTTACATACATTAATGCCAATGTAGCCTTGTAATTACCACTACTATCTGGAATGTATGCAGTTCTTAATCTTGTTCCATATTTTTGTGGGGAACCAATTCCTGCGTCTCCACTATATGAGTTTGTAACTTTACCTGCGTAACTGGAATCTACGTAGGCTGATCCGTCATAAACTTTTAATTTGTCGTCTGTTGTATCGAAGTACTGAGATCCTGCCGCTACACCGCCGCTAGGTGCTGTTGCTGAAACCGTTGCACTCATTCTTTGCCATCCTGAGCCGTCGTAAACTCTCATTACCTTTTCAGACTTATCGTACCAGGATTGACCTGTTAGTTTTATGTCTGGTGAAGGTGCGGATGAACTAGCAAAGTTTTCCAAGTGTCTTATTGAGTTTTGAACAAAATATTGTCCATACCCTGACACGTTTCGACCAACTAGTGCAACACTAAATGAAGAGTTAACCTGACTAGCGGCAACATTGATAGTTAAAGAACCATCGCTATTTTGTACTGAATATGTCATTTGTTATCCTCTATTAATTTAACTGTACTCTTACAGTATATATTATCTCTATTGTTCTGTTTGCACTTTTTTGTACTGGGTGAAAAATCACATGTGTAAGCATTGTACTATCTGTAGGATCAGTTGCATAACTTAATAATGCTAACTCATCGAATACATATAGCCCATCATTTGTAGTACTAGTATCAAAAGTATCTTGTGCTGAAGGTTCGTTATAACCTAATGTACAAGTAATTTTTAAATCTGTGTAACTAGTACCTGGAATGATTTCAATCTTGTCTGTTGTTGTGTTATTACTAATAACTTTTTGGAATGTCCTACTGTATAGTGATGCACTATTTTCGTATGCTTCACTTACTCTAGGTGCTTTGTAAATTACTTTACCTGCGGCGTCAACACTTGTTGCACCATTACCAAAAGCCATGTAATGGACATAAGAATCTGCAGAGTTTGTTAATGCTTTAGCAATCATGTTTGCCATATTACCATAGTGAATAGCATTTCTTTTATTAACTATTTCTTCTTTGGTTTCAGCATCTCTAATTAAGATATGCCCTGACATTTTGATTCCGGCATTATCATCCACTTTAGGGTCTTCGATTTTGTCTTTATCCTTGCTTACACTCATGTTGTTATTTATCACTTTTCATTAAAATACACTTTAATTATTATTAAAATTGTGCAAGAAGTCTATTATACTAGTATTTGCTTCTAATACACTTCCCTTATCTGTTATGCTTATTGCATCTTTAACGCCTTTAGAACCACTATCGAAACCATCTGTTAAGTTAATATCATGATAAAGAATATATGTATTACCACCTATTGCTTCTATAATTTGTCCATCGTAACTTTGACCATTTGCAATTTTATTCTCGTCAAAGTGTGCGTCAAAACCGTCTTGTGAAACACTTCCACCATCTGACCTTACACTTGTATTACCTGCTTCTACATCATATAATAAGTCACCTGTGTCACCATCTAATGTTTGAACTCCGTTTTGGAATCCTGATGTGCCACCAGTTCCGTCAAAGTCATCATCAAATGGAACCTGGTCATCAAATATTTGTACAGGTCTAATCCAGTTATATAGTTCTGGGTCTCTAATTAATACTCCATCACCACTAACCAGTTTGATGTTTTCTGTTTCTTGTCCGTTTCTTACTTCTGCACCACTAACTATTAATGTATTAGGAGTTGTACCTCTAGTACCTCTTACTATACCTTTAAGTTTATTAGATGCAGTATCTCTTAGTTCGTATGTAATTCTTTCGCCTTGTACCCAAATTGCCGCAGGATTTATTTCACTTGCTTCTGGCAATGTGGATGCATCAACTACACTTATTTCATTATCAAATATTTCTAAGTTTGCAGTTGTTGTAGTTGCGGCTTCTACTGTTTGTCTGTAGTAATCACTTCTTCCAAATAAGTCTTGGAATATTTTAAATCTTACTTCTGCACTATTTGTTCCAACGGTTTCTGTAAATGAAGTTGTGTTACTTGTTGTTACAGTTTTAGTAGCATCTGTAAAGAACACTTGTGGTTTAGTTGTAACATCCATCACTAGTGTTTCAAAAGGTTGTACTACAATTAATTCTTCTGGTCTGTCTGGACCATGTGTTGCTTTACTAAATGTTACAGAATCAAATCCGTAATATGTTGAGTCGTCAACTCTATAATTTACATTACCTTGTGTTGATTCGTTAAACACACCTATAAAGTTTTCTACGTCTACTTGTTTATCAAACGTTTCGGTATCAAATCCATATACGTCCCAACCTCTTGTGTCAGTATAGAATGTTGTTGAATGTGTTCCTGGAACAATGTCGGTAAACACACTAGCATCTAATTCTCTGCCTTGGAAATTAGCACCAACTTTTCTCTTAACTAAGTTTAATGCAGGTGTTAAGTTACCGGAGTTCACCATAGCAGTTACAATACTTACATTTTGTATTATACTTGCGTTAGCACTTGAACCATCTCCATATACTAAGTCAAATGCTTTAGCAATTTCACTTCTTACTAATGGATCATACTTCCAAATCTTTTCTGGTGCTGTCCATTTTTGTTGTACATTACTAATATTAATATTAGCATTTGATTCTATGTTTACAATGTTTTGTGCTATACTTACATTTAAACTTTCTGATGTTGGATCATATCCATCGAAATACTCCAATGTAATTGCTGTTCCATTATCAGGAATTCCAACTGCTGGGTTCAGACTCATATCAGATTCGAATGTTAAGAATCCGTTATCGGTATTAACTGTATAGTTAGTTACTGTAACTGAGTTACCTGTGCTTGTTATAGGTATTAATTTTTTATTAACAAATACTTTTAATCTATCTACATCTTCTACATCTATATTAAAACTAAATCCTGCACTTGAACCATCTGCAATTATTGTTTCTGATTTGCCGCCTGTAGTATTTTCAAACAAGTCGCCTTTTACTCTATCAAATACAATAGTTGTATTACTAGTTCTTGCTAAACTACTGCTGTTATAAAACCCTGTATATGAAGCATTGCTTTGTAGAATATTTAAGTCAGCCGTTACACTATCATCTAGTATTCTCACTTCTTTAGTTTCTTCATCAAAGTAAGGAGGTCTATCAAAGTCTGATGTTGTACCTTTAATAACCTCTACAGGAGTTTTCTTTATGTCACTGTAATTTCTAATTTTACTACTATAAGGTTTAACTTCATTAAAGTAATCTATGGCTTTATCAAAGTTATCAACTTTAAATCCTTTAAATGGTATTAAGTCTGTTTCTTCTTTTTCAACTTTTAAGTATGTTGACTTAAATGCCCAATCAAGTTCACCTTGTTCTGCGTATGCATGTTTCATCATCTTAAAGAAGAACTTGTTCCAATATTCACTACCAGAACCTACAAATATGTTTTTATAAAGTGCGTATAGCACTTGTCTAATTTCCATACCTAATGCTTGAGTCTGTACATCTGAATATACTGTTGACTTCCATTGAACAGTTTCGTTCTCTTTTGAAATTAACTTGAATGTATCAGTTGCTTTACTGTACTCATATAATTCATATCTACTTGTTGAATTTTTTTGTACTTGTATAATACTTTTATCTAGTACATCTTTTAGTAAGTCAAACTGTTTTGTATCAGTAACTTTTCTTAAAGGTTTATAATCTTCATTGTAATAAAGTTGTGAGTTATCGACACCACTCTTTCTTAATTTTTCAAACCAATTAACAGTATCTAAATAGTTTAATGTTGTTGGAAGATTTTTCCTCCAATCTAAGAAAGTGCTATCCATTTTAACTTCTTTAAATATTTCATTTAAAGCATCAAACATTTGTTTTCTAGCATCTTTAAGATTTTTAAACATTGTTTGATTTGGTCTGAAGTTAGAACCATAACGTTCTGCATTACTTAATCCTTTAGCAGGTACTGTTTGATTTACTGCATTGTATCCTGCTAAACTGTCTAAAAGTTTTAAACTTAAATTTTCTGGTATGTTCTCTTGTGGGTCGCCCTCACCAATTAGTCTCCAACTAGTATGTTTTTGACTTGCAATAGGATCTTTACGTTTAAAATTAATACTTAAAATACTTTCATCTGTTTTAATTAAATCTGATAATGTATTAACTATTATTCCGTCTGGCGATACTATACCTGCAAATGCTATTCTTTCTGCGTAAGGATCTTCTAATAACCTTTCTAAGTCTGCTGTACTTCTGGTTCTACCATATTTTTGTTTTGCTTCATCATTAACATCATAAAGTCCACGTACCCAATAATAGTAGTATGTTAATGTTTTACCACTTCTAGGATCGACATGTTCTTCCTGAATAAATTCAATACTGTTTTTAGGTGCACCTACACCGCTATATTGACTTGGTGGATCGAGACTTTCAATCCATTCAAAAATTTCTATTTTAGCATTAGGGAATAGTTCACCCCACCCAATTGCTCTTTCTGTATTGTTATACCCAATTTTTTCTATACCACCATCAACATATCTACTGATGCCGTATGCACCCGAGCCTTGCTCGTACCATTGATAGATACTGTTAAGTGTCATCCACCAAGTTTTACCTACTTGATTTCTGCCCCAAGTAGTTTTGGTTGGATCATAGACACATGGATCTACAACACTTCTATGGTTAATGTCTTTTCCAATAAATCCTGGTATAACACCTTTAAATGGATCGTATAAATCTATATCATATTCTTTGTGTGCAGTCTCTTCATCATATGTTATGATGTCAGTTATTCTTTTAGTATCAACTAATTTCTCTTGTTTTCTTATTACAGTATTTGCTTCTAAGTATGCCCAGCCGTTTGTATCATATTGGTCAATCCAAACATTAGCCATACTTTCATAACCAGTTGGAGGTGTTGGATACCTTAAACTTTTAAGTACTAGTCCATCTACATTTAATCTTTTTTCTGTATCATTTGTTCTAGGTGTATTATTTCCTGCTAAGTCTAATAGTGTATATTGATACATACCAGCATTTCCACCTTCAACATCACCAGCACTTGTATTAATTTCTTGAGGTCCTACAAATCCAAAGGTGTCACTTCCACCAACGTTGTCATTTATTTTAATTGCTGTAGGTAGAGGATCTTTAATATAGTCACCAGGAAGAATACCTAATAAATCTAGCAGTCCTGGATTGTCGTCATCTCCCCATCTTAATCCATCAATATCTGGTCCACCCACTTTAATTATTTGGAAACCATTATCGTCTTCTATAACCTCAGCACCAAATAGTGGGAAACCGTCAGGGCCAAATATTGGATAGTCATTAATTGTTTCTGCAATGTGTTCGTTGATTGGCAATGGAGGATAAACGCCTTCTTCAAGTCCTAAATCTTTTAATGCATTGCCTTTTTGTGAACAGTCTGGAATAAATCTAGATGTTAAGTAAATTCTTGCACCTGAGCCACCGCCCATTGATACCCCAGCAGTTCCTAATACATCTGCATCTCCGTCTGCTACTGTTTCTCTTTTAATGTCATACTCTAATGGTAGTCCACTATCTAAGTCACTTGGGAATTCTTTATATATACCTCTGTCTAGAGCAGAGAAGTTTAACGGCTCACCGTTTGGACCTGTTTGAGTTATCATAAACTTAGCAACTCTTTCAACAGGCTTTTAACAGGGAATTTTGCACTTACTCTAGCATGTTTACCTGCACCTTTAACTGTAATAGTTGGTGGATTTTCTGGACTGTACATTCTACCATTGTTCAATAATGGTATGCTTATTATACCGCCATTCTCATCATATACAATATTTTCATAGTCAACTATTGCACCGCCGCCTGGCTCTTCTCTATTACCAATAATAACTTCTATTGGTAATCTTTGATTGTTTGTTCCTAAATAACCCAATCCTGCATTATTAACTGTTAAAGCCTCTAATGAAGTTGCAGGTAGTCTTACAACTGGTGTACCACCTACTACTCTTAGTATGTCTCCTGGTTTATATCCTGTACCAGCAACACCACTTCTACTTGCTACTTGATTGCTTATTTTTTTAGCATCTGCACTAACAGTATTAGTTACAAAGTTTTGTACACTTGCAGGAGTTCTTATTTTAAATGCATTTGCTGAACTATTTGCATTGTTTGAAGCATCTAAATATTGTTGGTCAACCTGTGGTAAATTCACAGCATCTTGTTGTTGATGTGAATTAAATTGTACTTGGTTAGTTTTTTGTGCCGCATAGTCTAATACTTCTTTTAGTACTCCGCCAGCACATCCGTTTCTGATAACCATTGGGTCGTTGTTCTTTTTAATAATGCTTATACATTGTTCTTTGGTATTTGGACTTGAACCTATGTTTACAATAACTGTGTTACATTGACTTTCAATTGCATTCTTAACATTAGTTAAAGTAGCATTTGCACCTAAGTCCATGTTAATTGAACAATTATCAATCTTAAATGTATCGCCCTTTCCTACTCCTAACGGTTCACCACAAATTTTAACTCTGGGTTTTGGCAAACACACAGGTATTTTAACTGGATGGAATTTTTGTTGATACTTTCCGTTCTTTTTAGCCAGTGGTGCTAATGAAATAAATTTTGTTCCTGATAATACTTGACCACCAGTTGTATTAGGAGTAACTGATCCACCATTGTTACTGGCGTGTGGGGCGAAGTTACTTGAATTAAAATTAAATGGTCCAATTGGACTCACACCTGGTGTAAATGATGGTGTCGGGGTCGCTAATACTCCTGGTATATGCAATCCGCTTAAATTTGTTGTTCCATGAGCTCCACTTCCAGCAACTCCCAATGACCCACCTGGTAAACCGTATCCTGCTGTTCCCAAGTTAAAGTTCAGTAAGCCTCCATAACCCGGAAGTCCTAAAGCACCGCCACTTAAATTACCAAATGTTGGTATAGCAACTGGAACACTAATGCCTCCTGCTGTTGCACCTACACCTACACCTGATACTGGTGGTGTTGTTATTGCTGGTGTTGTTCCTGCATCTTGTGGGAAACAAATATAATATCTAAATGCAATACTTGTACTTGGATTCTTTTCAATTTTAATATGTATGTATCTACCATTGTCTGCATTGTATGGGAATGATAATTTACCTGAGTATGTTAAGAACCCACCACTGTCAGGTCCTACGTGATCATTAAGTCCACCATAGTAACTGCCTGAAGCAATACCAAATGCTTTTCCTAAATCTGTACGTTCACTGCTTGTTAATTGTGTTAGTCCATTACTGCCTTGTGTACTTGCTATTACTCTTCCTGAGCCTGCTTGAGTTGAACTACTTTGATATATTGTCATTTTATCTTTAGCACTATACATGTCAAATAAAACTTTTAAACTGTAATCAAATTGATTGTTACTTGTAAATGCAAATGTTTTCCACTCTGTTTGACCTGTACCTTTTTTATTACTAACCTTTTCACAAACTGTAACTGCGTCTGGCATAGGAGGTATAGGTACTGGTGGTGGAGCCGGAGGACATGGCTCATCATTTTGAGTTATATCAAATATTGGAGTAAAGTCTGCTAATGTAACACCTGTTCTTGCTGTTGAGCCTGCTGATATGCTACCAGACATATTAGGACTAATATATGTAGGGGCAGGTTTAGCCGGAGGTGTTGGAACAATTATTGGATTTCTTTGTATTGGTGGAGGAACAACTACTGTACCTACTCCGGTGTTTACTGTTACTGTTCCATTTGCTTGTTTAATTGGTCCGTTTAATAATGAAGGTCCTGAACCATAAGGACCACTAACACCAGTAATAGATTTATATGTTGGACCACCTAGTCCCATATTAACCCCAGGGAATACTGCTCCGTATCCTGGCGGTTGAACAATGTTGTATTGGTTATTATATGCTGTAGGATTCTGCATGTTCTTTGCAGTATTATTAATCTGTGGAGCACCTTGATTACTTGGATGATGTGGAAATAATGGTGCGCCTCCAGTTCTTGCTTGATGTCTTGCAAACTTTCTTAGAAACTTTTGTTGCGACTTAGGACCACCCATGTGATACGGCCAAGGCTTAATAGCAATTCCTTGATAGAATGACCCAGACCCCATTACACTATTTTCTTTTTGTATAAGTTGTCTGTTAATCTCATCTACAGTTTCGTCTGTATTAATATAGTTGTATGCTCTTGATACAACTTTAGCACCATCTACATGATAGTCGCCTTTGTGCGTTTCTATAATAGTTGGTATTAAATCTTCTATACCGTCACCATCTGTATCAGTATAATTAAGTTCACCACCACGTGTTTGCGTTGCACCTGCACCAAACAGAGAGTAATCTTCTTTGGTAATGTATGTATTACCATCTCCAGGTGCATGAGGATTACCTATTGCAAAACCTTCTAATTCTAATGTTGTTGTGCTTGGTACATCTAATACTTCCCATACTTTATTATAGTAGAATGGGTACATGTTATCTATTGTAATATGTTCGCCAAGTATGTCTGCATTACCAGTTGTATCATGGTCATGTGCTTCTCTTAATGTAACTGTAATTCTACTATCTACTACGTCAGCATTTCCAAAAACATCGTCTGTGAATGTTAATGTTGCACTATTTGAAATATTTGCATTAGCACTTAATGTAATATTTGAAGCACTTGTAATCTCTGTTATTTTTGTTCCGGATGTTACACCTGTACCACTTACAAGCATACCTGCTTGTATGCTATTTAATGTACCGTTTAATGTAACACTAGGACTGTCTGTAACAGCACCATTTACCGTTAATGTATTAGAGAACGGAGCACTATAAAAATCGCTTACTAAGAACTTGCCCGTTCCACTTATATTAGCATCATCTGTTGGTTCTATTTTTCTAATAATATATGAATCTGTAAATTTGCCTGCCCTGTTTATAAAGACACTATCACCTGAAACAAAATTTGATACTGTTGCATCTGTTGTAATCAACATACCATCATCTATACTTGCTGTCATATCAGCAGGTGCAATATTGGCACTTATTGACGAATCGTTAATTGTGAATGATGTAATTGTAGTATTTGCTACAGTAAATTGTGCTTCAACAGGAACAACATCTATACTAGTATTTGCACCAATGCTACTAGATACACCCACGTTTTGGGTTAACACTACATAGTTAATTTTACCATTAGCATGTGCCTGTACACCATCTACAAATATATTAGCAGTTGTTTCTGTTGGTGAGAAAAATCTATCTCCTGCCAAATTAAATACTTCTGAATATTCTCCTAAAGCCGCATTTGCTTCGTCATTAACCCAAAGTGTTTCACCTGAAGCATTTTTAACTTCATCAATGTAAACTACTTTTGAATTTGACGTTACATTTGCACTTTCAATTTTTACTGTTGGGCCTGCATTAGCATAGCCTGTTAATGTGTTAGTAACGTTTCCGTCTCCATGTATAACATTACTAATAACAAATGCATTGTTATTCAAATTACTACTTGTAGTATCTGCAAATCTCACATATCTGCCATTGTCTATGTTAGACATTCTGTTAGAAGCATTTGCAGATTGTTCAATTGATATTTGAACATCTCCTCCACTTAAAACATTTGCTTGAGCACTAAAGTTTGCATTAGCACTATCAAACTGTGAACTATATGGATAAGCCTGAATTGCTGTTACTGATCCACTGTTCTTAGGTGTAATAGTTGATATTGCTCTTAACAGTGGAGCATTATATAATACATTTGCAACTTCTATTGTTTCATCTACAACTTGTCTTTCATCGACGTAATACATTAGTTGCTTATTCATTGCTAATGTTGTTGTATCAAATATTTTCTCGCCTTCTGCTGTTACAAGATTTGCTTGATAGTCTGCTATGTTAGGCAACAATGATGTATTACCTTTTAATGCTATAACTCCATCATAATATCTTGATGTATCGTAATCTGTTGTAGCAAGTCCACCGCCTGAGTAAGAACCACTTATTGTACTAGCAACTGTAAATGAAGTTACATTTGCGGCTATAATACTAGTATCTGTGAGGTTAAATACACTAGGTGTTACGTTAGACATTGTTACTTTGTCACCAACTTTAAATATTTGGTTTGCAGTAAATGTTACATTAGTACCATCTGCTGTGGCACCTGTAATTTCTGCACTTATTCTTTCTAATTGATTTTTATCTTTGTATGAATTATCTAAACTTATGTCTGAATACAATATACTTGTTTGATTGCCAATATCATACTCTACAAACATTCTAGAAGCATTTGCTTTTTCTAATTCATAAGCATCAAAATCTAAATGTTCTCCTCTGGCTATATGAATAATATTTCCTACAGCAGGAATTTCTTTTTGTCTTCTATTAGTAGAATCAAATAATTTTTCTGCATCAAATATGTCCATTGCCTGATAGTCTACATCATACTTTGAAACATAACCAGCATTTGGTAAAGGATCGTATTTACTATCTACAATACCTACATAACTAACACTTGATGCTTCTGTGAGAGGCCATAAGTTTTTCTCTGCCATGTCTGATGGTCGTACTACTAATCTAGTTGAATCATCAACATCTATTAAGATAGTATTATCACTTTCATCATCAGGCGTAATTTCAAATGTTCTAACTTGTTCTAGTTTTGCCGCCAAGGCATCATTGGCAAACACTTTAATATTAAGTGTGCTACCAGGTAAATCACTTTGATATGTATCTGTAAAGTCTACAGTACCTTTTTCAACAATTAAAATATTTGCTAACGCATCTAACTTACCACCAGGTAATGCTCCTACATCATGGAATATAATATTGTTTGTATTTGCATCTGTATTTGTAATTGTATAACCAATTGTTGAATCTGATTCTAATGCATCTGATAATAATATGTTGTTTACATAAACTTCAATATGAGGATACGAACCGTTTATAATATTTAAGTTATCAGTTGCAACCGCACCTGCTAATGCATTTGTGTTTGCTGTGCTTATAGGTTGGAAACTAAATGTCTGTGAAATGTTTCCGTCTACTAATCCTCTATCACTAATAATTGTAGTTCTACTACCACCATCAAATTCCCAATCATATGTACCAGCGGCTCCAACGGCGTTACCTGTTGTAGTTTCTGCATCTACTGTAATTACAACATCATTATATGTTGTACTGTTTGCAGTTTCAAAACTGTATCGTTGTCTTGGCTGATATCTTTTACCTTGAATGTTTACATTTGCAATATTACCAATTTGGGTATTTGAATTACTTAAAGTAAAGTCATTACCTTTAATTGTTAGTTGAAAATTTTCAACAAGATTGCCACTGCCATCTACTGTTGTAATTAATGTTGTATTAGCACTTATGTTGGCATTAACTGCCGCTGTAGTGTTAATTAAATCAGCAACTGCATTTATATTTGCTAGTCCATTAAAGTCTACAAAAGTATTGGCGTTGCCTGCCGGAGCAAAGTGGTCTGTGATAAACATACCATTTGTTAATGCATTTCCGCCTGTAAATATACCACCATGGTCAACATATTGTCCTGATGCAGAACCTCCTATATCTATACTATTTGTAATAGCATAAGGTTGTAAGAAGTTTGTTGTTACATTTGCTGTTAGCAACTGTGCCGCAATAACTGTAACAGCAGGATTAATAGTATAACCATATCCTGGCTCGTCTATTGTTACATTACTAATTGTACCATCTTGAGCAATATTAACTGTTGCTTTAGCAGTAGTACCTCCACCATATGTAAATGATCCTGGAATCTCTGCTGGTGGCGGTTCAATTTCTAATATTGGTTTCTGATAAAATATTGTTGTTCTATCTAATACTTCTACTTCTTTAACTTTACTAACAATATTTTCTGGAAAAGCAATCTGTATTAATTGCGATTCACTTGTAATTTCATCTGTTGTAATTTTTAAATCTAAACTTTGTTCGTTATCGGTATCACCAAACTCGCCTGCCTTTAGTGCCCATTCATCATAAACATTAACACTACCAGGAACTAAAACTTTATTACTATTAAGCAAAGTTTCAATAGCATTTTTAGTACCTTTGCTTTTTATCATTCCTCGATAAAAATCAAATTGGTTATCGTTTATTAATTCGAATTCTCTTAAATATTTTTTCTCTGCATATCCATATTGTCTTCTAGTTAAATCATATAGATTTTTTTCAACTGGTACATGACCAATTTCGGTGTACCTTCTCATGTCATCTGCAAGAGTGTCAAAGTTAGGTTTTAATCCGTTGTTTGTAATGATATAACCTTCACTGGTTAATGTACCATTCCAATTTTTTGTTCTTTTTCCTTTTATCTTAAGACGTTTTTGTCTAGCATTAAATACATTGTCATAAATTGTATCGCCAAATGTAGTTCTATTATTAACTAACATTGCATGTTCAATTTCATCTGTATATAAAATAATTCCAAAAAGTTGTTTTCCTGCAGGAGGACTTACAGTTAATTGCGTATCTTCTCTTGTGATAACACATTCTGTAGGCAATATAACTCTGCCCTCTGTATCTAATATGCTGAACTGACCTTGGTCTGATTCTAATATAGGACTTACTCTTCCTTGTTTAGGTTGGAAAGTAATTTTACCTGCACCCGGACTTAAACTAATTGTGTTACCAGCCGCCCAGTTGCCTAGTGTCCAGAATAAAAATTGTTTACCACTATATGTCCAATCATTAACATCGCCTATACTATTATCATAAGTATCAAAAACAAATCCCATATTCTTTTGATGCCTTCCAATACTAATAAGCAAGTCAAAAACATCTTCTAATTTTTCGTATTCTTGTCCATATTCAACTCTTTCAACTTGTCCTGTACCTTCTAGATATAGTGTTGCTTTTGCTCCACCCAATTGGGGTAAACTTGCTAATCTTTCCCAAACTTCTGTGTTAGTTACAGCCGTTCCTGCATTAGCCTGATCCTTTGCTCTAAAGAAATTAAATCCTGATTTTACAATAGCACCACCCGGATAATTTGTTGTATTACTATAAGTTGTAAAGTCAGCAGGTTCTCCGCCAACTTCAATTTGTGTTCTTGGTCCTTCTTTTAAACTAGGCTCTATATCAAAATGTTTTTTAATTGAGTTAAATCCAAATACTTTATATTTTGCATCATCAGTAAGTTCAACTAATACACCTGTGTAATCGTTAGTTGTTGAGTAAGGTCCTACATGAACATCTACTTGTAAATCTTCTTGTGGTAAAATTAAACTAGAACTATTACCAGTTGTAGTGTAGTTGTCTAAGAACACAGTCATTGTGTCTTTGTCTATATAACCTGCTAGTTTACTTCCTAGTTTACTTGTGACTGTTGCAAATGGTATTGCAAAGTCCTTGTTTGTATCAAGTCCTTGGAATCTCATATACGAGTCTATAAATTGTGTATATCCAGTACTTGCATTAAATTGTTCCTCTGTATTTTTACTGCCGTGAACTACTGTATTTTTAATTTTAAATCTTCTATAATTGACATTTTCCAATAGTTGGTTGGTGTTCGCAGAACCACGAACTATTTTTTGTGGCTCTGCAAACACACTGGCAAACTTACCAGGCTTGGTAAGATATAATGCTGAAGCAACCGCAAATGGGAAGCCTTCAGAAATTTTCCATGAATTTTCAACTGGTGCACCATCACCAAATTTCCATGTTTGATTTGTTAAACTTGTATCTGCACTATATGTAATTGTTTCTGTACTTGCTAACGTGTATGTTGCAGTACCACTATCTAGTGCGTTAGCGGAACTATACAAAGTGTATGTTCCGTCATCATATGTTCCCATGCCATGATTATTAAACTGATTAGGCATGTAGAATGTAACACCCGGATGTTCTTTAAACGAATGTACATGATAACCGTTTGTTGTAGATGCTCTTAGTGCCGAGTCTACAGTTAAGTATAATGGATAAAAATATCCTTCAACACCGTTAGCCCTACCGCCAGCATTATCTGTGCCGTATGCCGCAAACGGTCCTTCTGTTTGTAATGTTCCTGCAAACTTGCCACCTACTGTGTATGGATACGCAGGACTTCCATTTGCATCTACTGTGGCTACATAATAATATGTACCACTTGGATATTCTGGAGTAATACCAAAACGTCCATTAAATTCATCTAAGTCGGCTCCTGTGCTACTGTATTCGTAGTCTTCTATAAACTCGCCTGTAGGAGTTCCACCAACTGTTGTTCTTGCTGTTGTTTTTAAATTATAACCACTTACTAATCTTTTTATATCAGTTGACGTGTTAAGTCTGTCGGTATATGAATAAGGACCATATATTGGATAACCATCAAATGCCCAACCCACAATAGGTGAGTGGCTGTCTGTTGCCCATGAACTTAATCCAACTGTTTGCGGACCAGGTTGTACATAACCATAAACATTATTACTGTCAGGATATCCTCCAGCACTATCTCTATCAACATCATTCCTGTACATGCTGTTATAGTTAAATGAAGTTGATTGACTATGTTGTGCACCTGTGTTACTATTAAATATCATAGCACCATTAACTGCTATACCTACTGCAACGTTTCCAGTTGTTGTAGCACTTCCGTATGATGTGCTATTATTTGTTCCTGCTACAGATACAATGTTGTAACTGTTAATTTTATCTAGGTCAATGTATGCAGTATTATTTGTACTAGGGAAAGTTCCTACGGTATGATTAACACCATTTGTAGTAGTAACAACAATGTTGCTACCAATCTCTTTTACACTTAATCCATCTACTGTTGTTAAGAATGTTGTTGCATTTGCAGTTGCAGTTCCTGATGTTGTTTCAACAAAGTCTATAGTTTTTGTTGTAGCAACTGTACTGATGATGTTTGCTGGAGCAACCAAATTACCACTAGCATCAACCGGTATCTCATATTTTAATCCAATTCTTCTATATGGGTTATTAGTTCTATATTTGTTATTGGTAATGTTTTCTCTAGCACCACCTCTAATTTTACCTTCTTCTAAATCTTTCCAAAGTTTTCTATTACCACTAGTATAATCTGTACCATACTCTGTTTCCCACCATGTTGGCTTTTTAATAAAGCCTAACATTTCCCATGGATGGGTATGTGGTCTTTCTGTATCGTAACAGGCTTCAAATATCCCTCTCCAGTATCCAGGTTTTACTGTGCCACTGTTGTAGTTCCAAGTGAAGTAATCACTTGCATCATAAAATTCATTTTTAACAAAGTCAACACCGTTTCTAGAAACATATTGATTAAAGTCATTTCTAATTAAGTTATAAAAACTTTCTCTGTCTATACCTGTAGTTCTAAATCTACCTGGTCTAATTGAATGTATGTTTAAGTCGGAATAACTGTCGTTATCTCTATATGTTTGTAAGGTGTTGTTATAAACTCTTCGTTCAAATTCTAATAAAATATTATCTGTTATATCATTGTCAGCAACTGTTCTACTTCCATCGTGTCCAACAATAACATTCATTGGTGTAACAAAACTGGTATCACTTATAATCTCTGGTTTATACAATGGTGTAATACCCATTGCACTAGGAGTTGGAGGAGTTTGTGTACTTTCTCTATTAAGGTCAAACAGTCTAACTTTAATGATATTACCTAGTGTTAAATTATATGACGATGTAAATTCTAATGTAACAACACCATTAAGACTGTTAATAGTATAATCTTCATCTATTAATAGCATTGTGTCGTTATTGTTTAGTTGGTCATATATGTAAATCGAATTTTGTATATTATCACAGTCTAGATAATTTGTTAATGTATATTTTTTAGTTGCTACATTATTAATTGTAATTCTTTCTTCGTTATATTTGTCACCAAATGCTAACATATAACTGTAATCAAAAACTAACTTACCCGGATTAAATGCTATTACATTCTGCAATACAAATTCTAATACTTCACTATTTGTCATAGTTGATGTATCATTGTTGTCGATGTATCGTCTTATTTCTGATTTTAATCTTGCTTTGTATTTTACATATTCATTTGCATTGAAATTTATAGCATCTAAAATATTAAATTTATCGTTGCTTACTAACCATGAAGCCATTTGCAAATCTTCATCTGTTTGTACAACTCTGTCTGCAAATGTTTGATCCTTAACTAAACTATCAAAGTTATTTGTTCCTAGAGGATCACCTGTAAATAATTCTTGATTTTTTATATAGTTTCTAAAATGTTCTAAGTACTCTGGTTGTGATATTGTTTTAATATCGGCATTGTCAAAGTTACTTGTCCAACTCATTGGGACATCGAAATCACCAAATCTATCTTTAGCATTAATTTTTCCAGCAGTTGTTTCGGTTTCAATGTCTATTACGTCATTTACATTTAGATTGAATGTACCAAATGTAATTGCTGTTTGTACACTTTCAAAACTAAAAGTTTTATCTCGTTTGTTATTAATGTAAACTCTTATACTGTTTTCATTGTCTGTAGGCTTTGCACTTATTTTCCAAAGTTTAATTTCTTCGTCAACGTCTTTTTGACTTACAATATATTGGTCTTTAATTTTTTGACTTGTTTGTTTTGTATGACTTTTCCAAGTTGTATCGTAAACAACATCATTGTTTGGCAAAGTTTTCTTATAATAAACATATCCTTTAACAAACGAATCCTGTGTAGCACCAAAGGCTTTATATGATATTAAATCATCATCTAAGTTATTTGTAAATACAATTTCACTAAAGTTATTAAAGTTTTTATATGTTAAAGCAAAACCCAACACTGAGTCGTTTGTTGCTCCTATTGTTGAGTCTTCTTTATAAGAAAATATTTTATTACCTGTAAATATGCTGTTCGGATATACCGCTTCATTGTTTAATGATTTTTTATTAACATCATATGCATTAAATAATATTGGAGTATTTACTTTTGTTTTCTTTTGTCCTTCATTCCAATCAGTACCATTCCAAAAGTATTCTATACCTTGTTTGTTTGAACCAAATTTAATA
>Ga0181398_1000155_pt1 | contig 19996 bp, 21 predicted proteins | sample 21SPOviralmetaG_FD_130127 | JGI IMG/M metagenome (GOLD analysis project Ga0181398, IMG submission 130127) | Marine viral communities from the oligotrophic San Pedro Time Series (SPOT) site, San Pedro Channel, CA, USA - 21 SPOT_SRF_2011-04-29 | ecosystem: Environmental > Aquatic > Marine > Strait...
AAAATTCATCATCTATGGTTAATTCAAATAGTTTCATACTTATTTAACAATTTAATTTTATTTTATCCAGCAGTACCCCCTCCGAAGGTTGCTGCATTGTTTGTTCTTCTATCTAACGATTGTACTGAACTTACTTCTGTTGATACTACATAAGCTTGTACAGGTCTGTTAGAACTCTGTGCAATCGTTTCTGATATCTGTGAACCTGTATTACCACCAGCCGCTGCTGTTGATTCTATTTCAGGTAACGATATCGTTGGTGGTGGTGCGGGTGATGGTGCTCCACCTCCTCCTCCACCTCGGAGATTTGTTCCAGGTGGTTTCGGTACTTTAGTACTGATAATCTTTTTAACTTGTAATAAACCACCAGCAATAACAACACCAGCTGCAATTGCACCGAATGGTGGTGGGTATGTAGCAAGTGCTTTGGTAGCACCAAGATATGTGTTAATAGATGCAGATGCAACTGCTAAAGCTTTACCAGCAACAGTATTTTCACCAACCATCTGAGCAACAGCATTTAGAGCTCCACTAATTACTTGTAGTTTAGCTTCTTGTTCTTCTGCATTTATATCTTGAGATACTTCAGATGTTTTCTTTTGGAAAGTTATCGCTTTCATATCGATATCCTTCTGTACCTCTAAACCTTTTTGACCTTCAATACCTTTAGCCTTAATTGTAGATACTAACATATCACCATCAAACTTACGTTTAATCGCAATAGCATCCATATAGTATTCTTGTTCTAATGCTGATAAATCTTCATATCCAGCAGCTAATAGAACTTTACGTTCTTCATGGTATCTCATTTCTCTTTCTCTAAGAGCACGAGTTCTTTCATCTAACAAAGATAATTCAGCTTCTAATTGAATAGCAGCTGCCATATCACGAATTCTCTTACGTTCATCCGCTTCTCTTTGTTCATTAGCAATACGTTTGTTAGATTCTTCTTCTGTTTTCTTTGTTAACTCTTCTTGTCTTGTTTGTTCTTCTTCATATGCTTTATTCAACACATCAGATGAGTTTCGTGATGCCTCTTCAATCTTTTCTGATGAGATACCTAAGAACTTAGCGAATCTATTAAATCCATTACCAACTAATTCTAATAAATCAGCAAACTTTTCAAAGATAGGTAATGCTATTTTTTCTATTAATGCAAAAACAGGTCCCATTATCTTACCGAATGCTGCACCTATTCTATTTAAAGTTTCTTGACCTTCACTTGTTTTACTAAGTGATTCTTTCATCATTATAAATGCACCAGCGATTGCTGTTACTACTGCAATAATAGGATTGGCCATGAATACTTTCATTGTTCCTCTTAATCCATCTAATGAACCACCTACTAATCCTATGATACCAGGTTGTTCTGCTAATGCTTCTGAGAATCTTCTTGAACCAATTGCAACATCTTCTTGTCTTAAACGAAGTTGTTTCATCTCATCGTTAAGAACTTTTATTTTAGCTGCATCTTTCTTAGGGTCTAACTTACCTAATGCATCTTCAGTACCACCAATAGCTTGATTAAGAGTTTCGAATGTACCAATAGATGTATCAACAGTTTTATTAAGGACTTCTATATCAGTAATCCCTTTAGTTTCCACATCAATGGTGGCCGTATATGTAGTACTATTATCTGCCATTACATTCTTTTAAATAGATTTTTTACCATGTTCCAACTACGAGGTATTTGATATTTACCTTTAGCAATATCTACTTCTTTGGAAACATTGTAAAAATCTTCGGTTTTTAGTAAGTCAATTATACTTTTCATTATTAGTTATATAACAGATTAAATTAATATTGTTGGTTATCCAACGAGTCAGAGATTATCGGTCCAAGTAATTGCATTTGACATTCTCCTGTTTTTAAATTATATTGATTTAATGCTCTTAAGTGATAGTGATTACCTCTAAAGAATATTATATCGTTTAGTTCTAAATCTATATAAGTAGCAAATGGAATAACTGCTGCACATTCTATCAACCTTGTTTTAGGATTGTAAAGTAATGATATATATTTATCCCAATATTCTGTATATAATGAACCAGTAGGTGTTGTACCATATGCTGGATTCTCATTAAAGAATAAAGTAGAATCAGAACCAGCATCGGGAAACCTATTATAAGTTCCACTAGCTTGTGAGCCTGTTGAGTAATGGTCTATATATGGAAATTCTCCTTCTGTATATATTGTTGAAACAAATCCACTAACATCACGATATCCACCTATTTCATATGGTGTTGTTTCTACTTTTCCATTATAGAAAAATAGACGAGGTCTAACTCTTGCAGATTCAAATGCTGCATTTGAGATAAACGTTGGTATGTACATTTTTTGTCTACTCATAATATCTTAACTTGTTGGGCCTCCACCACCTCCACTACAAGAACCTATACTTGTAATTACGGCATTAGAAGAATTCATAATTAATAAATCACCTGTTGAACAAGCTTGGAAATAATTGATAGTAGTTGCTGGAGCTGTTAATTGTTCATTCATAAAGATTCTATCACCAACAATAGGGTCTGTACCAGCTCCATCATGATAAAATAATAAACAAGTTAATCCAGCACAAGCTTGTACAGATGTACTACCTGGATATACTTGTATTGGTGTACCTGTTAGTAATGCTCCTTCACCTTCTACTCCACTACCACCAACATATCTTAATGGTGTTGATGCCATTGTAGTTTGTACTTTTAGTTCTCCTTGTGAAAAGAAGTTCTGTGTATCTGTGTAATACGTTTTACCAAACTCTCTGTTATTTGTTTTACTAAAGTTTTGTGATATAAAATCTACATCAAGTGTATCACCAAACTCTAAGTTCTTAACACCTAAGTTATTTGCAGGTGTTACTGTTACGTTTTTATTTAAATCTACAAACGAATCTATATTAACAACTTTACCTTCTTTATACCAATCGTTAAATTGTTTTATGATAAAGTGCCTTGGTTTCTTTTTACTTGGATAAATTTGTAAGTTATATTTCTTTTGTAATCCTTGTATAAATGATAATGATGTAATACCTTTAGTTGCAAAAGGCATATTCTGTGGTATCTGCATTATACGATAATCAGCTATTTGACATAACTTGGTTACCTCTATATAAGATTCAGCATTACCACCTGGTCCTAATATTACATCAGCTGATGTGTTAGCTGTTTGGTATCCATCAATATACATTTGTATATCATAGGTTACACCTCTATGTAATCTAACTTCAAACTTCATTTCTAAAGTAAACTCTTCTTCACCTGTTCCTTGTTTACCTATTAACCTACGATACATTTGTTGATTCATAAAAGTTAAATTAACTACTGGACCTTGAGAAGAACCTGATTGAGGTGTTTCTTTAAAGAATAAAGATAAGTTAGGAATACTAACAGTTGAATCAGAACCAGTAACAAGATAGTTTAAATTTATTTCCATTTCAACAGGCATCGTAATAGATGTACCTTCAACACCAAAGTTTCTTGTCATGTTGTATAGTGAACCACTCATCTTAAATGATGGGTCAAACTCTACGTTTTCAAAATCTAATGATTTACTTACACCTGATGTTGTAAATTCATTTGGTACTGATGAACCACTAATAGGTGTTATCTTTACTAGACCTTCTGTATTTAAATCTATACCACTATAATTAGCTCTTTTATTACCATTATCACAAAGTAAATACTGGTCATCAAATACTGATGAATCTAAGAAATCAGATTCGAATGTATATTGTGATTGTGAAAAGATTGCTTCAACAACTCGTTTTGTACGAATCATTGGTTTCATATCAGATACGTTTATTTGTCCACCAGGCTCGTCACCACGAGGATTATCTAAAGCTAAATCATTTGCGGTTGTAGCCGATTGGAATGTGTAAGCTTGTCCATAATCTACAATAGGATAAACAATATCACCAACATCAAACGAACCACTATTGGTTACTATATCTGCATTTGCAGCTGAACCACTCCATGTTTCTCTAATCATATCAATTGATGCAGTATGATTATATTTGTTTAACGTATCTAAGTCAGTTAAATTTATCTGCTGTAGGTCTCTACTAAAAGATGATAATAATCCAAATATGGATACTGTATATGATTCTACATACTTGTTTTCTTTTACAACTACATTCTCTAACTGCATATATCCTTGAGAAACATAGAATCCATCAAAATCAAATTGAGCGATTACCTTTTCGTTTGTTTTAAACAAATAAGGTTCATCAACAGATATATCATATACTTGTTGAAAGAATGCATTATTTCTTTTACTACCTGGTAATTGTATTTGACGAGTAAAGTCACTCGGTAGTGCACCGATATCAAATAAACCTGTTACATTGTTGGATAAATAGATTGTTTCATCATCGAATAAATCTAAAGTAGTTCCTCTTGCAATAAGTTTAAAAACTTTATTTCTTCCACTTGTAACTGCCATATTAGAATATTAATTTGTACCCTTGTCCTTGTGTGAAGTTGAATGAGTATTGTATTAGTTTATCAACCTTTTCTGTCTTTACATTAAACCTTGTTGTGTTGATTGCTAACGGTCTTACTTTATCATTTGGTTCATCATATACCCAATATATTTCATCACTTGATATAAGTTGTTTAAATATATCGTTATACTCTTCTTTTACATAATCTGTATTAACTGATAAGTTAAGTGTTGAATCTATAATGTAATTTTGTATAGTTGTTTCGTAATCTTGATAAGATAAAGTACCTCCATCCCAAGAACCGATTTGTGGTTGATATTTACTTCTTTTTGTATTAAATGTTTCTGTACTTACTAGATTGAAATTGAAATAATCAAATTGTCCAAATCTATTTTTCCATTTAATTCTAACGTTATCATATTTTGATGGACACTTCTCTTCAAAGAATTGTGTAGCACCTATTTGGTTTGAACCATTATAGTTTGAACCTGTGATTAAGAATATCTTATAATCTTTTGTAGATGTTGATATAGGCCAATCAGGTTCGTTAACTGTCATCGGTATTGTTACAATTGAACCCGATGTGTTGTTAGAAGTTGCAGGTAATGCTGTTGATTGGTCTTCACCAGGAAAATCTGAAGCTGATACAATGTAATGTGATACATCTGTTTCAGGTCCTATCCATACACTCATTCTACCATAGTTACCAGGTAATACAGATTGTGATTGTGGTCCATCTGTCATCATTGGGAAGTATGTAGCTGAACTAGTTAACTCTTCATTAACTTGTGATTGGAATAAATCATATCCATCAACTGCTTTAAACGTATCAGACCTTACATGAGAACCAGTATAGAACTGTGAACCACTTTGGTATTGTACATAAGTATCAATAGCATAAAATTGTACTGATGAGGAATCAGCTGCTCTAAGTGTTTGAAATGTAGAAGATAGAACTCTTGATACATCAAATATACCAACTCCTACTTTGTTTGGAAATTTTGTAAGAGTATATTGTGAAGTACTCCCACTCTCAGTTAAACTTCCTGTCCAATAGTATAATTCACTAAGATATTGGAAAGATGAAGAAGCTCTTAACTCTGCATTACTCTCGAATACCGAAAAGGCTGTTGGAGATTGTGCAAGTGCAACTGAACTTGGATTCTGTGTGATTGATAAAGACATCTAAATACTTTTTAACTATATAACAAAAAGAGTTTATTATATATTTGAACTATGATACTTTGAGGTTATCTCCACCTGATTCCCATATCTTATTTAAATCAGAGAATATATCATCCATTAGTTCATTGGCTTTCATACCAATTGCTTCATCTTTAGCTTTTATAAATTCAGGTGATTGAGCTGCAATTTGTGCGAAAGGTCTAGCCTTCATATTTCTTGTACCATATTGTACATACTTTGCATAATCAGGTAATTGGAAATCAAACTTAAATACAATGTTACCACTTCTATCTTCAGTAACCATTGTTTGTATTCTGTTTCTACTTGCAACCTCTTTAAATATTCTACCTGTTTTGAATGCTTTAGAAGAACCTGTTTTATACTTGTTATAAGGCACACCAGGATTGATGGCCTTCAAGGCCTGGTCTTTATATACTTTCGCTACGTCTTTTAATGTTTTCATATATATGACAAATTGTCAGTTATTATATTATGGACAACTTCCTGTTTGATACATAAATACAACTATACCACTACCACCACTTATTGATGTATCAGCACCATTGTTACCACCACCAGCACCAGCTCCTTTATGATTTTCACCTGCATCTGCACCACCACCAGTAGTTTGTCTTGCTCCTTCACCACCACCATAGATTACTTGACCTTCACCCGAGTCTTGGACTCCACCACCTCCACCACCTCCAGCAACTCCTACGTTACCAGATGAACTGAATGTAGGTGAAGTATAAGGAAAGTTTAAATAAACACCATCTCCTCCATCACCACCTTCATTTAAACCAGATGGTGCATCTTCACCATCTTCTGATGCTCCTGCTCCACCACCACCATTGGCTGCTCCTTGGTCTAAACCACCATCAAATCCATTACCACTATCTCCACCATTAGAACCATCAGGATTAGCTGAATCTCCAAATCCACCTTCTCCTCCATCTGCGGTTATATTTAAATCAGGTGTAAAGTAAAATCTACTTTGTCCTCCATTAGCTCCATCTTTTGTAGGTCCAACTCCTTTACATGGATTTGCTCCTAAACCACCTCCACCAACTTGAATTGTATAATCTCTACTTGCGTATAAACTTACGTTGTTTAGTACTTTAACTTCACCAGCTCCTCCACCGCCTCCGCCGTATCCACTACTACCACCACAAGCAGAAGCTCCTCCTCCACCTCCACCGGCTACGATATAGATTCTTGCGTTTTCTGTGTATCCTTGTATTACTTCTAATGAATAGGTTTGTGTAGTTAATCTACTTGGTGAACGAAATTCTAAATAGTTCCAATGTTCTGAGCCAGAAAGAAACGAACCACTTAATATTCCATTAGTAACTCCATTGTGGTCTGGTTCCACTTGGAAACAAACTTCTCCACTCTGCATATGTGTCATTGGTGTAAATCTCATATTAACTAAAGAATTTACCTGTTACTCCATAAAGGAAAGAAGTATCAAATGATGAGAATGTTAAAATATCTATTGAGTTTGCTTGAGTAGGTGTATAACCAGCTCCTGCTAACATTCTAATAGAGTTCACATCAATTGATGCCGTTGTGTTTGTGTTCGTTAAAACTTTTAATGATACTGTTTGTCCAGCATTAATATTATCTGCCGTAAAGTGTGTATCTACACCTTGTGGTAACGTTACTGTAAAGAAGTTACCTGTACTACAATCTATTGATGCAGTTTGTGATGTAATTGTAATAGCTTCAACATTACCATTTACATATCCATCGATTGTTTGATTTCCACTAAATGAATTATCAATATCTAATCTTGCATATGAACTTGTTGCAGCAACTAGAGCATCTACTTCACTTTGTACAGATTCAGTAAATGTATTAACGGCACTATTGTGTGATTGTTGTGATGCCGTAAAGTTGTTAATAGCACTGTTATGTACATCTTGTGAAGCAGTATATACGTTTAAAGCAGTTATCGATACATCAGCAGATGCCGTAAATGAGTTTATACTTGATAACGAACTATCAACAGATGCAGTGTATGTATTGAATTTAGATGTATCAACAAAATCAAATGATAATGAACCTGTAAACGTTTCTAAAGATGTTAATCTAATATCTTGTACTTGTTGTTCAACTTCTATTGATGAAGTATATACATCAAACTCAGCTTCACTAACAAAAGTATTATCAAGAGATGTACTAAAGTTTTCTAGTGCAGTTATTCTTGTATTAGCTGATTGTGTAAATGAATTGTACCCACTATTGATTACAAGTTGTGATGAGGTAAAGGCATTTAATGATGATAAAGAATTATCAACAGATGCTGTATAAGATTGTAATGTAGTAAACTTATTATCTACTGATTCAGTAAATGAGTTATATCCACTATTAATATTTTCTTGTGATGATGTAAAACTCTCTATGTTGTTTAATCTAATATCAGTAGATTGTGTATAAGCATTGAATGAACCACTATTTTGTTTTTGGTTTATTCTTGTATCTGTATCTAATACATTACCTTTTAAGAATTCTTTAAATGGTATATATACTGAACCATTAAGTGTTTGTGTATCTGTGTTCTCATCACCTAATATGTTTGAACCACTTGAGAATATTACAGATGCTGATTCTTCTGTTACATGAAGTAATCTTGTGTTTACTGTATCGAATGTAGCAATGTTAGCTGATACGTTACCATCAACAGTTACATCTCCTTTTACATCAATAGAACCTGTATGTATCCAAGAACCACTAAGGTATATGTTACCTGTAACATCTAAATCTCCATCGATATCAACTGTATCATCAACGTTTAGTTTGTTAGATATAGTTACATCTTTAGTTGAAGCGTTAATAAATATTCCAAGATTAGTACCAATACCATCTTGTAACTGAATATCACCACTCTGTGATGTTATCGGTTGTGTTGAATTCTCTAAGTTTATAATCCCAAAAAAGGATTGACTTATAAATAAATCTTTTAAATTACTCATATCGTTTCTTTATGTATATTCCCACTTTCTAAGTGCATCATCTATTTTATTGTTATCCCATCGTTCAGGTGTTGTTCCCCAAACTTTAGGTGTTGTCCATAATTCACATAATTCACAAGTTCCAAAATCCTCATATGGGATTGCTAGTACTGGTAAATTATAGAAATCATAATCATCTCTATTTGTTACTTCACTAAGTATCTCAAAACATCTAATGTTTTCATAACTAGTTAAGTATGTTTCTGGTCTCGAATCAGGTACATAGTTAGTAGCAAATACTTGTCCTATACTACCTGTTGTTTCTAAAACCGCATTATATAATTCATTCGTTTCACAATCTTTTACTTTCCAATAACTACCATCAGGTATTATCAAAAAAAAAAGACAACGATTTTTATCATTGTGAACAGTTAATGTGAACTCCGCTGACCACCCGACCAGCCCATTATTAAACCGGTCCGCAAACGGTGTACACGCAATATCGCTGTTCACCTCCATTCCATAGTTCCCTAATTGGGTATAAGCTGTTAAATCATTTAAAATAGCCAGAGTGTTCGCATGTATATCAACAACATCATCTGTACCATCGAAAGGAACTATCTGTCTGTTAGTTCTCTCATTAGGTGGTACTACATCCTCCCTCATTATTTTAGATTTGTCAGCAACGATTAATTGAATTTGATAATCTGTTGTTTTTACACCAAAGTTTGCATTACTGATTAACACATTACCGATTGGATATTGTGGAAATTCAGTAGAATCAAAATTGTATATATCACCTTGTGTTACTTTAGCAATCGAAGGATGATTCTTCATGATTGTTTTAAAGTAATTTAAAGTATTGTAATATAATGAAAAATTCGTAGATGAATTCTTTACTATTTGACTTTTACTTGGTGTTTGACTTGGTGTACTCATAATTTTTTATAATTGTATACCTGTAAAGTATTGATTAGATTGGTCAGGATAAATCTGAGTTGCATCTCCTACTGATTGATTAAACTCAGGTAGTTCAGTATTATTAGCAATACAATAATCTTGTAATCTTGTAGAGTAATAATCTGCATTACTTAATGCTTTATTCAATAGGTAATCAACTTCTGTTTTACTTGGTGCGATACCTGTTTCACTTTGTTGTTTAACTGCACCATTTGATTTAAATTGTACTGAGCTAAATGGAATGTATTCAACACACGCATACCAAATTAATGTAGGTTTTACATATTCTTCCACAAGTGTTTGATAATAACCTGTGAAAGCTGTTTGTGATTCTACATCATCTTGTAGTTTGTTGTATAAAACCGTTCCTAATAAGTTCAATATATATTTCTCTTGTGCTGTTCTAACAAAAGGTAAAAGTGCATCCGCATCAACTGAACCACCTAATGGTGTATTCTTAATGATATCGTTTCGTGTTATTAATAATCCAAATGCCATAATCTTATATTGTTTTTATTCAGAGTCGTAATGTGCTTCAAAACCAAAATCAGATGGTCTTAGGGGTTCGTACTCTTTAGTTAATTGTTCTTCTGATTGTTCACCTTCACCACCTTGTAAAGAATCATCTATCTCTTCTTGAACTTCTTCTATTGATTGGTCTGTATCATCAGCAGTATCAGATAAGATTACAAGAGGTGTAAGTTGTTCAAAGTATAATTCGTTAATATCTATACCACCAACCTTAAACATACCGTATATACAGTTTATAAGTTGATTTTGGAATGGGAAGATAGTCATTGTTTGCATAATTGAATATGCAGTTTTCATTTCTTCTGATTGTGATGAGAATCCATTACTTGCAGTTCTAATACCAAATAGTAATGGTGATACTATTCTGTGAGCTACAAGGATTCTATCTTGTGTATATTCAGCAACATACTGATACTTCTCATGTAAGTTCTCCATAGGAAGTGTATCAATAGTTGGTTTGTTAATTGCATCATCATTAAACGATACCATAAACCTACCAGCATTTCTAGTACCTGTAAATTTAGATTCTAATAATGATTCGATTACTTGTCTCTCTTCAGGTGCAGGAACTCCATTGTTAAAGTTAACCATTGCAACAGGTAAGAAACCGTTTTCTATATTGTTAAGGTGTAGGTTAGATAATTCAGCTTCACTAAACGAGAACTGTAATGCACTAATCCAATCAGGTAATGAATAGTAATATCTACCTGGTTCATATTCTTTTACATAATAGATTTCTATCTCTTCATTAGATGAACCGAAGGCAGGTATAAATTGTTTATCTTTTTGTTTTCTTACATCATTCCAATCTGAACAATAGTAGTACCCATCTACTTTTCCTAAACCATGTATCTTTTTAGCTCTTAAGTTTTGAACAGGTGTGTGATATATCTTTAAGATTTTAGTATGTGATTTATTCCATACAACTTGGAAAGCTGCATTACCAAATAATTTTAAATCAAATGATACTTTTCTTAAATCTTCTGGTGGAATTGTAGAATCTAATTGTTGTTGCTTTGATTCATCTTTTGTAAATAGACCTTTACCATAGATTAAATCTGCAACTCCATCTACACACGCCGCATTGGTTGTAGAGGTGTTATAAGCTTCTGTTACTAAACCAAAGTAATCATCTTGGTCTAATATTCAAACAGGTACCCACTTGTATCTTGTTTTAGTATCTTCTTGGATGATGGGTACATCCTGTCTTGAGAAGTTTACTACTGAAAATTTACCTTGTTCTTTCATATTATAAGACTATATATTCGTTATCAGTAACGTTACTTACAAACTCATCATTCTGAGTAGTGTAGTTTGGTTTATCAATTGATTGAGAACCAAATACTTGAAGTGAGCCAAAATAAATTGAACCACTATTACTACCACTAATTTCTATTCTAAACTCTTGACCTGTTTCTACTATACCTTCTAACGATTGTGAAAAGGTTAGTATGTTCTCATAAGGATTAAAGTTATAAGAACTAGTTGGTATAAGATAAGAAGATGTGCCATAAGTTAACATATCCTCCATTTTTAGAGTAAAAGTATCGCCAGAACCAGTATCTCTAGTTCTAATTACGAATTCATTTGATTGACTGATGTAATAAGATAACATTATCTAACTTTTTTAGTTATATAACAAACTAACTTTATCTTGTAATTATCTGCACATAAGTGTACAATAGGTAGTATATAGACAAAAAAAACCCCTCTCACTAAGAGAAGGGTTTGTTTTTTATTAACTCTAAGGTTCTTCTAACAATTATCTTATGAATAGACTATTGTTGGTTGACCAGCAAGACCAGCAAATGGGTCAGCAGCTGTACTTCCACTCAAGAACGCTGCAGGTAATCTTTCCTCACCTGTCATTGTTATTGAATATCCATATAAATCTCCTAACGCTCCACCTGTCTGAATTGTACCAGCAGTTAAATCAGAACCATGTTCTTCTCCAACTAATAGTGCATCTCCTGCATTTGTCCAAACGATAATTTGAGGTCTTCCATAAGCTAATAACTTTAACTGCGTAGTCATTTCATTCGTAAGTTTCTTAAGGTTCAACGTAGTTTCTTGTGAAAAGAACGTTGTTCCATTTTCTCTTGATGAATTAACTGTTTCAGTATAAGCAGATGTTCCTTTGAGCTCATAATAGTATACTGTCTGTCCAGCTAAAGTAGTTACTTCTCCGTTTCCATCCTTTGTGAATGAACCAGATTCGAAGTTTATAAAATAAACTCCTTGTAGACCACCTACGCTATCTTTACATACTTCTTGCCTTCCGGCTGTAATATTACAACTCATAGTATTTCTCCTTTTTTAGTTATTAATTATTAAAATGCCCCATAGTATACGATATCTTTTCCAACACCGAACTGAGTTCCAGCAGTATATCTCATGATGATTCTGTAATTTTGAGAACCATTAAGATTTGCCATGTCTAATACTCTTACTTCGTTGTGGTCAGATAATAGACCAGTACCAAAGAATAAGTTAGATTTTTGAGCCGCAACGATGATATCATCACTCATACCAGGACAAAGAACTAATTCAATACCTTGGAAGTTTAATGGTTTTTCACCTACGTTAAGTTGGTTGTTGTATGCTCCTACATTAGAAACACCAGATAAAGCTGATTGGTAAGCTCTTGCAACTTTAGAACCAATATAGATTACTAAATCTTCTTTTCCATATACAGAAGAAGGGATAGTATCATATACTGCTTGTAATTTAGCAATTACTGTTCCAGAAGTAACTGAACCTGAAACGATAGCACCGTCTCCATCAGTTCTTGCTGGTTGTACAGCTGAAGTTAAAAGTGTAGCTGCAGATGCAGATAAACTTGTTTCGAATCCACCGAATTCACCATTTACAGATGAATCACCAGACCAGATGTCTTGTTCAGTTTTTTCAGCAACTTTCCCACCTACATATGATACTAAGAAATCATTAAAGTTTCTAGGAATATCATCAAATGCAGAGTATCCAAGTTGTAGTGCATTCCAAGAATCAACAAATTCTGATTTACACAGTTCTAAGTTTACTTGTAATTCTTTTGGTTGTAGTATTCTTTCTTCAATTGAAGCAGATGCAGTAGCTGTGAAATCACAACTAGCGTCAGCAACTAAAGATGATACGTCAACTTTTTGAATCACTTCTTTAAATTTTACATTAGGCTTGATTGTTACCAAGTTGTTATCAAGAGTTCTTGCAGATAACAATGCTGCCGCAATGTAATCAGCCGCCGCTTCACCAGCATATGTGCTGTTAGTGATTGAGGGCTGAGTAGCGAATTTTTGTACGTTTTTCATTTTTTTCTCTCTCTTTTAGTTTAATTAATTATTTGTACATTTTTGATAATACCGTGTTATGAGAATTTGGTATCTTAAATGTATTTTTCTTTTTTGTATTAGAGAAGTTAGATTGTTCAACAGGAGCTCCATCTAATCTCTTAGCTTCTAGTTCCTCTTCTTCTTTCTTTTCTTCTTCTAAAGATTCTTCTTCTTTTTTGATGTCCTCGAAATACTTTACAAGTTCTTCGATTCTTTCTTTCATCTCTTCGATTTTGTCATCAGTTTCTTTAAGTTTTGTTTTTAAATCTACAATCTCTGCATCTTTATCAACAACCTCCTCGTCTACTAATTCCTCTTCCTTAGAGTCTTCTTCTTCCAATGTTACTTGGGGTTCAATAGGTGAAACCTTACCTGATTCAGGCAATGGTTTAACATCTTTTGTTTCTACATCAGCTAATTCTACTTCTGGTTTTTCCTCCTCAGATTCTGCTTCGATTTCAACATTTTCTCTTTCTTTAATGATACCATCTTCAGTAAAGATTTTGATTCTGTTTATATTTCCGCTTTCATCCTTTAATTCAAGTAGGTGTTCACCATCGGGTGCTTTAGTTTTCGAACCGTCTTCGTGAATAATTTCTAAAGACTCACCTACATCAAAAGTTGGAGATTCAACCAATGTTCCATCAGCTAATCGTGCTACAGTAAGTTTAACTTCTCTGTTATCCATAGATAACAAAGTCATAATCTTACCTAATACTGTGTTTGAATTCATAGTTTTCTCTCTTTTTTAGGTTATATAAATTTATATATCTATATAACAAGTTAATTAATGTTTATAGTAATTTTTTATTATCTATACGCCAATGCTGCATTTTTACGTTCAAGCCAATCAGGTATATCTGTTGGACAGTTACCATCACACTTGTTCTTTATATCATCGTGAGTACATTGACAATCCTCATGACAATCATATCTGTTATCTACTTTATCACTCATAGTTTATTCTCTTAATCTATATTCATCTAGTTCAGTATTTAATGCAGAACCACTCGTTACATTTGCAAGTGAATCAGCTACTGTTTTAGCTTGTGTTGGTGCATCTGAAGTTTGTCCTTTATTAGCATATGCAAATACACCATTTAATTGTGAAGTAATTGTATCTCCACTTGTTTGTACTTTGTTTTCTTGTCTAATAACATAATCAACATTAGCTTCATTTTCTTTCGATGCATCAGACCTTTTACCTAAGAAGTTAAGTGGTGCTCCATATGGTTGAGCTGTTATAGCATTCATTTCTTCTTGTGAAAGAGATGATGTAAAATAAGTTATCTCACTAAATGAACCACTATCTACACCTGTTCTTTGTACTTTTGTAGAATATCCATGTCCTATCTTTACATCTTGACCTGTTGGACAAATATCACATAACCATTTTCTAGCCTGTACATTATAACCACTTCTGTTTTCCCAAGTAGCTGTCATTGTTTGTCCATTAAGAGATGCATAGAATGTACCTTCATTAACTGGTGTATCTTTCTTAAATGTTATAGCAATCCTAATAGGTTCAGGATTATCCCAATCATAGAGACCTTCACCTGATGCCCAATCACTACCACTATTTAACCATAGTAATCCATCGTTGTTACCTCCACCTCCACTTCGTTCTCTTAACGATACAAAGAATCCTCCTTTTGGTGTACCAACAGTATTATCTAACATAGAGTAGTTACTACCTCCACCAATTTGTGTATTATCAGCACCTGCAATATAAAGTTGCCACCAAGCAGATACAGATGAAGCTTCATGTGACCAGAACAACCATTTTGATTCTGCACCATATGGTGATTTAGTATCAGAGGCATTTGGAAAAGCTTGTACTGCAATAGTACCTGCATTACATCCACTACCTATTGAGTAGAAATCTGTATCAGGTATACCAATACCCATTGCCTTAACTGATGTATCAGTTGAATAACCTGAGTTATCAAACCTATCTATTTCTATTTGTGTGTTTTTATTATACGCTAATGGTGTAAACATATTAACTAAAGTTGTTTATAAATGTTCCATATAATGAATTACCGAATCTTGTGAATGATAAAATATCTTCAGAGTTTATAGATGGTGTTGGTTGATATGAATATCCTCCACCGAACTTAAAGTCATTTGAGAATGATATTGAACCTGTATTACCACTAGATGGTTGTTTCACTAATAAGTTTAATGATTGTGCTGTTTCTCCAAATTGTGTTACATCTATATGTGTATCTGCAGATGATACAAGAGTTACAGTATATGTATTTGAATCTCTTAAATCAACTGATGCAGTGTTTGATGTAATTGTTAAATCTTTGTTTTGTCCACCAATTGCTTTACTTACACTAAATGAACCAGTTACTTGTAAATCGTTTGAAGTTGCATAGTATGAACCTGTCTCAATAAAGATACCACCTGCGATATTACTTAATTGTGAACCATCACCAATGAATGTTGATGCAGATACAAACGATGATGCACTTATACTATTTACAACTGTCTCACTAATAATAGTAAGATTGTTTGCTTGTATATTATTAGATGAACTAATAGGACCTCTTGGATTGAAATCATTAGTTGTTATTGTTAATCCACCTAAAACAACATCTGAATTAAATTGAGTAAATCCATTACCTGTTATATCATTATCAAATGTAGATGCTTGTTTAAATGTAGCTGATTGTGAAACTATAAGTGGTGTTAATACTGTTACCGCATTATCTGTATAGTTTGTTTTATCTTGGAATCCTAATACTGTTGTATATGAGTTACCTCCATCAGCGTTGTTCATAATACCACAACCTACCCAATCACCAGAGTAATTAGATGATTGTCCTACAATACCAAACTCATGGTCATCACCACTATTATAGATTGTTGAATATCCACCAAAGAATCCTGAACCAAAGAATGTTCTACTACCATCAGTTGTAGCTTGAACTGTTCCTGTTGTTAGTTTTGTTCTTCTAGCACCACTACCTGTTACTTCAAGGTAATGTCCATTGTTAGTTCCAATTGATGCAAAGTTAAAAACTCTTACTCCATCTGTTCCATTATCTAAAATACTAGAGTTTGTTGTTTTACCAGTACCATCTAGTGATTTTATTAATACGTTTGTAAAGAAAGTTCCTTCTGAACCTTTAGTACCTTCAGGACCAACCAACATATTTGAAGCGTTTCCACCTTCATCTATTGTTATCCATTTATCATTATCACCATCCCATTCAAATGAAGCAGTTGTTGCTGAACCTGTATCTTCTATTTTAATACCAGCATATCTTTGTGTAGGTGTATCAGCATTTAATATAAGAAATGCATCTCCTATAATTTTAGCTGAACCTGTTACTGATTGTATATAAGCAAATGAACCTGTTCCATTTACTGTAATATCATTAAATGTTTGATTACCTCCAAAGATGTTATTAGAACCAGTCAATGCTAATCCTAATTTATTTTTACTAGTAGGTGTTGGTACTCCACTTGCGTTTCCTACCCATACTGAACCACTTGTGATATTTGGTAAATCATTACTTCTACCACTACCTTGTATTAGTATCTCACCTTCTGTTGAGTTTACTTTACCAACAACACCAATGTTTTGTATTAATGATGTACCTGTTGGTTTAGTTTGTGTAAACGTTCCAGCTGTATTTACATATACATTTCTACCTGCAGTAAATCCATTAGTGTTAACACCAATAATTTTACCACTTGTAAATGCATTTCCTGTTGCATTGTTTGTAAGTTCTGTTGCTAGAAGTCCGATAGCCGGCATCGTTGTAGATGAATCATTACTAGCACTTGCTATGTTTATGTTTTCACCTGTTACACCTGTTGCATATATTGGTGTTCCTTTTGGTAAGGTAACACCTGATGTATTCTTTACACCAACAATTACATCTGCTGATGTTTCACTAAATTCAGAATGTGAAGATGATGTAGAGTTTACTACATTGTTTACTGTTAATCCAAATGTACTTCCATCACCTTTAGTAAATGTAGAAGTTGCATTACTAACAGAACCAGTTATTACAAATGAACCTGTATCACCTGTTGGTATGCTATTAGTGTATGTACTACCATCACCCTTAGTAAAGGTTTGTAATCTTGTAGTGTTGTTAAATGATGAGGTTACTAATAAACTACCTGTATTAGTACTTCCACCACTTCCTCCTGGTATTGTATTTGTAAACGTACTACCATCTGCTTTCGTAAATGTTTGTACTCTTGTACCACTATCGAAAGATGCAGTAGTTACAAATGAACCAGAATCACTTGATACAACTAAAGAATCAATAATATCAGTATTGAAATCTCTAAGTCTCTCTGGTGTAATAAATTGAGAATTGTTATTTGGAAAATTAGCCGAATTCTCTGTTCTTAATTGTGCTTTAGTTTTACCCATGGTTCTTTATCTTGTTTCTTGAATGTCAAATCCATTTGAGAATCCTGAGGAGAATGCTCCTCTTGATACTATTGATACCTCAGTTTGTCCTATACCTTGATTCTGTAAGTACCCATCACAGCAATCAACATGGTAAGTGTTACTATCTAAACACAAACAACCTCTTCTTGAGTTCTTAGGTGAACTCTCTCCTATGGTTGGACCTAAGCTGATACCTGATTGTCTTCGTTTTCTTAAACTACGAGAATATGACATGTCAATTTGTTTTTAGTTATATAACAAAACAATTGGGTTTTATATTTGTATAGATTATCTCTTATACTTTGCCATGTTCTGGCGATGTATAGCAGCTTCCATATTATTCTTATCTGTTAGGTAACACAAGTAGAGTAAACACTCTTCTAAGGGTCTTTTCGTTACTTCCTCGAACTTAAGAAGGTCATTTTGGGCGAGGATGACAATAGATTGATAAGTTTTCCACTTTCTAGCAAAGCCTGCTTGATGTGTGGCCCCACTTGAGTTTGGGTCAATGTTTCCTCCGTCAAAGATTTCAGGGTATCTTTCAAGCAATCCAGATAGATACGATTGAAGAAAAAAAAACAACCAAACATAAAATCCATGTTAACATCTAACCATTCTTTCGGGTCAAGTACATCTGAACTATCATAAGGTTTGATTTCATATAGAGCTCCACTTGTTTTAGTGATAGGTCTATATAAGATAGAAAGTACATCAGGCCAGTTCTTATCTAATGCTAACTCTTCGTGTTTACATACATCTAAATAAGCACCATAACTCATTTCAGCTAAGTTAGGTTCAAATCCATACTCTACATCATTGATTGTAATTTTCTTTTGTAAATCATAATCTTGATTGTTTAACAGTTCATACAAATCTGTTTTAACTTTGTTTACTGTTTTATTATCTAACTTTCTAGCTATCTCAGGTGTAATACCACATAAGTTATATAAAAGGAATGCATCTTGTGCTTGTTCATCATCCTTATAATCAGCTAAATCTTTTTGTATGTTTAAGTATTTCTTAAACGATACTGCTGAATAATTCTTTGGTACTGTTATGTTTATTTCTTTCTTCATTTTCTTTTCTCTATTGGGTCTTGTGGTACATTACCATCTACTTCATGGAACTTAAGTGAAGCAGGCATATAGTTAAATCCTTTATCCTCTACTACTTCGTGTTCTATCTCTTCTACTACTGAATCTAATTTAAGATTGTGTATCTCTATCTTATGATGTCCTATTACCGATTTTAATTTCATAATATCAGCTCTTTGTTTCTGTAATTGAGAATCTCTTAATTTAATCTCTGCATCTTTATCTTCTATCTGTTGTTTAAGATTGTGAGCATATTGAGATACTTGTTCAAGATGAGAATATATCTCGTACTTGTTTTTATTCTTGTATTCTTCTGGTATGTTAACTTCTATAATTTTCGCCATATTGTATCACCTTTGTGTTCTAGTTGTTCATTCTCTTGTAAAAATTCTCTGAATGCTTGAGCTACTGATGGATATTGTAAATCATCAACTATAATCTTACCATCTTCTGCTAATACTTCAAGAGATAATTCTAAATCTTTTTTAGCTCCTTCATACGAATGGTCACCATCTACATATATAACATCGTATTTGTGTACTAGTGTTGGTACTACATCTCTTGATGAGCCTCTTATAATACTAGCTCTATCTTCAAACTTACTAAGTTTCTTTAATACCGATTTGTAAACATCATCCCATTTCTCTTGTGTGTTCCAATTCTTTATCTTATTCTTTTCGTGTTCCATTGTAGTATCATACTTCCATTGGTCTATACCTGTATAGTATATATTTCTATCTCTTAACACTTGTTCTGCGTGTTCACCCATAGCAACACCTATCTCTAAATACTTTATCATATTGTTTATTATTTAAAGGATAACGTATATGTTCCTTTGTTCTTTTGTTTTATACTCAACCTGCTCATTGCAAGATAACGCAATGCATCGATTAAGTGATTATTAAAATCTTGTGGTTTATCAAGTACTATTCCATTTTTATCTGTAATGTATTCGTATCCATACAACTCATCAATTAAGTGCGTTGATGCTTTACTAACTGTAATACCAAAATTCTGTAATACACTTATTCCAAATCGAATTGAATCAGGTCCTTTCTTTACAGGTTTAATATTAAAAC
>Ga0181398_1000157_pt1 | contig 19856 bp, 6 predicted proteins | sample 21SPOviralmetaG_FD_130127 | JGI IMG/M metagenome (GOLD analysis project Ga0181398, IMG submission 130127) | Marine viral communities from the oligotrophic San Pedro Time Series (SPOT) site, San Pedro Channel, CA, USA - 21 SPOT_SRF_2011-04-29 | ecosystem: Environmental > Aquatic > Marine > Strait...
TCCATTAAATGGAACAAATTCAGCCGAACTATAATCTAGTCCTTCATGTCTTTCACCTTCAACATATCCTTTAACAAATATAACTCTTTGAATTCTGCTAATATCAAGTCCACGTTCTACAGCTCTTCCAAGGAAAGCAATAATCATTGCTGCACCATCAGAATATCCAAGAAGTGTAATAGGTTCTTGTATCATAGCTTCTTCATTAATAAACATAGGAGAGTTAATAGCTTCCATAATCGCATCAACCGATTCGTCTGCAATTTCTTTAGAGGTTGTTGTTTCTCCAGCTTCTTTATCAACTACAGGTAACCATGTAAAAGTCGTTTCTCCATATCCGCCATTTGGATATACAGCCGCCATTGTGATTCTATCTTCAGGTCCACCCATTCCAATTGCTCCATTTACTTCTTTCATGAAACCGTCTCCCCAGCCTCCGCCACCGTGTAGCGCAATTACATTACCTAAGTTTATTCCAAAGTCTATTGGCTCTCCCGGTTTAATACCTATTGGTTCTTCATTTATAGGTGGATATTTTTCACTGTATATGTTGTTTACAGAATCATAAGGTTCTTCAACAGAATGTATTATAGTCTTTATTTTCTTGATGTCAGAAAGTACTGACTGTAGCTCCTCTTTCGTTTCATCTTCTTCTTTAGCTTTTTCATCTATCGTTGCTTGAGCTTCTTTAAATGAATCATTATAATTAGATAAATTAGAACTCCAATAGTCAATTGCAGTATCTAAATCGCTTGATTCTTTTTTAAGCTTTGCAACTTCTTCATCTCTTTGTGTTTGCATGTCTTTCATTTCAGCTTCCATTTCAGCTAAATCTTCTTCAGATGCACCTTCCATTTTAGACTTTAACTCTGTCATTTGTTCTTCAAATTTCTTTGATGCTTCACTATGTTCTGTATCTTTTTCTTCAACACTCTTTTTAAGATCGGCTAAATTTACAGTAGCTTCATCTATCGCAACAGACATGTCTTTATGAGTAGACATTGCTTTCTCAATTTCAGCTTTAACGCTCGTAATAGAACTTTCAAGATCTGCTCTGAATTTTTCAGCATTTGCTAAATCTGATTGAGCCCCGTTATATTCTTTATTTAACCAATCATGTGCAGGGTTTAAAACATCTAAACATAGTTTTTCAAACTTCTCAACTTCAGCATCAGCTTCTTTAACTTTCACAAGTTCTGCTTCTTTAGAGTATTCCAATTCTTCCATATACTTTTCAAACTCTGCAATTTCAGCTTCAGTTTTAGATTCACCAGCTTTAAATTGCTTTTCTTCTTCAGCTTGATTTGCTTTGAATTTATCAGCAGCATCTTGTTTAGACTGTTCTAATTTTTCAATTTCAGCTTTATGTTGTTTAGTTCTTTCAGCCATTTCAGCCTCAAGTTCAGCAACCATTTCTTCAGATGCTCCTTCAGCCTTTGCCTTTAAATCACTCATATGTTTTTCATATGAACTTTGCACATTTTCAACTTCAGCTTCAGCCTTTGATTGTTCTTCTTTAAATGTTTTTTCACCTTCAGCAACTTGAGCATCAAATTTCTCTTTATCTGCTTCCATAGAGTCTTCAGTTTTAGACTTTTTATCTTCTGTTTCTTTAGTATCATTCTGAAAATCTTCAAGGGTCTTAACAGCTTCCTCTTGGGCTGCTTGAGCATCTGCTATTTTTTCAGATGTAAATTCATAAATGTTTTCAACAATGTTTTTAGCTTTATCATAAACGTTTCTTCTTACTTCTTCAGCATGGCTTGTTGCATCATCAAACTTAGATTTAGTTTTATCTAAAGACTTTTGTCTGTCATTAAGACTTTTGTGATAATCGTCCAACGTCCTTTTTAAATCATCTATCTTTTCAGAATCTCCTCCTTCTTTTTCAAGTTTTTCTAAGTCAGCATTCATAGATTCAATCGAAGATTCTAAATCTTTTACCATTTCTTCTAAATCTTTAGATTTCATATCAGTGTCTTCTAAATCTCTTTTGGCATCTTCTATTTGATTAATAAAATCATTAATTTTTTCTTGCATTTCATTGTTTGCATCTCCAATCGTGTCTTCAAAATGTTTCTTTAATTCTTTAATGTAAGAAGAAAGAGAAGACATTTGAAAATTTAGTTTATTTAATGTGCTCATTTTTTATGTTTATTTTTTTAATTTATTCTTTTTAATATTGTTTAAATTCGTGCAAATCTATATCTTTTTGGACCGCTAAGTGCAGCTTGTGCTTCAGTAAGGTTACTATGTCTCTCATATGTATAATATGTACTTGCGTTAATTTCACCATTTGGTTGCATATATGAAGTTACATATACAGTCCACCATTGATTTCCTACAGCAGCGTCATCTGACTCATAATTAGCAATATCTCTCCATTCTAAACTATCCTCAAGTTGTACTTGCCAATGTAGATTTTCTTGCCAACCTTCACCTTCAAATAAGCCAGTGTCGATAAATATACGATGTCTTAATGTAATTTCACCACTATCATCATGTTCCATTGTATTTTCAGTATAATCAACATCGACCTCTACCCATTGATTTTGAGGAACCTGTTCGTCAAATTCTCTTTTAACTGTAATTCCACCTTCTTCTCTAGAAAGTACTTGATATTGTTTAGGACAACCAATTCCTCCTAAGTTATTAACTTGAGGATCAGAAGTTAATTTTCCAGGTTCCAATATAGCAACTACTGTATTAGATTTATCCTTTATTACATCTGCTGTCCATCCCCATTCACCAGGTGTACCATCATCAGCCGCATATTCCTCTTGAATTTGTCCCCATATTTTTCCAAACTCTCCACCTACGCAACCGAATCTTGCGTTTTTCACTCCATCAAATGCAGCAATACCTTCGAATCTTTCACCGTGTACATCACCTTGTGATGGCCACATTGTTAAAATAGGACTAAAGGCGTTATGTATAACTTCATCACTGAACCAAGGTGTTCCCGTAAGTGGAGTACCACCTTCTTTTAGTTGAAGATAGATGTTAAAAACACCATCAGTGTGTGTAAAGTTTTCATTACTTCCTAAACCTGTATCTGCGAATATACTTGATAGAATTTCAGTATCCATATATTGCATATTTGCTGCAATATTGGCATGAAGAGAAATAACTCCTGAAAAATCAAATTTAGTCCAATCATATTCATCTATTCTAGTTCTCTTTTTTCCAATTCCCCAAGGTACGGTGCTAAAACTACCGCTATTACTAACTACATTTAGATTAGCATGTCCCCACATCATATTTTGAATATGTTTAACATTACTAAAGTCAAAATTTTCATAGTTTTTATAAAATTCACCAAACATTGGAAGTTTAACGTATAAGCATTCACTTAAATTAGGAACATCTGTTGCTGTTATCCAAGTTCTAGACGCTGAAGATACTACGTTAGTACCAGGAATAATCATATTACCATCGTCATCGGTGTTATTAGAATATACCTGAGCAATTCCGGAATCAGTAATTCCACTAAATTGTTTATAGGCATGAGTACCCCATTGTGTAATATTCCATCTATTGCCACTTCCAGTGTGTTGGTCGATTCCGCCTTGGTTGTCAACTCTATAATGAGACGGAGTTAAACCGTAAAATTCAATAGTATAAGTTTCTCCTTTCGGAATCATAATAGTTTCTTTTCTAGAATAATAAAAGTTATTATGTTGGCCATCCCAAACATCTGCAGTTTCTCCTACAACTAATTCTCCATTTACCTTTATTGCATACGCCTCAGCTCCCCAAAGATGCCATATTTGAGTTCTTAGTTTGTCACTTAGTCTTGTACCAATTGTATAGTGTAATTCCACCGCTCTTTCAGCATGGTGATTATAACTATATGCTGGGTTAGGATGCTCACCATCATCATATGAAAATTCTATAGTAAATGGTTCTTCAGATAATATTTCTTCTAATTGTTTAGCTTTTGCTTCTGCCTCAGCTTTAGCTTTTGCTTCTGCCTCAGCTTTAGCTTTTGCTTCTGCCTCAGCTTCTGCTTTAAGTAAGCCTTCAATTATTGCCTTTCCAGTCTCTACTTCCAGTTTATTTAAGTATTGTCCATTTAGTGTAATATATACATTGCCATTTTCACCAGGATACGCTAAGAAACCACTCTTACTTATTCCATTTTCCATTGCTTTATTATAAGTGTCTCTCTTTTCTCCACCTCCGTTATATGCTTTATCATATCCATCCCAAACTTCTCTTGTTTTAGAATCAATAGGGTAAGCATCTGAAGGTACTTTTGGTCCTGGGTTTGGTCCATCATCATCACCTAAGTCAGGATCAGGTCCTGGGTTTGGTCCATCATCATCGCCTAAGTCAGGATCGTTATCCTCATCAGCTTTAGCTTTTTTGTATTGAGCCTCTAATGTTTCAAATTCACTTTCGTTATATTCAATTACATCATCTAATTTAGGTAGTCCTTCAATTCCTTCATTATTATATGAATCAAAATAATATACATTAGTTTTATATTGTTCAAGTGTAGCTGATAAATCACTTAACGCAGATTCAATTGCTCTAAGATCTTCAGAGCCAGGGTTAAGATCAGTTTTAAGTGCTAATACTTGATAAGCGTCAAATACAAAGTTACCCGATTCTTCTTTAAATAATGAGTCTACCTTCGACTGTATTATAGCATCTAAATTTCTATAGAGTGCAAATGACCAATGCGATAAGTTTTGCCATTCCTCAATTGATGTACCAACTCCGAATCCGTTTTGGCTTCCTGCATAACCACCTCCTATTTCAAATAATTGTTTTATAGAATGTAATTCGCTATCTGCTTCATCCCAATTTTGTTGAGTATCACTTTGTCTATCTTGTATATTATTTTTTAAATTTTCAAAATCAGTTAGGGCTTTTTCATCGATTAAATTAATTAACGATTGTAAAAGATAAACATCTGCTCCTTTTTCCATGAATTCAATTAATGTCATAGCTCCTTCGATGTCATCAGTTTTACTCTCAAATTCACTTTTGTTTTCTTCTTTCCATTCATCTTTAAAGTCAGATCTAATTTGTCTATACTCATCATGTAATTGTCTAAACGCATCTTCAAGGTTTTGTGCAGTATTTTCAACGTCTTCTTTAAGTTTTTCATAATCACTTTCATTTTGAGACTTAGCATCTTCAGCACTTGTTAATTGATCTTCAGTTTTATCTTTAGATTCTTTTAATGATTTTAACTCTTCAGTAATATTACTCATACTTTCTTCATTATCACTGATGTTGTTATTAAGCGATGCTTCTGCTTCCATTAATTTATCACTCTCAGCTTCTTTAGAACTTGATTCCTCTTTGTACTTTTTAATTTGATCAGTATGTTCAGCTTGTTTACTTTCAAATTCATCAGCAGCTTCTTTAGAGTTTTGAGCATGTTCAGTTTCGGCTGTTTTCATTTCCTCAGCATGTTTGTTTTCAACATCTTCCCTTTTTGTTTTATGTTTCTTTTCAGCTTCAGCTTTACTAGCTTCATATGTTGATTCCATGTCAGAAACGTTAGCTTTATGTTTCTTTTCAGCTTCAGCTTTACCAGCTTCATACGTTGATACCATGTCAGTAACATTGTCTTTATGTTTCTGTTCAGTTTCTGCCTTTTTAGTATCATGTTCAACTGACATTGCATCTAATGTAGTCTCATCAGTTGATTTAGAATCTTCATATTCTGCAGTCATATCATCTATCTTCGCTTGAATTCCTGCTTTTTCCTCTTCAGGAGCAGCTTCTAAATTTGCTTGTTCCTCTTCTAGTTCACTTTTAAATTTAGCAGTGTCTTCGTCAATCTTTGTAGATAAAGTTGTTTTACTATCTTGATACGCGGCTTCAGACTCTTTCGTTTCTTTAGCGTATGTCTCTTCTGTTTTAGTTAAGGCATCTTTATGTTTTGCTTCTGCTTCTTCAGTTTTAGATTGATGTGATTTTTCTGTTTCAGCTAAATCGCTTTTAAATTTAACAGCTTCTTCTTCACTCTCAGACTTATGACTTTTATCCATTTCAGCTAGAGTATCTTCATGTTTTTGTTTAGCTTCCTCAGTTTTAGTTTTGTATTCAACATCTGCATCTTCTTTTGATTTACTATGTCCAGCTTCTTCTGAATTCTTTTTATCTTCAGTTTCTGTAATTTGACTTTCCAAATCTTTAATGTCTGTAGTTATACTATCTAAGTCACTTTCAATATCACTTAAATCTTCTTTACTTTTAGATAAATCTTCTTGAACTTTCGATAAATCTTCTTCAGCTTTAGCAGTAGTCTTTTCTAAATTGTCACGATCTTTCTCAAGTGAACTTATTTCAGATTCTATTTTATCTAATGTTTTAGAAAACTTTTCAATAGATCTAGTATCATCAGATAAATAATCACCAGCCTCAGCTCTAGCCATACCAACAAATTGAGTTACTCTATCATGTAGTTGTTCCCATGTTTGAATGAACATCTCGTTAGACTGTGTTAAAAATTTAGTTAATTCATCTTTTTGCTCAGCTACATTAGATAAATCTTCTTTTATTTGTGAAGCTTTATCATGTGCTTCTTCTATTGATTTTTCGTAATCAGCCATTTCATCTTCATGTTTATCTTGGCGTTCTTGTTGACTTTTTTCAGCTTCAGCTTTACTAGCTTTAAAATTATCAGCCTCTTCTTGCTTATACTTATCAAAATCTGCAACTTCAGCTTTATATTGCTTAATTATTTCAGCTAATTCAGCTTCAAGTTCAGCAACCATTTCTGGAGCTTCAGCTTCCTCAATTTGTTTTTCATATTTAGCAACTGTCTCATTGTTTTCATCAGACATTTTTTCTGATTTATCTTTAAACTCATCTTGTTGTTGAATATACGACTTGTCATTTTCAGCAACCTCTGCATCGTATTTCTCTTGATCTGCTTTCATAGAGTTTTCAGCTTCAGTCCTGGCACCTGCTAATTTTTCAAGTAATTTATTATTCATATCGAATTCCTTAGCAAACTCTTCTTCACTTGCTTTGAAATTAGCTTCTTCCTCAGCAACATACGACTTTATATTTTCTCTAACGTCTCTAAGTTGATGTTTAAGATCTGACGCTAACTCTCCTCTAGTGTCTTGTAATTCATTATATTTGCTTATTACATTTTCTTTAGAATCAATTTTTAATTTATCTAAAATTTCTGAATAATTTGCAACTTCTGTCTCAGCGGCTTTGATTTGTTTATCATCTCCCATTTCAATAGCATCTGCTAAATTGTTTTCAGCATCAGCCAATTGGTCTGTGGCAGTTTGTATTTTTTCTCTAACATTACTCATCATATCATTAAACTCTCTTCCTAGTTCTTCTGACATACGTTCCATGTGGTCTGACATATCTTCTAGCTCACTATATTGAGGTGATGAGATTGAATCATCATAACAATCGCTGATTCTAGATTTGTATTTTTCAATACCTTTTAAATAGAATTCAAACTCATTTTTATTTTGTTCAGTTGTTCCATAGTCACCGCTTCCTCCATTTTCAATATTGGCTAGTTCTTCTTCAGCATTTGCAATGTTTTCTTTTAATTGACTAACAATTGTTATTGCATCTTCTAAGTCTCTATCCATTTCTTCGATTTGCTCAGTCTCTTTACATCTATAATCATCTTTATAATATAGTTTTTCAGCATATTGCTCTAATTCTCTGTTCATTTCATCAGTACTAGATTGCGCTTGGTCTCTTCCGCCTACCATATCTAAACCTAATACAAGTGCTTCCGTTCCACTGTGGAAAGTATATTGTCCACCTTCAGATCTAATCGATGTAATTACTTTTCCAATATTAATTTGAGCATTGTCAAATAATATTGAAATAACTTTATTCCATTCTCTAACTGGATATTCACTTGCTTCAATTTCGCCAGCTCCAAATTTGTTTTGGCTTCCAGCATATCCACCTCCTATTGTAAATAGTCTTGCAATACCATGAGATTGGGCTTCATATTTTTGGCTATCTTTGTTTTCATTAATGTTTTGAATCATATTTTCTAACTCAGATTGTAAAGCTTTTAATTTTTCAGCTTCTTTTTCACTTAGTTCTCTACCTTTAAAATCTGAAATTTGAGAGTTTAATCGTTGAGCACCTTCAAAATCTGGTCCTAGTTCAATATGGAACATATTACCAATATTACTTGATATGTGGCCCATAATATATCTAAGTTGACTTGGCTCATCAGATATTCTTTCAAATGTATTTGAATAATAATCTAAATAACGGCTTGCCCACTGATCTCTACTTTTTAGATAATTTTCACTATTATGTTTATAGTTGTCTATTAAGTCTTTAAGTGCGTCTTCTTTATCATTAGTATACGAAGCTACATCTTCTTCAAACTTAGATTTTTGGTCTACTAAATCGGAAAGTTCTTTTTCAAAACTTGCTTGTCTTTCATAATTTGTGTTATGAGCATCCGAAAGACTTTTCTTATACTCTTGGTGTGTAGCCTTATTTTTATCATCCATTTCCTGTGTTTTAGCAGTATAATCTTTTTCCATACTTGCCATTTCAGCTTCCATCTCAGCAGCATCTTCTCCAGATGCCCCTTCCATTTTAGACTTTAACTCTGACATTTCTTTTTCATGATTAGCTGTTAAACTCGCAACATCTTCAGCGTGTCTTGTATCTACCTCTACGATTGATGCTTTCATATCGGCTCTTAGTTTATCATATGTAGCTGATTCACTATCACGTTTAGCTTCAGTCTTATTAATTGAATCGGTCACATTACTTAAACTTTCAACATCATTTCTCATAATTTCACTAAATGACTCTTCAACTGTTTCAAATAATTGTGCAGTTAATGCATCATAAGCACCTCCGGCTTCTTGGTGATATTGTTCCCATAATTGCATCGGCTCATCTAGGAATTTAGAACCATTTGACCATTCAGTAAATTTCTTTAATGTTTCTTCAGTTTCACTCATTTTATCTTTAGAGTCTGACATTCTATCTTGAATGTCATTGAGGTTGTCTTCAATTTGCGCTAAATCTTTTTCAATCTGTGCTAATTGACTTTCTTTTTCAGCTTCATTTTCTTTTTTATAATTTTCAAATTCTGTAACCTCGTTTTCATATGATTTAATCAATTCTGCAATTTTAGATTTAATTGCTGCAGCATCTTCTTCAGATGCGCCATCAGCTTTACTTCCTAGTTCTTTAATTTGTGCATCATGTGATTTTTGCATTTCAGCAGATTTTGCTTCAAATTCATCAGCCTGTTGCGTTGCAGCAGATTCAGTCTCTTTCTTATCAGCATTAATTTTGTCTATGCTTTTATTTTCGCTTTCAAATTCCTTTTCTAGCTTATCCATATCCTTAGCATACGTTTCTTGTATTGCTTTCCAATAATCATTCCATTGTGCGATATTAGTTTTAAAATCATCTTCAACTACAGTTGCAAGCGGAGCCCAATCGTTTACAATATTCCAATGGTCATTTATTGTATTATCAGCTACTTCTAATTTAGCAAAGAATTCGTCCTCAGTTTCATACTCTAATCTCATTCTTTCTTCAGTTTCATGGCGACTATCAACAATTCTTGATAATGCGTCTTCTAACTGATTTCTATCATACATACTAATCACTTCAAAATTATTCCAGAAGTCTTGAATTACATTTTCAGCTTTTTCTAAAGCTTTACCATAATTATTTAAAGCAAATTCCTTTTCTTCTCCACTTAGTTTTTCAGTAACTTCAGATATTAAAACTTCTAAAGAATCTATATAACTATCCATTTCATCAACATCATTGATACTATCAACTCTTGGTCTAACCTGTGCTCTATGAATAGCTTTAAGATATTCGTCTTCAGTTTGTTTAAAATCAAATACTTCTTGTGCAAGATCGTCTAAATGGTTTCTATATGCTTCCTCACTCTGATAAATTTCTATAAGAGTTCTTAATACATGTCCATATTGACTCATTCCCCAATCAGTATTGGTTGGAATTACGCCTTCAATGTGTCTTTGAAATTCTACATATTTTGATGGAAGATATTCTTGGTATGCACCACTATCATAATCAGCTGCATTTCCATTATAACCTCCTCCGTATCTAAATACAACAGATGATTTACCTTCTTCTTTTATTTGTTTAATCGCACTTCGAATAGCTTCTTCAAAGTTTGATTTATTTTCTTCAGTTATTTTTTCTTTATAATCTGGAGTACCTATGTTTTGAATGGCAGCTTCGATTAAATCAATTCTATCAAATTGTAAAGCAGCTTGTAAATATTCTTCTAAATTTCCAGCTGTAATATATTGATTATATTGTTCAACATCACTTGCTTCATTAATTAATGTAGATTCAAGTTCTTTAACTTGAGCAGCAAAGTTTTCTTCGTAATCTCTTATTTGCTCATCAAGTTCTTGAGTTTTGTCTGCTCTTTCCTGTTCAATCTTATCGCTCTTTTCTTCTAATGAGCTCATGTTGTCGTCATGCTTTTGTTCAAGCTCATCCATTTGAGCATTAAGTTTTTCAACTAATGCTTCATCACCTGCATTATTGGCTGTCTCTAGTTCAGCCTCTAACTTTTTCATTTCTTTGTTATGTTCAGCATTTATACTTTCAACTTCAGATTTTAGATCTACAGCCTCATCTGTTAAAGATGCAAGTGTGTCTTGATTTTCAGCTATACTATTGCTTTCAGCTACTGCATCTTTCTTAAGAATGTCAAATGCTTCTCTAGCTTTTTCGTATTCAGCATTTTCAGTTTCTAAAATTAAACTTCCGATTTCTTTTTCAAAACTCTGTGCTTCACTAACAAAATCTTTTGCTCTATCTACAATTTCATTTGTATTTATTTGTTCAGCAAATTTATCTCTTAATTCACTAACTTCTTTTTGTGCATCTTCTCTTTCTGTAATTAAAGATCCAGCCATTTTAAATATGTGTTCTAAATCTTTAGCACTAGCAGCTTTAAAATCTATGTTAATATTATTTTCAGGTAACATACCTTCATATTTACCAACTACTGTATTAACAAAATCCTTTAAGCTTTCTAATTTATTTAACTCAAGTTCTTTAACTTTCTCATGCATTTCTTCATCTGCTTTAGTCTTTCCTATATAAGCATCTAATTGCTCTCCTCTAGAGAAGATAGAATATTTAAAGTGTGACCAAGCTGATATGTTATCATTTCCAAAATTTTCATCCATTCCGAACATACTAATAAACTCTTCTAATTGCTCTCCTCCAAATTCACTGTGTAATTTTTCAAGTAAACGATCTCCAACAAATAATCTATTAAATGTAGCAACTTCTTTTTCTTCACCTGCTTTCTTTTCTTCAATACTATCTAAAAGTTCATTAATATTAAACTGAGCTTGTTTGATGTTTTCAGCATGTTTTGCTTCCCATTCAAATACTTCTGCATCTCCACTTAACGTAGCTTTTAATTTATTAGCTTCATTAGTTCTTTCTTCAATTTGAGATAAAGTTTTTTCTAATACACCATCAAATGAATCAACGTTAAAGCCGTGTTTTTCATTTATAGCCTTTATTCCGTCTCTATCTTGAGTTGCACTTTCATGTGCGTTTTCTAATAAATTCAAATAGTCGTCTACTTGTTCAACATCGTTCATTTCAGGAAATGCAATTTCAGGAGTAGAAATTGAAATAACATTAGATAAAGTTTGGAACGCATCTATTCTGTTTTGCATTTCGTTTATTCTATACTCAAAAACAGCAGCTGCTGCATCATCGCCTTCTTGAACTGCCTCTTTTAATTGAGCTTCTAGCGTACCTAAATCTTCCTCTCCTCTCATACCAGCATATGTTTGCATATTGGCTGCAAAGTCTACTATTCTAAATATTTGAGTTTGTGTAAGATTTTCTTCAAAATTTGACAAGTCTTCATTTAAAGAAGATAGTAAACTTGTGTTTTCAATTAAACTAAACAATGTAGGGTAAACATATAGTTGATTGCCTGCTTTAACTTTTTTAGCTTGTCCAGCTAATGAGTCTTCAGTTGATTGTGCAAGCTTTTCAATTATTTCAGCGTTAGCATTATTGATTTCTACTTGATTCTTTTTAAATTCAGCAATGGCCGCATCTACTGCAGAAGAATCTTCATTAATATATTGATTTAACTCATACATCTCATGATAAACTCTAGATTCTCTAACCTCTTCAAATAATTCACCTAATTTTAAAAGAGTATCTATAACTCCTCTAAATTGTGAACCTTCGTTCCATGCCTCGTGGTCTAAATGAATGTTTCTTCTGTTTTCTATATCGTAAATTTGAAAATGTACTTCGAACTTTTCACCATCTGCATTTATCGCAGCTTGTCTAATTGACCAACTTGTTTGAATAGTATATTGCTCAACGAATTCTTCTACGTTTTCTGAGAATACGATGTAGTTTGATGCTTTCATTCTATATGGTAATAACTCAATCTCATCTTCATGAATTTCTCTTTCACCTGTGATTATTACTTTACCTTTTTGAGTTTTAACTTCTAACTCTACAATTCTTGCGTCATCCATAAAGTTATCTTCAATAGTTAATTCAACATTCTCTACTTCTTTAGTTACTTCTCTTTTTACAGAACCGCTAGTTTGATAACCAGTTGCTGTTTTTGTAATTGCGAATGTTTCTTCTTCAACTGCAAATCTAATTTCCTCTTGCTCATCTTCAATAGCCAATACCATTTTGTTTTGAGCACTATTTCTTTTTTCAGCTTCGGCATTTAATTTTAATACCATAGATTCGAAAGTTTCTCCTTCTGTTATATCGATTTGAAGTCTCTCAACTCCACTCGCATCTTTAACTTGAATTGTAGTTTTTAAATTTTGCTTTCTTGTTTCAACATCACCTCTTACTTCAACGCCTTCTTGTTGTACATCTTCAACAGCCTCTAACATTGCAGCAAATCTGATTTCAGCCATGTTAATTTTATCCGTATCCATTGTATTAATTTCAGCATCTCCTAACTTTTCTTGAAGCCTTGATTTATATGCTTCAATGTTTCCTCTTCTCATTGCTTTTTTAGCTTTTCTTTGAGCTCTTTTAATAGATTTTCTAACTTTTCTTTTTTGTTTTGCAGTTAAACCCTCTGTTTCAAATGCGGTTAATGTTAATTTAGTTTCTTCTTCAATTGATTTATTGGCTGCAGCAATCTTTGCAATTTTGGTAATGGCTTTACCTTCTTTTTGTAAACCGGCCATACCTTTTTTAGCATATTCTCTTAGATCTTCTTTTGTGATCGAAGCATCCATACCAGACATTGCCTTAACATTAGGGTCTACCATAGTTTCAAGTGCTTCTTCTAAAGATGCTCCATCTTCTTCCATGATGTCATTAATTTCAGTTGTTATATTACTTAATACAGCACCTAATTTAGAGTTAGTTTTTAATTCACCTTCAAATGCTTCATTTGTTAATGAGTTAACACCTCCTGTTGCAACAACTACACCGTGAACAGCTTCTTCAAAGTTATATGCTCCATTGGCATCAGTCGTTGTAGTTTGTTTAGTTCCATCAGCAGCAAAACCTTCAACAGTTGCTCCTGAAATTGCAGAACCTTCAACAAAACCTGATAGAATACCTTCAACGTTAACATTAAAATATAACATTAATGAATCTCCTTCGTCATGAGCTGGCATACTGAATGAAAAGGTAGTTTGATCCGCTTCACTATCATAAGTGTTTGTCATAGGAATTTTTGATTTGGCAGGGTTACCTAATAATAAATAACTAGTTCCTACTTGACCATTAACCTGTATTGTATTAATTACTTCTCCTTCTTCGTTTTCAATTAAAAGACTAGAAATATCCATACTGTCAATATAATCAGAAGACATTGGTCCAAAAGTTGTATCAAACTCATCATCACCTGTTTCTATTATTAAAACGTCTTGATCTAAACTTGCATCTCCAGGAGTTCCATCAACTAATATAGGACCAAATGCAGGTACTACCATTAAACCATATACGTCTGAACCTGTAAGTCCAGCTGCGATTTGTGAACTAGTAAGTCCTTTTGCTTGTGCAACATCTTCTATTTCTAATAATTCAGTATTAGTTTTAACATTTAATGAAGATTCTGTGTCAACTGTTAAATCATATTCAAAATACATTCTCTCAGATTGAAAACCATATTGGTCTCTAATCCATGGAATAGTTGCCGATTCTCCAGCAGGTATGTTTGTATATTCTGCCCAGTATCCAACGCCAGTATCTCCTTCACTAGTTGAAGTTACACCATCGAAAAAAGTGTTACCATAAAACAACCATACTTTAATTGCATATTTAGTATTAATAAAAATTCCTGATTCGTTATCAAGAGGTTGGGTATCTAATTCACTATTTGGATCTTCAACTCCACTAAATGCTCTTTTAACACCTAACATATCATGTCTTCCCCAGTTATTAAGAACAATTGCGTCAGTTTCTGAATTTAGATTGTCATAATCTTCTGTTGTGTAGTATAGTGGTCTAGAACCTGCAGGTGCACCCAATCCGAATGCATACATTATTTTAGTTCCGTAAGTTTCAGTAGAACCTCCACCAAAGTTTGAAGTTGCTTCACTTGAATTATAATGAGTTCCATTTTCCCATCTTTCATTATTTCTATTTAATGTAGAAAGTGGTAGCCAGTTCACTACATCTTTCTTTAAGTAATTAAAATTTGAATTTGCCATTTTTTATGTTTGTTTTATTTTAATATGTTTTTAATCACGCTACTATTCGCGTCAATTTATATATCAAATAGTAGTGTCATTTTGATAAAAATTATGATTTATTTTCCGGAAAAAATATATTATCAGATCATCCTAATCTAATCTTATATACGGGCACCCGTGTACCCATTATAATAATATATGTTAAAACATATTATCTGAATTCTATATTATAAACTAGTGTTAATATATGCCTAATTAATGCGCGGTAGATCAATATATAAAAAGATGAGGTACTTGAAACAGCATCAAAGTCCTCTAGAAAAAAAATAAAATCAAGCATATTATTTGATTAACATATTATGCCTTAGTCGCAAAAATTCCTACCGGCCCAAATTTGACGTATATCTTAACGTCGGCGACTAAGGCTACTTTTAATAGAATGAACAAACCCACTACATATAAACTAAGACACCCCCATGACATCAGAGAAGTGCGCCACGCATTTCAAATGGAAAAAATATTTATCTAGTCAATGATAGTTAAAGAAACACTCATATCACTCATCACCCTAGGCATCGGCCTCTACCTACTTCACCTGTGGGCGCGCCAATCAGAACTTGAATACCGTATACATATACTAGAAAAACAAGAATGGCAAAGAAAACAACAAGACAAAGAAAACAATGACACCCCATAACCTAGCCATACTCATACTAGCAATTATATTATTATACTTAATCTCAATAATCAGGAAATGGGACTAGATTTCCCCGGAGAAATTCTTTGGCCTACTTGGACTTCCATATATACTTAAACCAACTGTAAGGCTTTCTAGTCTCTAAGTAGTCTTCGTCATCATCATGTAAGTAGGCTTCACGTTCATGACTTAAATGCCAATAAGCATCCTTGCCATATTTTATCATTTTCACTAAGTACTCTAAGCCATACCACAAATAAAAGCCAACCACGCCCATTTCAAGCTGTTGCCTAATATGAATCATTTCATGCCGTACAGTTTTCCAACTTGCATGGGCACTCACCATAATTAATGGCCAAAGTGTCATTCCAGTTACGCCCCAAAATTCTAACCACCTTTGAGTCTTTTTGCCTTGTAATATGTAGCCATTCTTAAACATACATTATTTATCCTTTTCCCCGGAGGCACCATTGAGGCGCAAAGAGGACATTCGTTATTATACTCCTACTAATTATAAGAATGTTTAAGCCTTGGGGAGCCCATGCCGGTGGAGGCGTCCCATGCTCCAGGCTGTCCTATCCGCGCACCTATGTCAAATCGCTCAAGGCCTCTATGTCACCTTCGCCTATTGCTTATAGTCTTTGTGTCTCTCTTGTCTCTTGTCTCTCTCATCACACATGTGGCTCATGTCTCAATCTAGCCATCAACCGGTTGTTTAACCTAGAGGCTCCCTAGTGACCCTAGGGACACCTAGGTGACCTAGGCATGCCTACAGTGACCATGTTGCCTCTAGTGCCTCTGTTGCCTCTGTTGCCTAATGGCCTCTAGGTGACCTAGACAACAATAGGCCTCCTAGGCGGTCTAGGGCGACTCCTGGGCGATCCCTAGAGGCCCTTGGGGTAGATTGCCTCCTGAAAGGCCCCTGAGGCGTCCCTAGGGCTCTTCTGAGGCGGCTTGTGAGAGCGGCTCCTAGAGAACGTCCCTAGAGCGGCCTAGGGAGCGGCTTGTGAGAAAAGTTCGGCTGGAGGCCGGCTGGTGATGAGGTACTTATAACACATTGTTAATAACTTTTAGAAATAAGTAGCCCTAGATTTTTTTATGTCAAAGATTATAGTTATATTAGTATTATAATTAAAACTTAAACATGAAAGACGACAGAAAACTTTACCAACGCTTACTAGACACAGATTGGAATATGAGCCAAGGTTGTATTAAAGATCTAGTTACTTGGGATGAATATAATGAATTTAACAAGTACGGCTCACGAGTAGAAGAACTATTAGAAAACAAATACGGTGAAGAAGTTGTCCTCCAATGGAGATTTAATCACTAAAATTTTGAAACAAAACCCAAATAAATAATATAATAATTAAATAAACGTAACATGAAAACTTTAACACTAGCACCAAACCTCATCCAAACAAAACAAGCTGAGGCTATTAAAAACCAAACACTTCGTAAAGATTGCCAACTAGGTGATATTAAACTTGTCAGTGAAACCCATGTAGAAATAGGTGGACATATGATTAAAATCACTAAAAATGCCTACAGGTCATTAATTAAGACTATGGGCTTACCTAGTACCTTTACTAGTCGTTTAGATAGATTGTTTAATAAAGAGTCTAAGACTGAATTCATTAATGTTTTATCTAAGGCTATCCAATTGAGTGGCAAGTCTAGTGTATCTGTACATGTATCGCCTACTGACAAACAAATTGTTGGTTTTAGCGGTGGTTCTACTCTTATTACTAATAAAACATTCTTTGATTTTTCAAATGACATTATTAATGAACAAGGTTTTAAAATTGTAGATATTTTTAATGATGAATACACTGGCGGCACCACCATTAACACTATCTTAGATAGAGATGTTAATATTAAAGGTATGACAAACGAAACATTTCATGCCGGCCTAACATTTAAGAACAATCCATTAACTGGTATTATGGTTAGCCCACATATAAAAAGACTATGGTGTGCTAATGGATGTACAAGTGAAATGGCATCTGAATCATATCAGTTAAACGACCTTACAGGTGATAGTCAAGAGAAATTCATCAAACACTTACATGAAATGCGTAAAAATGGCTTTGTACCAAGTGGATATGCTGATACTGTAAGAGAGGCTAATCAAACTACTGCTTCTATTAATGAATTACAACAGGCATATAGAGCCATTGAACCACATGTTGGTGAAAAAGCAAATTCAATCCTACAAATGGATGCTAATAAGTCAGCTTATACAAAAGCTGGATACGATGTTAATCTAATGTCACCTGACCAAAAGAAGTCAGCTAAATCTAATCAGTCTATTTGGTCTATAGCCAATGCAATGACTTGGGTTGCTAATAATGCTGACCAAACGATGAATACAAATATTCAAGACAGTGATAAAACTGACTTACAAATTAAGAGTGGTAACTTACTATCTAAGAAATGGGATCATAAGAATGCTTTTGCTAACCCATTCGGAGATCTTAACCAAGATAACCAAATTGGACTACACTTAAACTAAAAAACTAAATTCTAGTTAGTTACGTTTTAATTATATAGAAGATGAGGTTACTAGAGCCTCATTTTTATTCTATAAAAGATGATTGAAGCAATATTAGTTGTGGCCTTCTTAATTCTAGGCTACCTCATCCACATTTTAGACGAACATTGGCCGGACCAGGACTAATTGTTCATAACTTTGTTAATAACTAGTGAAAATAAGTGTTAAAAAGTTTTCACGGGTCATAGATTATAGTTATATTTATATTATAACATTAAAACAATAACACTATGTACACCACTAACACAATCACTAACGACAATCCAATTATTAACACCCGCGAACAAAGCGAATTAAGCTCAGACCACTGGTATGGTGAAGTCCGCCAACAAGATAACAAAGGTAAACACTTTTCATTCAACGTGTCTAATCTATTAGAGCCAGGAAAGAAATACAACTGGAGAACCGTAGGTAAATGTCAAGCTGGTTTCTTAACCATCTTTGAAAGAGACGAAATGACTCCAGAAGATATGTCATACTACTTCTCTAAAGATACCAAATCTGTACAAGCCTATATGGAGTTTGAAAATGGTAAAGGCTTATGGGTAGATGTCATCAGTTTTAAAGGTGGTAGATTCTATTCAATAGATAAATCAATTCTTGAAAACCTTAACGTAAACACTATGCACAGTGCATTCCCTAAAATGGTTGACTATAACATTTGGGAAAGAGTAGGTGCCAAAAATCATTCACACTTTGCATACAAGCCAAATTGTTAATAACTTTTAGAAATAAGTGGCCCTAGATTTTCACGGGTCATTTATTTTTGTTATATTAGTATTATAATTAAAACATTTAAAAAACACCATATGTACACCGTAAAAATCACTCCCAAAAAAGCCACCCTCCTTCCAATCAATGGCGGCAAAACAGTTATTATCAAATCTTCAGATAAGAGATATACAAAAGCAATGGCCGCAAGAAATGCCAAAAGACTAGTTAACATCACACCCTCAGGTAGGTTCACAACATCAAAGGACTACCATGGTGCATATGATGAGGTTCAATCAACTATAACCAAACAAAAGAAATTCAACCCCCTAGATGCAATAACCACTATGCAAAAACTAAACATAGATGCAGACAGCCTAGAACCCCTCTCCACAGACACTATCTTTGATAAGTTTATGTCTAATGAAGGTGGCTTCTTACCGGGTACAAACGTAATGGCAGCAGGAGCCCCAGGTGTCGGAAAAACTACACTCCTCCTTGAATTGTTATATGGTGTACACAAACAAGGAAAACGTACGCTCTTCATCTCCGCTGAAATGTCTGAAATGGACATGGCTAGATATATGAAAAGATTCCCACACTGGGCCGAACTGCCAATCTTATTCCTAAACAACTTCACGGACCAATGTCCAAAATCAATAGTAGAAGGTGTTATCAACGAAGGCTTTGACCTCATCCTAACAGACTCCTACACAGAAGTAAATGACACAGTCAAAGAAGCCTGTAACCTAACCCGTTCTAAAGTAGAAAAATGGTTCTTAGATCTTATGATAGACAACAACAAAGGTAATAACAACCACAAGATCCACACTACATTCGTAACCATCCTACAACTCTCGAAAGGCGGCACATTCGTAGGCTCAAACAAACTTAAACACATGACCTCAGCCATGATGGATATTAACTGGGACGGTGGTGAAAACTCAGGTACTAGATATATGGAGTTCTCAAAAAACAGATGTGGTAACGTAGGCCAAAAACTACACTACACAATCTCAAACGAAGGCCTAAGCCTTGATGGTGATAGACTAGCAAGAGAACTACAATATAAAGAACTACTCGCACAAGAAGTAGCTGAATCAGACTTCTCTTGGGATGAAATATTCTCAAAAACTGGAGGTGACTCCAATCAATCTACGGAGGCCACATCTGAGCCAATCGAAGCATAATCACTCAAGCCCTCGTGGCGGCCGCGTGGCTATAGGGGTTATATGACTAGCCTCGA
>Ga0181398_1000160_pt1 | contig 19787 bp, 30 predicted proteins | sample 21SPOviralmetaG_FD_130127 | JGI IMG/M metagenome (GOLD analysis project Ga0181398, IMG submission 130127) | Marine viral communities from the oligotrophic San Pedro Time Series (SPOT) site, San Pedro Channel, CA, USA - 21 SPOT_SRF_2011-04-29 | ecosystem: Environmental > Aquatic > Marine > Strait...
AAACACTAGCCTTAACAAACATTTTATTTATCTCTTGCACTCTTTCTATTATGACAACTACTACACAATGCTTGTAAGTTATCTATTGCCCAAACAGCACCGCCTTTATTGATTGGTAATATGTGGTCAATTGTATTGGCTGTTGTATATCTATTCTTTTGTTCACACATCACACAGATTGGCTGCTTATGTAGTATCATTTGTCTTAGCTTGCGCCATTGTATACTATTATAAATACTTCGGTTACTCTTGTCCATACCGGTAAATGCTTTTTGTTTATCTTTAAGATAAGTGCTTCTAGCCTTGACTGCTAATGTTGTTCTATTTTTCTTTGGTATGCTAGGCATCATCTAATCTTTCTAATACCATAGTAATTAAGTTATCCATCTTCTGCTTATAGTATTCTTTAAATGTTAACATACTATCCTCTTGCTCATGTAATAAATATAATGCTTCTCTAAGCCTTTGGCTGTGACTTTTACCTTTAATATCCTTAAGCTCTTTAGTAGTCTGTTCTAATACATTTTTCTGCTCATTGCTTATATCTCCTGTAGATAATAACAACAATACTTCTTTACGTCTATAAGCAAACAACTCAGCACATTTATTAGAATCTATTTCAGGTGTGCCAAATGTAAGTTTTAATGTGCCATCAGCTCTAGTAGCTATAGCCTCTAATCCAGCTGGTATAGTTAAATTCATATTGTACCTAATGCGTCAATTAGTGACACAACATCATCATTAGAAATAAACCCTAATAATCTACCTAATACTATCAAGCCTGTTATAATATACATTATCATCTTTGGCCAATTAACTACACCAGGATCGGTAAAACCATCTTCTCTAACATTTTTTTGTATTTCTTGAATTGCATTACCAAATGGCAGAGCTGGTATAATACCCTTAATAATTTCCTTTATTATTTTTTTTAGCTTCATTTTTTTTAGGTTTTACTTTTGGTTTAGTTTTTACTTTAGTGTATTTAGCCATGTTTAATGTGTTTTTTTATCAATAAAATAATCTTCTAACAAATCTATGCATTCATCATATCCTTTACAGACTCTTGCCTGATAACCTCTAACTAATAAATCTTCAATCCAATCTTTTTGGTATTGACTAGCATAGCATTGCTTATTTAATTTAATTTCTATAAATAGCCCAAAATAGCCACCTCTAGCTTCTAATATTTGTAAATCAGGAAAACCAGCCACATACCCTGTATCTTTTGCCTTTTTTCTAACACTAAAAAATTTTTGATATTGTCCTCCTAAGCTAGCGCAATATCTAATTTGCGGCCATCTTAATTTAATGTAATTTACTACTGCTTTTTGTAGTTGTGCTTCTGTATCATAATTTGTCATGCCAGCCTATCTCATCAATTTTAACTAATTCTAAAATATTGTCCATTTTGTGATATAATGCTATGCAGCTAGAATACATTTGTATTGTTCTTTGACTCATTGCCTCATCCAAACTTACACGCTCTCCTGTGCTACGTCTTTTTTTCAAACTTTCAGCCCAATACTTATTAGCTTCTTTTTTATACTTTTTTATTTCTGCTTTAGTTAGCTTAATTTGCTTTAAATTCCAAAAATGTTTAAAAATTGCATATGTAGCCCAATTAATTAGAGGCTCTGTCATTGTCTTTCTTTCCTCTATATATGGTAATATACAATTTTGTATAAATTGTTCCTCTATCGTCTTAATTTCGGCCTTAGATGGCTTATTAACTTCTTTGCTCATTGTTGTACTTTTATAATTTTTAATTTTTTCAGCTTTATAAATTTTATATGCGCCTATAACTTTGCCTAATGTAATGCTATCTAGTTTTTGATACATTTCAATGCATAAATCACCAGCTACAGCTAGCCTAAATGCGTGCTTTATTTCATCTGTGCTAAAGTTACCAAAATTATTTAATATAACTCCATTTAACACGCTCTCCTCTAACTCATTGAGCTGGTTATCTTTTTTTACGTTTAAAAGAACGTATAAATAATTTACAAGCTCCTGTATTTTATCAGGGCTATCTAAATGCTTTATTCTTTGCTCTCTGTAGTTTCTACTATAAACTAATTCCAAAGGAGCGTTTGTTGTCAAAATCGCTAGCTCGTTTTTTTTCATTTTTGTTTGTGGTTAAGTTATCTCGTTTTAGCCAATTCTTAGCTGTTAGGTATAAATTTTTGTATTTAGTATTTCCTTTAAAATTCTCAATCTGATCTAAAATATCATCTACCTTTTGTTTGTTATACTCATTAACTAACTTATCATAATCATCTAAATTAATTTGTAGGTGTGAGAACTTTCTATATACTTTTTCATTAACATTAACATTATCATTTACATTAACATTAACATTAACATTAGCTTTAGGTTTGCTTACCTTTTGCTTCTGTTTTGCTTGCACTTTGCTTACCTTTTGCTTTTTTTTGCAGCCATTTTCCCACCTCTTATGATTAGCATCAAGCTGAGGCTTTATAAGGCTAAATAAGGCTGTGCATATGTTATCTAATTCTAGCTCTCTACGATCCAGGGCATAGCTACATATGGCATAGTATAAATCTGCTGCTTGTTCAGGCTGTAGTGTTTTAGTAGCCTCAAAAAAAGACCTGTAAAATATAAAACTATCTCTCATTTTTTTGTATATTTGCAGATATGTATTTTTTTCATAATCTGGTGATTAGTTAATTCAGAAAAGCCCTAGTTATTAATTAGGGCTTTTTTTTATTATAAACTTTACTCCGTCAATTTCAACAGCCTGAATTACATTATTTTTAATCCAATTGTAAACAGCTGTTGTGCTAACTCTCTGCTCATGTGCATAGCTCTGAACTGATATTAAATTATCTGTATCTACTTTCATAATTAAAATGGTAAATCTGTTGTTTCTTTTTTAGATTTTACTTCTAAATATTTTTCTTCTTTAGATTCTACATCATACACCCAATCAACAAATACATCAGCTGCCGCTAAAATATCCTCTAATTTAGCATTTTTAGAAGATAGCTCTACAGCAGCTTTTAAACAGCTCTGTCTTACAATCATCTTTTGAACATCATCGCCACGCTGTGCTTTTTGTTTATTTTGGTAATCACCATTATTTTTAGGCGATCCTGTAAAATTGTAAATAGGTTTGATTTTTGGATATTTAGGCTTTGATACATCATACAAATAATTAACAACTTTGCCAGCTATAAAATTATTTTGGTCTTGACTTATGCTATTGTAATCCCCTACATCTCCGTTTTCCATTTGTACCTCATACTTGTAAAATGTTTTACCATTGAACTCAAATGTACCATTAGATTGTACGGATTTAACTACATCTGTTTTTTCCATCTTTTTGCAATTTTAATTTATTTAGTTGTTTAATTGTTAAGTTATAAGGCGCATAAGTAATATGCTCCCAATTACAGACCTTTATAAGCCTTTTAATGTTATTTAGTACCTTGTTCACGATATGCTTTTTTTAGTTTATTTACTATTCTTTCCCTCCTTAAATAGCCATCTTTATCCATATTGTAGCCATCTGATAAATAGCCTACTTCTATATCACAAATAATCTGTAATACTTGTCCTTTTGTTAAATTAACTTTCATCTCCTACCAATTTAATTAAGTCCTGATTAAGCTTTAAAGCTCTCTGTAAGTTGTTGAGCTGTCCGTTATCATGGCCACCGATTGAAGATATGCAGCATACATTAATAAGGCTAATTAATTCGAGCTGCTGGCTCTTTAGTTGTTTAATCATTTTCTTTTTCATAATCAAAAAAATTAAGGAGGCCTAAGCCTCCATATTAAATATTAATTTATGTGCAGTATTATAATCGCAACCCGAATAATCTTGTATCTCGTTATTATCCCCTACAAAAATTTCTATATCGCAATCAAAAGTGAAATCCCATCCTATAAACTCTTGTCTAAATATTCTTGCTTTTTTGTTTAATAGTGTCATAATCTGTTGTTTTTAGTATTTGTATTAGTTTGATGTTGTAAATGTACAACTTTAAACTTAACTACCAAACAAATATTAAAAAACTTTTAAATTTTTTTTATTTAGCCCTTGTAAACTCGTATTTAATTTCGCCTAATTCTGAATAGAATCTAAGCCACCACGCACCTAAAGGCTTTGGCGGTCGGCCTCTTTCTCTGTGGTAATTTTCGCCAGCTAAATACTCCTCTTTATATGTAGGCAGACAAATATGTGTTTGTTCATCTATATATAAATTACCATGTCTATTTACACGTTCTCTAGGTATTGCTATTTGCCAGCTCTCATGTATATGTCCACTAACACAAATTTGAGCATCAGGTAAATACACAGCCTTTCTGTTGGTTTGTATTATTCCCCTTGTTACAGGGCCACCACCACCATAGCCATGCGTATAATTTAATATTACTGATGTGTATCTAGATGTACTTTTTTGTTTTTTAAACCTAAAACGTATATATCCCGTATATAAGCCCTTTGTTAATTTTGTGCCATTTTTATAATTTAGTGTAGTAACAAAGCGCTCAATTAAATCTGTTTCATGATGTCTGCGTATTGCACTTTCATGATTACCCTCACTAACTAATGCAAACATATCAGCATAAGGGCTAAACCAATCAACAGCTGTATTTACTACAGCATCTAAATAATTATCAACTTGATGCTCAGGCCTTAAATCTGTTTTACTAGATCGTCTGTCATATTTACCTTGCATAACACAAAACAAATCACCAAAATCTAAAATTTTAGCGTTTCTTTGCTTTGCAAGCTCTAAATGTGTTTTTTGTAATTTCAAATTACTATGTGGATTATCCCAATGCCTATCTGATGACAATAAATACCATTGTTCCCATTTAGAATTTACTTCATGGTCTAAATCTAGAACACTTTTATTTAGTCTTTTTATCTTTGGCATTGTTTAGAATAATTAAATTAAAACCATCAGGAGCTACCTCTAAAAGATGTTTCATTGTTCTACGGCTGTGCGTAACATCATGCTCACCATCTTTATTAATGTCATAAAATTTATAGCCTACTGCTATGCAGCCTCGTAATTGTGTAAAGTAATTTGCTGGATGTATAAGAATGTAATCACGCATCATCACATTTTCTACCTGATAATGCTTATCGTATTTTTCGCTTTCTCTTATGGAAACATTGTAATCACCTGTAGGTATGCAGCTAACATTTCTTTTGTTATCTTGCCAAGCTAATTCTAATGTACAGCACTCATATTCTAAATCTAAGCCATTAAATATAAATAGACGGCCCAAAGTTTGATTTTTGTTTTGGCTTAGTCTAATTAGTACGGCTCTTTTCATTTTTGTAAGTTAGGTAAAATTTATATAATGTAAAAATTAAACCTACTAATAATGCAGCTACTCTGATTGTAGCCTCTACATTTGTCAAACTTATTCCTATTGTTGCGCTGTTCACTAATATGCTTTGTATTGTATCTTTGTCCATTACAATAAAATTAATTTTGCTCCATATATCAGTTGGTTTGTTGCAGTTGTTACAACCGATATTGAAACATAATTAGTAGATGTTGATGATATTGGATTTTTACCAACACTAATAGCTTTATTAGTATTACCAATTGCAACACCTTGATAAGAACCACTAGTATAATCTACTAGACTTATAGTTGTTACTAATGTAGCGCTTGCATAAACTTGCACACCTGACACAGCTTTGCCTTCAGGTATTGGAATCATTGCATATATTTCACAATCTGCCTCTGTTACTCTTACTCCTAAAGACTTTTTATCATCATCTTCTATAACAACAAAATTTAAAGCTCTACTATCATCATTACTCATAAATTCTGTAGGTAATATTCTCAAATCATTACCATATACACCGCCATCTTTACCATCTGCACCAGCAGCTCCATCATTTCCAGCTGCTCCCCTTAACCCTTGTATACCTTGCGGCCCTTGCGGCCCTGTTGCACCTGTATCACCTTTAGCCCCATCACCGACTTCTTGTGTTAAGTATCTTCTAACCTCAGTAATGTCATCTTGCATTTCTTGTATTTGATACAACAAAGCACCAAACTCAGGATTTACTTCATGCTCTGCTAAATCTAATAATGTGTTAATATGGCCATCATCATATTTTTGCTTTAGAGCTAGTTTTTCAGTACCTGTTTTATTGTGTACATTGCTATATTTTTTGCTGTCTAATGCCATATTTTAAATTTCTACTTTTAATACTGCTACACCATATATAAAAACTCTGTTATTATTAGAGCTGTTTACACTTCTTGCATGAAAACCAAAAGATTGACCAGCGCTAAAAACTGCATTGTTTCCTGAAAATGTAAACTCTACTTGGTATGGTTTATTAGATGTAAATGTTCCTGTTGTATTAGTTGCAGTTATAGCAATCATATTAATTGGATTTGCTACACCATTAGTTATAGGTGTAAATTTTGTGAAAGCAAATTCTAAATCTAAATTGCCTGTTACTGCGCTAGATGTCCAATTAAAAGTAAAAATTAATTTTTTTAATGTACAAGTTTCTAATGCTGTAAAGTTTGCAATTCTACTTTGATAATGACTAACATAATTTGGTAAAACACTAGGCGCTGATCCTGTGCCTAAAGTTGGGAATGTAGAAGAGCCAGCTGAATACCAATTATTTTGTGAAAAAGCATAAAACAAAAAGCTGCTTTGATTTTTAATTAAAACATTTATCACTTTTGTAGTATTACCACCACCTCCTGTTATGACATTACTTAAATCATTTGATTTTAATAGTAAAAACGAACCTGTAGGATAATTAATTGCTGGTGTAATACTAGCAAAATCAATTGATGTAACACCTGAATTTTTATCACCATTAACTATAATTTCAGTTATATTTCTTAAATATTTATCTGCAATAATTAATTTTTGATTATTATAAACTTTAGCTACAGATGCTGTTGTATCTATTTTTGCAAGAGCTACACCAGCAGTAATATCAGCATCAGTTGTTGCTACAATTAAATTATTTAACATAAAACCAGCTTTGTAATTGCCTAGCTCATTGTTTTGAGGCGCTGCTTTACCTATAAGATTGCCACCTCCAGGAGTAGTATCTATAGGAGGAACAGGATTATATATTGTTGTACTTGATTCAGTTGGTGTACTACCTAAATTTAGTTTGTACCATATGCCTGACCAATTATCATCCATAGGATTAAATTTACCACCTCCAAACACATATCTTGCACCTGTGCCGCCTATTTTATCCTCATAAAATATTGTTCTATGTGCTTCATATGATGTAGAAATTATAGATGCTGTTAATGTAACAACAGGCTCATCTTTACTTTTTAAATATTCATTACATAAAAGCTGTCCTGTGCTTATATAAGCTCCTGTATTACCAACTCTAAACTTACCTGTTTCAATGTAATTATTAGAAGCATCTTTTGCTCTCAATGTATTTATTTGATTGCTTGAGCTGTTAGTACCTAGAGCCAAATCACCTAAATCAATATCAGGAGCTTGGTTATTACCTGATTGTGAAGCATAATATATTGCTCCAATAGGTGAAGATTCATCATCTGTAGCATTTTCTTCATCAGCAGTAATATCTGATAAATAAGGCACTACACCTAAATCAAATGTTTTAGTTAATGATGCAGCTGGTGTGTTTGTGCTTGTGTTATAATCTAGATTTGTTGACGCAGCTGGATTATATAAACTAATCCAATCTGATAAATCTGTAAAAGGTGATACAAAAGATGTCATATTTGTCCAAAATAAATTATAAGAATTAGCAGCATTTATTGCAAATTCAACTTGACCAAATGTACTGCCCAAATCAGGTAAAACTATTCCAGGAACATAAAACCTACTTGTAGCTAATGCTGTGCCTGTTGATGGATTATCGTTTTGCCATTGTGTAAATGGATATGGATAATCACCCCCAAACTGATTTAAAAAATCTTGTACACTATTCTGTGATTCATATAAACTATTTAACGTATTGCTGTAATATGTACCCGATCCTGTAAAAAAATCAACTGAGCTTACAGCAGTTGTCCAAACAAGGTCCATTGGATTAGTTGTACCTCCTTGTCTTTTAAGATATTTATTACCTATTTTTAGAGTAATATTTAAAACTCCTGACATATACATTCCTTGATTACTATTTACAGGTGTTACAGCGCTTGCACCTGTTAAAGGAAATGTTTGTTTCATCACAACATTTAAAAATAATTGCAAATTTGTTGTGCCTTGTGCAACAAATCCTAACGCTATATTGCCAGCTGTATAATCTAGGCCAATTGGTATATTACAGAAATTGTTACCAAATATATATTTAGCTCTTATGCTTTTAGCTTCTTGTCTAATGCTAAAATTTGCACCTTTTTTAATAACTGCTTTATTGCTGTCAGATGGATTTGCTGTGTTATCAATAACTACTTGATCAGATATGCCTGACGGATAACCAACTATATCAGGTGTAAGCTCTGCTGTTCCGTCAGCTGTTAGTGAATATATAGGATTTGGTGTGGCTGTATCTAATTCTCTAACTTGCTGCACATGATACTTACCACTAGACAACATTGTGCGCATCATAAAACTTTTTAAAACACCTTTTATTTCCTCTACATAATTATTAATTGTTAATGGAAAATTTTCAGGATTTGTAACAAATGCAGCTCTGTTATAAAATGTTTTTCTTATAGGATTTACGCTTACTGATGGCGTACCTGTTTGTTGATTCCACCAATTAGTCTGCCATGCAAATAAATAATAAATAGCTGGTGTGATTGTATCAATATTATAATTATCTTCAAATAATTGTAATGGATAGCTTAAATCTCTGTAATCAGATTGACTAGCAACATCTACTTGATTGTTATATTTATTTAATTGTTTATTTAGTGAACAAGTAGCTTTTACATTTAATACATACGGAAAAGCCTTATCTGCATAACCATCAAAACCACTTGTAACCCAACCAAACCACCACAATAAATAATTTATGTCAGGATCGTTAACCGATTTTCTATATACTTTTATATAAAAGTTTTCATTTTGTGCTGTAAGTATGCCATGAGCATTAGATAAATCTGTAGCATTTTCTACTAAATACTTAAATGTTAAAGTACTTGGCATCATCCCACCTAATATAGGATCTTTTATTTTTTTATATATCAATAAAAATCCTGGTGTGCCTGATTTTATTTCAGTTGTAGCTGTTACTTCTGTTGTTTTATGCCAAATCTCAACTTTATAATCTAAACCATGTTGTGATTTAAACTCATTAGTAAAATGATGTTTTGTTGGCATTTTTTATAGTTTTTCTACACTTGATCCGTAATCACTTTCTAATTGGTTATTTATAGCAGCTACTAAATCAGTACCTTGTACTACAAATTGACCTGTAATATTACCACCACCTACATTATTGTTAGGTATAATAGTCCCTGATTGACCTGGCATAAATAACTCAGGGCCTTGTTCGCCTACTATGTATGGTGTGCCACTAATAACAGCTCCACCACTAGCTCTACCTGTTAAACCACCCATAAATCTAGATGCAAAATTAGTACCCTTAGCTGTAGCTGCTCCAGCAAATGAGCCTCCTGTTATTAATGTCATTATTGCTGCTAGTGTAGCAGCTTGTATTATCATTGCTGCAAATTGTCTAGCTAAATTTGCAAAAATATCTGTTAAGCCTTTCAACATACCTTGACCACTAACAACTAGACTTGCAAATGATTGACTAAAACTTTGAGCTAATGATATTGATACGCTAGTTGCAACATCTTTAATTTTTATTAATTCAGCAACAACTTTATTACCTTCACCCTCGCCGCTACCACTACCGCCATCACTACTACCACCATCACTACCTCCTCCACCTTGCTCAGCGCTAAATTCATTGCCTATACCTAAACCATCACCTAATCCAAATAAAGCATTTTTAGCTTTTGTAGCTGCATTACTTACAGCATCACCAAAAGAGCCAAACTCTGCACTTACTTCAGGTATGTCCATCTTCAAATCCTCTAAATAACCTGAAACAGCACTAAATGGATTTTCTACACCCTCTCTACCTAATTTATCCATTAGTAAATTATAGCCATCTATAATTAAAGCAAATGGATTGTTTTCTATAAAAAATTGTAAAAAATCAATAACTGCATTTTGCAATTTAGCAAACACTACAGCACCTGTTTCTTTAAAAGCATCTAAATTATCTGCAACATAAATAGCAGCAGCAGATAAAGCAGCTAAGGCAGCAATAACAGCTCCCAATGGACTCATAAAAAAGCCAACTACTGACACCAATGTGCCAAATATAGTTAGCACAGGGCCAATAGCTGCCAATATACCAACAAATGTAACAATAGCTATTTTAAGTCCGCTGTCAAGATTGTTCCATGATGTAATCATATCATCAATAAAACCTACTAAACTATTCATTATTGGAATAAGCATTTCACCTATCTTTTCCATCAAATCACCAAATCTATTAGAAAGCTGTTTTAATGGCCCAGCACCAGCTTTAGCTGCCGCCTTAGCTTGGCCATCAAATTGACCTTTTAAAGCTAGAACAGCACTATCTAATCTATCTGTACTACCTACAGCTCCATCTATTTGTATGCCGTATCTGCTTAATGCGTTTGTACTACTTCCAACAGATTTAGCAACTAAATCAGCAGCAGCTGACAAATTCATACCTTTAGCTGTTGCCATATCCTGGATTAAAGGTGTAAGGCGCATAATAGCCTCCTCCTCTAACCCCATAGATGCAAGCATAGATTGAGCTGCTATAGTTTCCTCATCACCAAAAATGGTAACTTTTTGTAATTCTCTAGCTTGTGCAGTTAGTGATTTAAATGCTTTTTGATTGCCTTTTAATGCTGTGTTTAATTTAGCTTCTGCTTTAGCTTGTGTATCAAATGCTTTTACAGATGCGCCAGCAAAGGCTAGCATTGGAGCGGTAAGGCCCATTGTCAAGGCTTTACCTGTTTTTTTTAGGGCAGCAGCAGTTTTTTTAAAGCCTTTAGATGCTAGCTTCATTTTGGACTGAAAGTCCGTAATGTTAGCTCCTAATTTTACATTTACATTCTTATTAGCCATTTTTTCTTAATGCTTTACCTCTATTGCTTAAATATTGCAATCTTTCCTTGCTCATTTTAGGAGCATCTTTCTTTTTATCCCAATCAAATGGCCAAAGTTTATCAGGCCTTATGCCTTTACCTTTTTTTGTGTGTGGTGTAAGTAATGTAGATGCTAAAAGCCTGAACTTCTCCCATTCTGCCCTATCACGTTTTTTTTCTAACTCCTCAAAACCAGCTAGCTTATTTTCAAATTGTCTAGGTGTAAAATTATCTAGCTGTTCAGGAGAAAGATTTAACCAACCAAAAGCAACAACCTCTAAATCATCATAAGTAGATGCTGTTTGCCTTTCTACTATTTCGCCTTTTTTTTTGCTTTGTTTTTTGTAGGCTTTGCCATACTCTCAGAAAAAATTTCTAAAACTTTAGCCATAGCTTCCTCATCTTCATCCATCAAATCGGCTACATCATCAATAGACAATACAAAATCTTGCTTCATTACTCTAGCACCATCTTTTAAGCCAGCCCATACTAAAGCTATAGCTTGTGTGATAGTCATGTTATCACCTAATTTTGCTAAATCTCCTAATGTTGTACCTGTTGCATCGCTAAACGCTCTAAGAGCTGCAAAGCCATATTTAACAGGATAATCTTGACCAGCAATAAATACAGGCTTTGATTTCATATTATGCTGCCGCTGCTTCAGTTAAAACACCCGATCCTGTAAGAGTAAGACTAAAAGTAGCCTGGTCCTCTGTTCCTCCGTTTACGCTTAAGGACGTAACATAAGCCTCACCATGATAATATTTATTACCATCACTACCAGCTGCGCCTGTAATTGCAAGCTCAACAAATACTTTTGCTCTTTGATTTGTACCACCTAAATGGTCCCAAAAATCAATAAAAGCATATTTACCAGATTCAGCTTCGTTTTGATATAAAGCATCTGCTGATACGCTCCATGAACGTAACCCTCCTATTATTTGTTTCCAGCCAGCGCTGTCTTTGTTTGTTTGGTCAATTTCCTCCATTGACACCTCTAATGAGCATGATGTAGCAAATGCTACTACTACCTCATTGCTGTTTGCATCACCAACTTTTAAAAGTAAGTCAGTACCATTTACTAATCCTGTAGCCATTTTTTATTTATTTATTTTAGTTTGCAATTTACGTTTTTTTTTCGTTTATAGCAATACACGTGCTTGAAAGCTTAGTCTTTTGCTGTAGTATCTTCTAGCCTTGTTATAATCTTCGCTAAAACTTTCTAATGTAATTCCGTTAACTCTTACTGAGTCATGTGTACCATATGCAGAATGCTCTAATGCTTGTGACGCATAATCTGCTAATAGTATGCTAACGCTGTAATCTGTGCTAAAACATTCTAGAGTAAAATCAACAATATATAAAGGCGCTGTTTGCGGCCTTAACTCTCTTTTAACATTTACCACATTTACAGCTGATGTTTCATATACAATACCTATTGATGCATTACCTTGTTCTCTTAAAGGAGCTGGCTGTATTTTACCAGCACTCATGCCTGTAATACTTAAAAGAGCAACATTATTTTTTAATATGTCAAATATAACTCTACCAATTTTTACTCCCGCTGTAGCCATTACTTAAGTTTTTTAAGTTTTTTATCTAACAATAATATAATTTCTTTTCGCAATTTAGTAACTGCCTGTGTTTTATTCTTATTATATGCCCTTTCAATGTTGTGCTGTGCATCATATTCAACATTATACTCCTTATCACCAACTTCTACTAAATGCGCATGATAACCTCTATAATTACCATAGTATCTAGGGCCTACTAATATAAAAGGCTGTCCTTTTCTACTTCTTACACCTCTTATAACTCCTATAGATTTAGACAAGTTTTTTGTAACATCATTAATATTTGACCTAATGTCCTGTATTATTGGCTTTGCTATTTTTTTTAATCCTTGCTTAATAACACTATCTTTTAACGCATTAGTGCCTAAATCTTTTAAGATTCTATCTAACTCTTTATCGCCTGTTATGGATGTTATAGGTGTAAGCATTAATCAGTATTGCTGTGGGCTTTTATTACTATATATTGCTCATTATTTTGACCAATATATCTAATACTTGAAATATAAAAAACAATATTTTTATAAGTAATTGTATCTGTTCTATCTAATGCTTCTGTAAAATTTTCAGCTCTATAAGTAAATTCAATATTTCTTTCTAAGGTAATAGTATCATTACTTAAAACTTCCGATCCAGGTAACCATTTAACTTTAGCAAATCTTTCTATGCCAAATGTAGTGGTTTGTTTAAAATCACCATAGTCTGACTGCTGGGCTTCGCCTTTAATTAAAATATTTGTTGGATGTCTAAATTCACCTGGATTCATTACCAAATATAGTTTTTGTATTGGTTAATTATATGTTTGTAGCCTAATGGCAACTCATCAACTTTTAGATAGCTTACAGGGCTCCTATTGTCATAATAATGCTGTATAAGCATATACATTGCTATTTTTAATGTTCTAACAACATCATCATTATTTGGAGCTACATTATAATTAAAGCTAATAGCATTTTCTCTATCATATAGGTTAAATGTGTTTAGCATTTGTATTTTAGATGCTCCACTATGACTAGATATTATGTAATCAGTATTATTAACTAAAGTAACCTCTACATTATTATCATTAAAATATTTTAAAACAGGAGATGTAATTTCACCTGAGTATTGTAAGCAAAATAACTCATCATTCGGCCAATCCTTATAATATTCAGTTACATCTGTAGTAACTAATACTTGATTTGTATCTTTTAGCACTTGCAGTCTAGCTATTTTAATAAGCTCAGTAATATATGAATCTTCATTAGTATAATCTACTCTTAAATAACTTTTAGCCTCTGCTAAACTTATTGCTTCTGTGCCTGAGTATTCTGCTATTTTTGCCTGTTGCGCCATGTTTAAAAATAAAAAAGGGAGATGGGAATATACCCACCCCCCTATAATTAACTAATTAATCTACTATGCTTCTATAATAGATTGTAAAGTTTGACCTGGTCGACCAGCTAAACCATCCATCAAGTTAGTAATAACCAATCGGCCAATACCTCTAGATGCTGTTGTATACGGATCGAACAAAATACTCATACCACCAAATTGACCGATGTGAATATCGCTCATATCACCATAAAGTAGCATATCTTTACCAGCTGCTGCTGCTGTTCCGTCAGCTTGTGAGCCTACATTAGATGTTACATAGTATGGAGTATTGTTAATAGATTTAACAAAGTTATCCATGAAACCAGCAACATAATCAGAGCCAGCAACACCTTTAGCTGTTCCTAAACCATTTCCGTTAAAGATGTAAGCAAATTTTGCTGCTGCTGCATTAATGTTATTTTCTAAAACTTTAGCCTCAACACCAAAAATAGCTGCTGCATCTATTGCACTTGTTCCATAAGCATTAGCTAAAGCCATAATAGAAGCTGGTCCATTTACACCAGCTGTGCTAGTTTGGTCTACTGCTGCAAGCAAATTTTTCTCAAATTGTGCCATTACTGCAACTGCTAAGTTACGCTGTAACGCTGCCTCAACTGCTGGATTTTGCTCTAGCAATTCAGCACTCATAGAAGCCAAAGAAATCATCTTTTTAGGAGCTAATGTCTTAGACGTTAACGCACCACTTTCTGCTGCTTCAGTTGTTCCTGATGTATAACCATTTTCAGCTACAAAGGATGCTGTACAAGATCCTACAATTGGGAACTTTCGGTCTGCTTGTAATCCTGTGTAAAAATTAGCTCCAGCTTGTGCTAAAACTGAATTTGCTTGTAGTTGGTCAATAAAAGATGCAACTTCTGTTCCTTTAGCTGCTGAAGATGTTACTAAAGCTCTAGAATGTAATACAGATGATGGAACTGCAACACCTCTATACATTTGGTTAGGCGCTTGCATTCTTGCCTCTGCATCCATTTCTTTTACAATACCATCCATTTTACCTGTGTAAGCTGCACGAGCTGCCGCTCCAAAAGTAAATTTTTTCAAATCTTTATCTTCTTTTGCAACATCTTGTGTGTTAAAAGAAACAGGATTGTTTTTAGCTAGCTCTAATGAACGCTCTAATCGGTCTATTCGAGATGCTAAATCATTTACATTTTTTTCTGTAGTATCAAAAGACTTTTGCTCGTCATCTGTAAGATTACGATCCTCAGCCTCTGCTACATTAATAAGGGCAGTCATCTCATCTAATGAAACTTGGCGCTCCTCTCTTAATTGTTTTAAAGTTTTGTTCACTTTTTTAATTTTAATAGTTTTAACTTACTCTTTCGAGTTTTTACATTGTCCTTTATTACTTCTTTATGTTGGTCTAAAGAGCGGACTGCTGCACTTGTCTGTGGATAGGCTGGCCTAGTAACAAGGCTAACGTCAACTAACCTTTTTACCTCCTTGACCTCTCTAACAAAACCTGTGCTATCTTCTTCCCATTTATCTTTATCTACATAGAAACCAAAACTCATTTTAGAAATATCACCTCTATTCATAAGCTCTATAGTATCTTTTGCAGCTTGTGTATTAGGCATAGAAATTTCAGAAACTAAACCTCTTTCATCTACAGATAATTTTAATGTGCCTGAACTTGTGCGCCCAAATACAATATTATTATCATGGTTTAATAAAGCCACTACATCATTATCTAATACTTTATCAAATGCTCTATTATTTATTTTTTCTTTGAATCCGCCTAAATCTTCGCTTAATTCATCAAATACTGCGGCATAACCTCTAACAATAGTATCACCAGCTTCTGTAGTTTCTGCTCTAAGCTCTTGGCATTCAAATTGTCTAATTTCTAAATCTTTACTCATCGCCTTGCTTTTCGTTTGTTGCTATCATATTCATAGGAACATAATACTTATTACCATCTACACTATCATTCATATTTTCCTTACGTCTAATCTCATTTGGACTAATTGCACCAATTGCAAATAATTTAGCATAGTATTCAGCTCTAGCTTTGCTATCACCTCTTAACAATGCACTTGTATTAAACTCAAAGTATGATGTGCCTTTTTCGTTTTCAAATATTAATTTTTTATTGAACTCTTGCTCAATTTTTTTAAGCATAGGAGTAATACAAAAATTTAAATATTCTATAGATTGATGTTCTATATTGCTAAATGTAGCTCTATCTAAATCTGCTAATAAATGCGGAGGCACTCTAAAAATTCTAGCAACCTCTAAAATGCTAAATTTTCTAGTAGCTAAAAACTGCGCCTCGTCAGGCCGTAGTTGGATAGGTTTGTAAGTCATACCCTCCTCTAATACTGCTGTTTTAAAGCTGCCTCCATATCCTGAATGATAAGTCCTATGCCATTGTTGGCTTAATGATTGCATTGCATCAGCTCCTAGTTGACCAGGATGCTGTAATACACCACCAACTTTAGCACCACTTTCAAAAAACTCCTTGCCGTAGGTTTGTGCTGCTATACCTAAAGCAATATTATCTTTAGCTGCTGATATTCTACTCTGCCCAATAATGCCATCTAATGCCATATCAGGTATATGTATTATATCAGACGCATCATAATTACCTTGTTCTTTTACTTCATAGATAATACTATCTTCTCTGTAATGTACTTTAACATCATCAGGATGTACTAAATACAAAGCTATTGGTAAACCTCGCTCATTTCTTTGAATGTGTGCAAATGCGTTACCATACAAAAGCAAAGTATTAATAAAAGTTTCAAAAAATATATACTTTGTTTGTATATGATTAGGCTCACTATTAGCCAAAATATACAAAGGATTTTCATAATATTTTTCTCTACCGCTGTCTGTTACTTTATATAAACAAAAAGGTAATTGGCTAATTGTTTCACTAATTACTCTAACTGCTGCATATACAGCTGAAAAAGTCAAACTAGTTTCAGGATTTACTATTACACTTTTGCCTTGCACGTTACCCAATACATAGTCTATATAGCCACGCTGCTCAGGCTCTTTTTTCTTTGCTCTGAATCTGTCAAACAATCCCATTAAAAAAATATTTTTTGCAATTTACGATTATTTTTATTATAAATCAATAGCTTAAATTGTAAAAAAGCCCTTGTTATCTCGCTTATATTTGCTTACTATTGGCGCTTCGCTATACATTTCTTCACCTACTGCCATACATAAAGCCATAATAGTATCTATTTTGTCAGAGCTTTTTGCCTTATTTGGCTTAATATTACCAGCTGCATCAGTTTCAAGTTGCACATTTCCAAACTGCCACCTTACTACAGGATCTTTAAAATATATAAAATCATTAGTTAAAATTTTACTTTCTATTTCTTTAGCTGCTGGGCTTAGTGATTTGTAACCCATACCAAACGGACTCATTTTTAAATTTTCTTCTATACACTCCTGAACAAGTTGCGAACTATTCCATCTGTCAAATGCAATGCTTTGAACTTTATATTTATCACACAGCTCAAATATTTTAGCTTTTACAAAACTATAATCTGTGACATTTCCAGGAGTAACCTCTAAATAATCTGACCACTCCATATAGTTAACTCCATCTTTGCCGCCTGTTCTACCCTCATACTTTTCTTCAGGTAAAAAAGTCCAATGTTTGCATACAATTTTATCTGCTATCCTCCACACCAAAACTAAACTTGTTAAATCCCTAACACTTGCCAAATCTAAACCTCCATAACAAGGATTATTTAATAATACTTCTTCAGGTATTGTTTCATTACAGGCTACTATATCAGCATCATTTAGCCAACGTGTTTCTGATGTTGTCCATTGATTTAGGTGTAATCTTCTAAAAACATTTTCATAACTAGGCTGTGCCAATGCTTTTTTTACTTCACGCTCCATGTATGTGCGTTTTAAAGATACATCTAATCCAGGATTTGCTTTTGCCCATGTTTCAGGCTTGCTAATATCATCATCTTGTTCTGCCTCAAATATTACAGGTAAAAACTGCTCATCTATAACACTACCCTCTGCAACTCTTTTAGCATAATCATACATTTTATAACAGGCGCTATATTTATCATATCCAGCTGTAGTAATTGCTATAGATAATGGGCTTTTTCTTGCTCCTGTAGATGTTTCTAATACTTGCCAAAGATTCTCAGTACCATCATCACGCATCCCATGAAGCTCATCATAGATAAAAGCACTAGTATTAAATCCATGCTTTGTACTTGTTTCTCTACTTATGGCCTTATAAAATGAGCCTTGTGCATTATATACAATACTATTTTTATATATTTCTACAAAACTCTCTAGCTTTGGATTGTTTCGCACCATGTCAGCAACAACAGAATAAACAATTTTAGCCTGTTCTTTATCATTTGCTGCGCTGTAATATTCAGCTCCGTACTCCTGATCTAAATACAATAATGTTAAAATAATTGCAGCTGCTAGTGTACTTTTTCCATTCTTTCTAGGGAGAAATATAAAAGCAGTCCTATACTTTCTGCTATCATCTCCTTTATTTTTCAAACCAAATAAAGGTTTTATGATTTGTTCCTTTTGATATTCCTGTAATATAAATGGAGTCTTTGCTAGCTCGCCTTTTGTATGTGTTAGATGTGTTTCTATAAACTGAACAGCCTTGTTAGCTGTTTCCTCATCAAAATAGTATTTACTCAATTTCAAATCTTATTTTACTTTGTAAACTATGTTTATCAATTCTAGGCCTTTTGTGCCTATTCCATGAGCCACCACCAGCAAAGCCTATTTTTTTCCAACCACTTGCTTTTAATGATGTGCCAGGCTCTGTATCTAAAATATATGTTACTAGCTTTTTATAACCTAAAGCTCGAGCTGCTCGCCAAGCTGCTGAGTATAATTTAGAGCATACATTTTTAGAGCCATCTGTTGCTAATCTTGTTACTTCTGCTGTAAAGCCATCTTGTAAATTCCTAGCTACAGGCCTACCTACAATTATAACTCCTACAATTTTACCATCTATAGCAGCAGCTATTTGAAATATACTACCTACAGGAATTTTACTATGTCTATGATGCCTTTTGACAAACTCTTTAGCCTCACTTTGAAAAATAGGTGTTAAATATAAACTCATAATTTAAAAGTATTATCTACAATCTCAGGAGCGTTTATTCTAGTCCTAGCTGATGGAGTAAGCCCAAACTGACAAGCAATCTTTAATGCTTTAGCTAAGGCATCATTTGCTATTCTTTGCTCTGGCTTTGCCTGTCTTTTAGTAAGCGCTCCATCTTCATTATAAAACTCATCAATGCGGCCCACTTGTTTTAACTTTTGCTCCATCTCTACATACAATCCCATCTCGTTAGCGTAAGCAGTAACTAAAGATAAATCTACTAGATGCAGCATTCTTTTGCTGTGCAGCTCTGCGCAAACTATCTCAAATTCACGTTGCCCATAATCATTTAGCAACATTGGAGCATCAGGAATATTTGCAAGCTGACTAACTTGCATTTCATTTTCGTTTATTCTGCAAGGCTGGTCTGTGCCAGCCATACGTTTTAACGCTGTTGGTTTTGGAGGCCTACCTTTACCCATTGTCAAACATTATTCCAATGTAAATAAAAACTAAAAACAATCTAAGCTCTACAGCCTCAACCTCCTCAACTTCATCAATTGTCATTCCTAAACAAAAGCCTTTTATAAAGGCAAATTCAACATGAATCATAAACTCTCCAATTTTGCACGCGTAAACGTTGTTTTATGGGGCGACGGTCTATAGT
>Ga0181398_1000163_pt1 | contig 19727 bp, 28 predicted proteins | sample 21SPOviralmetaG_FD_130127 | JGI IMG/M metagenome (GOLD analysis project Ga0181398, IMG submission 130127) | Marine viral communities from the oligotrophic San Pedro Time Series (SPOT) site, San Pedro Channel, CA, USA - 21 SPOT_SRF_2011-04-29 | ecosystem: Environmental > Aquatic > Marine > Strait...
AAGCCATTAAAAAGTTTAATGGATTTTAACAGAAGGTTTTTATTATCAGATGCTAATGTTAGAAATAAAATAGAAAATCTTGGTGGGGGTAGTTTGGGAAGTGAAATACATTTTCATTTTGGTAGTGGTTTTTTAAGGTCGTTAAGTGATGCAGGAACATTAAACAGAAATACAGTAGCACCATTTTTTACAGTACGTTCTATGCTGCACAAAATGTTTAAGGCAGAAGGCTTTGATTTAGTAAGCAATTTTTTTGATAGCGATTTTGGACAAGCCATTGACTATTCTAATTTTGGTAGCGCAGATGATATATTAAGTAGTAACTCATATACTGGAGGTGCAAATATATTTCCATCTGGAATTGGCTCAAATTATTTTAACGGATTTGGTTTAGGTACGCCATCAAGTGGCAACAATTCTATTAACGTAGTTAGTCCTACTCCTAATTTAGCCTTTGTTAATAATGGTGATGCATACCAAATTGTTAATAGCTGCGACAAAATAAAATTAAGTGGAGTTTTTGAATATCAAGGAAATGCAAACATAGAAACTGCTCAAATAGTTGTAATAGTTTTAAAAACAAGTTATCCGATAGATATAGTATGGGACAATGTAGAGGTAGAAAATACAATGGGGTTGCTACAAGAAGGTACAAATTATTTTGAAACAGAAATAGATGCTACATTTTTAGCTGCTGATGAGATTAATGTAATGGTACAAGTAAATAATGGCTCAGCACTTTCTACTATTGATTATACTGGCTCAAGTTTAACTTGTACAGAGTTTAATATAAGTAACAATAATAGGCAAATTAGTGATTCTGTTTGGGTAGGTGATTATGTTGGAAAGCAAAACCAATTAGAGTTTTTGAAAGGTGTGTTAAATGATTTAAACTTAGTTTTAGATATAGATGGCACAACTGCTTACATAGAGTTACAAGATGAAGGTACAGAGCCAGTAGGAACAACTCCTGCAAGTTTGCCAAGCATAGCAACAAGCCAATACGATTTAACTAACATAGCACAAGAAAGCACAAGTACCAATATAGAGTATTTACAAGCAGATTTGATTCATTTAAACCAACAAATAAATGAAACGGATTATGTAAAGTCTATTGGAATTTTTCAATATCAAGATTTTGGAAGTTTTTACTATAAGTTAAACTCATTTAATAATAGTAGGGTTGAAAAAATAGATAGTTTTTTTACAGCTTATTATGACGGCTCAAGTTACATTTATAAATTAGATAACACCTTTACAACACCTGGTGCTTATTCTGAAACTTGGGAGAACAATTTATCTTGCAGGTATAAATTTGGAGATGCAACATTTAACGGAACAACTGCATACACATATACGAATGCAGATGCATCAACAACATCTGTAGATGCTTTAGAAAATTGGAGTTTACCAGTCACGTTTGCTAAAACGTGGGACAAGTTATTTTTAAACACCTTAAACCAAAAGAAAAATAACAAGATAATAGAGGTTATATTTAGAGATGAATTAGGCACGATAGTAAATAATAGAACTGAGTACATTTTTAATAACCAGGTGTACAAGATTGTGGAGTGGAATTACGATATAATAAAAAAATTAGTTAAAGCTAAATTAATAATGAAGTAATGGCAGAAAAAGTAATAATAGATATAGAGTTAAAAGGTTTTGGCAATGCACAAAAAAACTTGGATGATTTTACTAAAAAGCAGATAGAGCAAAAGGATGCAATTAAGCTAACTACTCAACAGATAAAATTCTATGAAAAAACATTAGCTGAATTGGAAACAGCAAAAGTTAAGAATGGAGAACTAACAGAGGAGGAGTCTAATAAGTTAGATGAATATACGCAGAAACTTGATTCTTCAAACGTATTATTAGTTACACAAAAGGATGAACTTAGTGCAGTCAATACAGAGCGTAGGGCAGCAGTTAAAGAAGTTGATACATACAACACAGCATTAAACGCAGAGATAGGCTCAAATGAGCAATTAAGAGCGCAATTAAAGTTAATGACACAAGAGTATGATGGACTAAGCCAAGAACAAAGAGAAAACACCGAAGAAGGGCAAATGCTTACTCAAAACATTGAAGGCATAACCGAAAAGCTAAAGGAGAATGAAAGCGCAATAGGAGATAACCGAAGAAACGTAGGTAACTATTCTGAATCCATACAAGATGCATTAGGAAATGTAACAATAATGGGAACTAATTTAGGTGGCTTAGTTACAAGTTTTAAGGAAACAAAAGATGCAACTGTTGCAGCAACTAAATCTTTAATTGTAACAGAAAGCGTACAAAAATCACAAACAGCAGCGACTAACTCGCAGACAATAGCTCAGAAAGCATTGAATGTAGCAACGATTGCAGGTAAGGTAGCTATGAATGTCTTTAAGTTGGCTTTAGTTGCTACTGGTATAGGTGCATTTGTTGTAGCTATTGGTAGTTTAGTGGCATTCTTTAAAAGTACAGAGAAAGGCGCACAACAATTAAAAGTAGTAATGGCAGCATTAGGAAGTATTACTGCTAACATTACAAGTAAATTTGCTGAGTTTGGTGAGGTTATTTTTAATAGTTTTAAGGATATTAAAGACCTTAAAATTAGTGATGTATTTAAGAGCATAGGTGATGCTATTAAGGACAATATTACAAACAGATTACAAGCGTTTGGATTAGCAGGTGAAGCTATTGCCAAGATTTTTAGTGGTGATGTAGTGGATGGATTTAAGGAATTAGGCAATGCAACTGCACAAGCATTTACTGGAATTGAAGACCCAATAGGAAAGTTAGAACAAGCAGGAGAAAAAATTGTTGAGGTTTATGAAGATGGCAAGGCTGCCGTAGGTGAGTTTGCAAAAGAAGTTGCAGATGATATGGAAGAAGCTGCAAATTTGCAAAAAAGAGAAAATGATTTGGTAGATAGAAGAAGGGAACTTTTATTGGAAAACACAAAACTTGAAGCAAAAGTTGCAGAAGCAAGAGTTAAAGCAGCAGATAAAGCTAACTTATCTCAAGATGAAATAATTGCTAAATTAGAAGAAGCAAAAGAAGCTGAAAGCCAAAAACTACAAAACTTAACTGAGATAGCAAAAACTGAACGTGACATACAGCAAGGAAGAAGTGATTTAGCTACAGATAATGAAGCAGAAGCAGAAGAATTATTCCAAAAAGAATTAGCATTTCAACAAGCATTAACAGCCGAGAAACAAGGTGTGTTAAGATTAGAAAAACAAATAGCATCTGAAAGCTATATTTTAATGACGGAATCACTTGCAGCAGAATTAAAATTAATTAAGGCACAAGGTGGTGACCAGGTGGCAGCGTTAATTGAAATAGAAGAAAAGAAACGAGCAGCACAATTAGCTGACACAACATTATCTGAAACACAAAGACAAGCAATCATAGCTGAAAGCAACAATAAATTAGCAGACTTGCAATTATCGGCTATTGAAGAAAAAATTAAAAACGAAAAGGATGCTGCAACGTTAACAGCCTTGCAAAATGAAGAAGCGTATTTAAGAGAATTTCAAGCATTAGATGGAAACTTGGAAGCACAACAAAAGCTAACAGAAGAATATAACGCACAAAAATTGCAAGAAACAAGAGCATTAGTAGAGCAGGAGTTTCAAATATTGCAACAGCAATTAGTGGATGCTACAGCAAGTACAGAAGGTGGCATAGCAGATGCATTATTAAGTGATGAGCAATTAAAACAACTAAAGAAAAGACTTGCTGAATTAGGTGTAGATTTAGCTACGTTAGATGGTCAAATTAATGAGGTCGGTAAAGACCCAGAAGAAGAGGGAAAAACGTTAGCAGATAAGTTGGGTTTAGATGATGAAGATGCAGAAGCATTAATAGCAAGTTATGGCGCAGTAGTTAGTGGAATAAGTGCTATTTTAGATGTAGCAAGTCAAAACTTAAAAACTAACACAGATGAAAGAATAGCTGCCATTGATAAACAAGTACAAGGTGGTGCAATATCGGAGGAAGAAGCAGAAAAGAAAAGAGAGAAAGTAAGAAAAGATGCCTTTAAAAAACAAAAAAAGTTAGATTTAGGCAGAGCTAATTTAAGCTACTTTACTGGATTGATTCAAGCAATAGCGAGTGCAATGGGTTTACCACCACCAGCCAACTTTATAGCAGGTGCAATAAGTACAGCATCTTTAACAGCAGCTTACGCTGCTAATGTGAAGCAAATCAAAGCACAGAAGTTTGCAGAAGGTGGAGTAATACAAGGCAATAGCCACGCTCAAGGTGGTGTGCCTTTTACTGTAGCTGGTAGAGGTGGATTTGAAGCTGAAGGTGGTGAATTTATCCACAAAACTAAAGCTGTAGAGCATTATGGTTTGCCTTTTATGAATGCTTTGAATAACTTGCAGTTACCAAAGATGTTTGCAGAGGGTGGATATGTAGCACCAGTTACGGCATCAAGCATAAGCCAACAAGTAAGCGATGGAGTAAGCGAATTGGTAAGCGTGAATGAGAATAGAAGTATGCAAGTAGTAAATGTAGAGCAAGATTTTAGTAACTTACAAAATAAAGTAAACAACGTTGAGTCAGCAAGAACTTATTAAAGAAGCATTAGAAGCAGCCGACAAAGGATTGCTCAATAGAGAGTCCATTAAGCGCACAATAAAGGCAGATTTTGACAATCAGAATACTGGCAGAATTAGCGTTTTAGACATTAGAAACAAGTTAGCTAGAAAGTATGGTTATAGCTTGAGGGCAATCTACTTAATTACAAACTCGTGAACAGCGTTAACCTATTTGACAACAGCATTATTCTACTTATGACTAAGGAAGATATAATGGAATGGTTGGATGAAGAAGAAGAAGAGTACATTAGAGAGTATCTTGCTTTTTATGAACGTATGGAGTACTACGAGGTATGCTGCATTCTTAGAGATTATCTTAACCTATATTATAGCTAAGAAAAAAAAATAAAAAAAAATACTAAAAAATTTTGTAGTTTAAATAATTGGTTATATCTTTACATTATCAAAGTAATTAAAAACAAAACAAAAAACAAAAATTATGAAAACGCAAACAAGAAAAGTAGGAGTAGCAGGAAGTTTCCAAAATCAAATGATGGGAAACAATAGAACAGAGCCAATAGTTGGCAAAGGAGCAACAATGTTATTTTATTCAGACCGAAAACCATACGAAGTAATATGGGTTTCAGAATGTGGCAATAAATGCAAAATTAGACCAATGGAAACAGAATGGTGCGGAGAGTATTGCGGAGACCAAGATTATAAGTATAAAAGCAACCCAGAATATAGCACAGAATCATTAGAATGGAATCCTAAACGCAAGGCTTGGGGTATGGTGACTTACAGAGTGCAAATTATTAAAGCGTTAAAATCCAAACTAAAAAAGGAATATGGTAAATATGATTGGGAAAATCATTTACCGCAAGGATTCACGCTTCATAACTTAATGGACGCAGACAACCATTTTAGATATAAGTTAATTGATGGAGTCACTAAGCGATACAAACAATTTGACGAAGTATCAATAGTATTTGGATATGCGAGTAAGTACAGAGACCCTAATTTCTAAATAATAATTTATACCAAATAAAAAGCCTTACATTAAATTGTGAGGCTTTTTTGTTTTATATATTATTTGTAAATATTGCAAGGTTTGCGATGTATTTTTGTATGATATGAAAATTACACCTTTTTTAAACGTAAAGAAAAAAGACAAAGTTGCAGATATTGAGATATTTGGTGACATTGGCTACAACGTTTGGGCAGATAATTTTGAAGATTACCAAAAGAACACAAGCGAAGTAAAGGCTAAAGAAATTAAAGCCTTGCAAGAATTGGATGTTGAGGTAATCAATTTGACAATGGAGAGTTTAGGTGGTGATGTATCACACGCTTTAGCTATATATTCACTACTTAAAAATAGTGGTGCGACAATAAATACATATTACAGAGGTGCAAATGCATCGGCATCTACAATCATAGGTAGTGCAGCAAGTTCAGTGGACAATATTTATATGGATAACACTGGATTGTTTTTAGTTCACAAGGTTATGTCTTATGCAGAGGGAAATGAAAACGATATGCAAGATGCTATTAACGACTTGAACAAGTGGCAATCTGCACTTAACCAGGCTTACTTAAATTTAGGAGTACAGCAAATAGTAATAGATGAACTAATGGAACGCAATGCAGGTCACGGAGAATGGCTTACATATACAGAAGCAAAAATGTACGGATTTGTCGGTAACGAGTGGGAGACAAAAAAAGTAACAAACTACTCAAAAGCGACATTTGTCAATAAAGGAATTTTAGTACCAAATAATTTAATTAATCAAAAAGAAGTAGAAATGGAAGAAACACCACAAGAAATTGTAACAGAGGAAAAGTCTTTGTTGCAAAAAATTTGGAATAAGCTGTCTAATGAAAGCGAAACTCCAACAAATGATGTAGCTGTAGAAAACGAAGTTACACCAGAAGAAGTAACTGATATTATCAGCGAAGTAATGCAAATTATTGAGCCGAGATTAGTTGCATTAGAAGAGGCACACGAGAAAATGATGCCAATGGAAGAAGAAGAAGCTGAAGAAGAGGTTGAAGAAGTAGAAGAGGTAGAAGCTAAATACGGAGATGACGAGGATATGGAAGATGAAGATGAAAAATCTAAAAAAGAAAACATAGCTGACGTTATCAAAAACGAAGTAAAAGAAGCTATCAAAAATCTCGTAGAGCCTACAACAACTAAAAAAGCATCTGCAACTAATAACGCTAATACTCCAGTATGGCAAAGACACTTAAATAATTTTCAAAATTTCATTAAATAAATTAAAAAATGGCAACACCAACAATTTCAACAAACACTTATGCTGGAAAAGATTTAGAAGGCATAATAGCACAGTCGGTTTTACGAGGTAAAACGATTGAAAACGGATTAATATCTGTACACACAGACATTGATTCAAGAGCAGTAGTAAAAACTATGGCTAACAGCTTAAACGTACAAGATTCTGTAGCAGCTTTTTCAAGCGCAGGTTCTTTAACTTTGGACGAGAAATATCTTGACCCAAAGAAATTTATGGACGCAGTAGAGTATGATTACTCTTCACTTAACGCTACCTGGTATGCATCTCAGCAGCCAAGAGGTAGAGCAGGTGACTTTGTTCCTCCAGCTACTTTAGAAGAAGCTATGATTGAGCAAATGGCAGGAATCCGTTCTAAATTCATTGATGCTTCTATCTGGAGAGGTTCAGCAGCAGCAGGTGACTTATCTAAAATCACAGTATCTGCAACATCTAACGTAGTAGAAGGACTTATTCCATTGATGGAAGCAGGTTCTGATGTAAACAAATTAGATTCTGACAAAATAGATTTAGTTACTTTAACTCCAGGTGCAACTACATCAATGACTGTTGCATCAACTGAGGATTTACAGACTGGCGATGTAGTTACTTTTTCTTCTATGGCTGGTTCAGTTGATTGGGTTGCTGTAAATGGACAATCTTCAGTCATTACAGTTATTGACGCTACTACTTTTAGTATTGCAGTAGACACAAGTGGTTTCTCTGGTACTTGGTCAGCAGGTAAAATTGCTTTCATTAATTCTTCTAACGCACTATCTGTTTTAACGCAAGTTTACAACGGACTAAGCGAATCAGTAGAAGATGATGCAGATTTCTACATCTTTGGTAACAAAGTTTTGGGTAAAGCATACAGCTTGGCTCAAGCATCTGCTGCTAATGGCGCAGGAAGCTACTTTATCGGTGCTAAAGAATTAGATTTCTTAGGACAGAGAATGGCTATCTTACCTTTCGTAAATTCTAACACGATTGTAGCAGCTAACGTATCTAACTTACACTTTGGAACTGCTTTAGATGCAGAGTGGAATAACGTAGCTATCTTGCCTCAATTTGAAGCGACTGGCGACAGAACAGTACGTTACAGATGTGACTACGCATTTGATGTTAATTATACTAACGGAGAAGACATCGTACTTTACCGATAGGATTTAAATAACCAATAGATAAAGGGAGATTAATTTCTCCCTAATTCTATTAAAAATATATATAAAAATGTCAGCAAATTTACAATTACAGTCAGTAGCTGGGACAAATTGCCCAAAAACTGCAGGTGTAAAAGAACTTTACACAATTAAGGTAGAAGATTTACCTACCATTGCTTTAGGTTCAAGCCACGATATTACCAATTTAGTTTTTGCAGTAGCGGGAAATGGCTTTGGTAAAATTAATTTCAAACGTGGAGAATGCGAAGTAACGGAATCAATGGAAAGAAGCAACGAAGTTAACGTTAATTTTGCAGTAGCTAATCCAACAAAAGAGCAAAGAAAAGAATTAACTGAAATTAGAAATGCTTGTGAGCAGTATATGGTTGCAAGACTATATGACCTGGACACATTGTTATTCATCGGTTATGATGAAGAGTCTTTAGAGGAAGGTTTTGTAGCTTTTGCATCTTTTGAGTCAACAAGTGGACGTGCTAAAACGGATGATAACTTATTCTCTATGACAATGAAAGCCGAGCAAGGTGAGCCATTGAGAATATTAAGTGGTATTTCTGGAGCATCTACACCAGCATCAACACCTGCTGCAATAGTAGCAGAATTGATTGCAGCAACATCTATATAAGATGAAGTGGCAATATAAAAAAGAGTATCAAGGTCAAAAAATTGGTATCAAGGGGTTCGGACTCCTTGATACTAACCTTGAATCAGCAGAGTTGGTACACAAACTTTCGTTAATGTCCGAATTCAGAGGACTAATTAGATACATTGAACGTGCAGAAGAAAAACCAAAAAAAGCAAAGAAGTCAGCAAAGACAGATAAACTTTCCGATAAGTAATAACGTAATTCAGTTACCAGATTACACAGAGAAAGAAAAGATAATTACCAAGCAAGGAATAAGATTAATTAGCACGACTGATAATAATCTATTTCCTCAAAAAGTTAGCAAGTTAGCAAAGGAGAGCAGTACACTAAAGTCTGTTATTAACTCATTTGCAGAGTATGTTAGCTATGGTAGTATCTTAACTGAAAATCAAGCATTAGAAAGCAAATTAACCGATGATTTAAACAAGTATTACAACTGGTTTGAATTGTCTAAGCGTGTAGCTAAGGATAGACGAACTTATGGCTATGGATTTATTGAATCTGTGCGTATAGGTGGTGAGGTATTTATTTATCATTTAGATGCAAGTAAAGTAAGATTCTGTGAGTATGATGGAGAGCATCCAGAGCAGGTAGCAATATCTAAAGATTGGAACGACAATAGAATTGAGCCAATACAAAGAACGCTTTACCCTAACTATGATGAGGAAGGCAGAACAATCATTCCAATATTTGAGTATGAGAGTGGGCAAAATGATTACCCTTTGCCAGTTTGGAGTGGTGCGTTTTATGATGCACAAGTAGAAAGTTTAATAGGTCAATACAACGCTAACCAATTTGAAAACGGAGTGACTTTATCAAGCATATTGATGTTTGATTTTGGAGATGTAACTGATGAAAATGGTGAGGATGGCTTAAAGGACAAGAAGTACAAACTTGAGCAAAATATTAAAGGCACAAGTGGAGGGCGAAGTGGTAAGAGTTTAATCGTGCCTAAGACTGGAGATGTACAACCACCAGAATATGTTACTTATCCAATGAATAAGGAAGGTAGCTTTATGGACTTGCAGAAGATGGTAGAAAACAACATCGTAAAGGCTTGTTCTTGGTTTAGAAGTTTAGCAGGTTTGGAGAGTGCAGGTGCATTAGGCAACAATCAGCAACTGCGTAACGAGTGGGAATTGGCAGAACGCTTAATTCAAAACGAACAAGATGTTATTATGGATGCTGTGCAGAAAGCATTTGAAGGAACTATCTACGAAGGTGATGTTGAGTTTAACAATCAATCACCGATGAACGTTGTTAACGATTTAAGCAACATTACAACACTTTTACAAAACAAGGAAACGATAGGTACAGAAGCAGTTAAAGAATTGCTTAAAATGATGGGAATGGATGAACAACAAGCTAAAATAATTTCAGACAATGATAGCGAGTAAATCAGAGATAAAGGCATTAGCGTTTAGCAATACTTTTGACATAAACGCTGTTAAGGATAACGTGATTCAAATTGTGGAGTGGGAGCAAGTAATGACTGTTTTAGGCACAGATTTGTATGATGATGTAGTAGCTAATCCTGGTAGCTATGCAACTTTGTTAAGCAGCTATTTAAAGCCTTACATAGCTTATAACCTAAAAGCCTACATAAGCAAACCTAACCACATTAAAACTGGCAACAAGGGCGCACAAACTGCACAAGGCAGTAACGAGGTAATTGCAAACGTAGAAGAAGCAAAGCGACAAGCTATGGCAATGGCAACGAGGTATAAAAAGCAAATGATAGCTTATCTTGATAGAACAAAGCCAGTACTTTGGAAAGGTGAGCAAGATAGTGATGGCATAATTAATAAAATCATTATCTTCTAATGAGTCCGATAGCAGAATTATATTTGATGGGTTTAGGTGGTGTAATATTGCACCTATTAACCAAGCTTTACAATGCCAAAAAGAAAGGCATTAAACTTGATGGTGGCTTGGAGTTGATAAGCGTAGGCATAAGTGCTTTAATAGTATTACTATTTGTATTTGCCAAAGATGACTTAAAAGCATTTTATCCATTAAACACATTCACAGCGATTTTACTTGGGTATTCTGCTCAGTCAGTAGCAAGGCAACTGTTTAAAATGGCAATGCCGAAGAAATGAGTGATATAGTAATAGCATCAATTATTACATCTGTAGCTGGTTTCTTGGGTATAGTGGTTGCCTTGCCAAATTGGAAAGCCATCAAGAATAAAATGTTTCGTAACAACGTTGAAAATGCTGTTACTAAGAATCCTAAAATATCTCAGATTTTAGAAGAATTGGCACAATGTCCAGAAGTTAAAAAAGCAGTACTTGTTAAGATTCACAATAGTGGTATGAAGATAATGGCAGGTGATGCAATTTATGGCACAATCATTTATCCATCTTTATGGCGCAGTAGTTTTAACCATCAGCTATTAGATGGCGAATATCAAGAAAAGGTAGTTTATCCTTTACTAAAGCATCGCAAGGCTTGGGTAAATATCAAAGATTTAAGTGGGCATTTGAGGTCAATATTTAGCGTACAAAATGTTAAATGTTCTTTGTGTTATTTTATTAAGATGATGCCAGAAAAATTCTTTTTTGTAGCTGTAGATTTTGAGGTACAAGATAATGAGATAAGCGACAATACAAAGGATGAAATACGCAAGGCAGTCAACGAGGTGCGTATAATGATGCAATGAGAAACATAAAAAGAATCTTTATTCATTGCTCTGCTGGATTTGGTGGAGTAGAATCAATTAAGCGTTATTGGAAGAGCATAGGATGGAAGTCTGTAGGCTATCATCGTATCATAGCAGAAGATGGCGAGGTATTCCAATTAGCACCATATGACGAGGTTACAAACGGAGTTAAATACTACAATAGCACAAGCATACATATCTGCTACATTGGAGGAGTAAACAAGCAAGATGTAAACAAGGCAGAAGATACACGCACAGATGCACAGAAAAAGGCTTTACTATGCGAGTTAGACAATGCATTAAACTTTCTAAGTGATTATCAAGACATAAGCAAGGTAGAAATCTTAGGACATCGTGACATATCACCAGACAAAAACTTAAACGGAAAGGTGGATAGTTGGGAACGGATAAAAGAATGCCCATCGTTTGATGCAAAACTTGCTTATAGGAATATCAAATAATTTGTTTACATTGTACGCAAATGAAACTGCAAGAACTAAAAAAAGAATTGCTTAAACTTGATTTAGACAAGTATAACGGCTTTCATTTGGACAATGGCACTATCATAAATGCAAGGCAATTTGTAGAATCACACACATCATTCTTACAATCCAATAGTGGTAATAAACTTTACATAGCTTACTATGAAAGGCTATTGGAATTTCACAACAAAACTAAAGGAAATGACAGCAAGAGAGTTAATCAAAGCTAATCCACAACAAGAGGGTGAAACAAACGAGTCTTATTTTAGGCGATTAGTTAATCCAAATAATAGCTACTTAGCCATAAGGTCAAAGTATTATAAACTTGCAAAGAAATTTGTAGAAACACAACGCAAATATGACAAGCAAGGCAACATTATAAGCCGAACTGAGAAGCTGCAGCCGACAGAATTAGCGTTACCACCAGAACATTTGGAGTTATCAAGACTAAGCACCAATGAGTCAACTGGTCAGCAATGGAAAATCTACACCAAAGAGAGCCAAAATAAAGCCTTATTTGAACTGAATAAAGATGTTATTGAGCAAAGTGTAAAGGCGATTAATATTAAGCCTTTAAAAGTGGCTAAAATTAAGCCAAATGGCAACAAAGTGCTAAAGGTAACTTACACAGATACACATATCGGTATGCATATTAAGAATGATTTGTACGATAGTGGCAAATGGGGTAAGGATGAATTGGAAGATACGCTGAAAGAAATAGTCAGCCAGGTTAATATGGATTTTAATGGGCATAGTAAGATAGTGGTGCAGGAATTGGGTGATTTTTGCGATGGGTACAATTCCGAAACTACACGAGGAGGTCATAAATTGCCTCAAAATATGGATAACGTAGAATGCTTTAAGGTGGCATCAAGTTTTAAAATACGTTTAGCATCATCATTGGCAACTTTAGGTGTGCCATTGGAATTTCACAGCATAGTGAATGACAATCACGCAGGAGATTTTGGGCATATCGTAAACTTGCAAGTAAAAGAGGTTTTAAAGTACTTACTGCCAGATGTGGAGTACAACATCCACGAGCAATTCATAAGCCATTATACCATAGATAATTGGGCATTTATAATAACACACGGAAAAGACAAAGAGTTTAAGAAGTTTGGCTTTAAGGCTCAACTTGACCAGAAAGCAAAAGACCATATTCGTGCCTACATTGATAAGCACAATTTGCACAGCTTTAAAATCTGCTTTGAAAAGGGAGATAGTCACCAACTTATTAGAGATAGCAGTAATCCTAAATTTGAGTATAATAGTTATTTTGCTTTATCTCCATCTTCGGAATGGGTAAGCACTAACTTTGCCAAAGGTCGGAGAGGATTTGCGATTGAGGAAATAGATGGAAATATTAAAAATTTTAAAAGTATAGAATTGTGAATTATAACAATGATTTTAAATATGATTTAAAAGTAGGACAAGTAAAAGAGCAAGAACTTGGCAAGATTTTTACAAATGCAAAGATTGAAGTAAAATATGATTTACAAGGATTGACAACTGGCAATGTATTTGTTGAATATGAAAGCAGAAATAAGCCAAGTGGATTAAGTACAACTGAAGCCAATTATTATTGTTTTGTTTTTGGAGATACTTGGCACTTAATAAAAACAGATTTATTAAAACAAAGGTGCAGAGAATTAATAAACACAAGACGAGATATAAGAGGTGGAGATATGAACACAAGCAAGGGTATATTATTGCCTATTAATAAACTATTTTAAAAACATAATATTATGATGGAAGAAATATTGGAGAGTTATCCAGAAGAGGAATTGTTAAAAGCAGATGGTTTTGATGATGCCATAATTGGCATTGATTGGAATAGTATGCGCTTGATTTATTCCGTTAAGAAATGCATTAAAATTTTGGAAGAGCATATGACAACAGAAGAAGCCGATGAGTTTTTTGAGTTTAATTTAAGACAAGCGTGGTTTGGTGATAAAACACCGATATGGTGTGAAGATGATTTTTAAATTTACGATATGAAAAAACTATTTATAATAATCTTTTTATTTGGTTTGACCTTTAGTCAAAGTAAAAGGAATTTAAAATCTAATTTAAAGGCTTGTGAGGATGCCTTACAACAATGCTATTGTAGTAGTGGTGTAATAATGGACACAATTATCATATACAAAGGTAAACAAGCTGTAAAGATTAACAAGCAAAACCAAAAAACTGCAAGACAAGCCAATGTCCAAAACACAAAGGTGGTTAAGAACGATAATAAAACGGAAGTAAAGACCGATAAATTTCTAAACTTTATGCAAGGACTTACCAGGATAACGGCTTTACTTGTCGCTGGTGGTTTTATGGGAGGTGGTGTATTGCTTACCAAGTTTTTACAGATGTTGAAAACTAACACTAAAGCCTTTGCGTGGTTGCCGATTTAGTGATTTATATTTGAATTGTCTATAAGTGGTGCAATGCCACGTTTTCATAATAGATTGTTTTGTTTTGTGGGCATTTTCTTCGGATTATGCCCATTTTATTTTTACTGATTATCAAGCAGTTACAAAAAAAACTAAAAAAAACTTTACTTTTTTAGGTACAAAATTTTTTTATTCGGATTTCTTTATTTACCTTTGAGTATGCTTATGAGAAAGGGCATACATTTTTAAACAAAAAAAACAAAACAAAATGAAAAATTACAACGACAACAACATCAAAAACATTTTAGAATTAATTAATAGACCAGGTTTAGCAACTGTTGCAAGAATGATTAGGTTAGCTGATAAAAAGTTTAACATTAATGAAAATGAAGTAATTAAATCTATTGAATTACTACTTGATTTAGAAGTAATAAAAGAAAAAAACGAAATGGTGGGAGATGGTTGGAATACAAGAGAAACTTGGAAAGTTTACGAATTAGCACAATAATAAAAACGGAGGATGCCGAAAATCCGATACAACAGAGTAGGCACAAAAACAAAACTTAATACAAATGGAAGCATACACAATAGTAAGACAAGGTGGCAGTCACTACGATACTAACGATGAAAGATTTTATTCCGATAGTTGGGAATGCACCTTAGACACAAAGGAATATTTAGAAATGCTTATGGCAAACAATCCTCAAAAGTTTGAGAATTGCCAAATTATAATTAACTTGTAAACCAAAACAAAAAACAAAATTATGGAAAACTGGACAAACACATTTGGTAGCTTTATTAACAAGCTAACACAACGAAAAAAACTTTTTGACTTGCACCATCAAGATGGCGAAACTGTAAAAGGTAGCATCTACTATGAGGATAGTTTCCTTGAAGAAAAAGGCATCAGCATTTGTAAGTATGACCTATGCAAATTCTTAGGCTTGGAAGTATGTAAATATTATGGAGATGTTACTGTAATAGAAATGCATCATACTTTTAATTTTCACGATGGTTATGACCAGGAAGAACAACACACATATTTATGTGATTATGAGTTTAAGCATAGAGATATTATTGATTATTTAACCGACAAAAATTTATTATAATGCAGAGTTTATTTTTCTTATTATTAGCTTGTATTTCCTTGTTCGTTATGGGAATGCAACACATTGAAAAAGGCACAATAAGTAAAACCTTATTTGTGCATACAATCATCGCAATCATATTATTTTACTTAACATTTTTTAAAACAATCTAAAATGAAAACATTAACGTACACAGATTTGCTTGGAATCTTAAAAGCCAAGCGCAAAGAAAAAGGACTTATTCAAAAAGACATAGCAGAGCATCTTGACAGCACTCCACAGAGTGTCTTAAACTGGGAACAAAATAAATTTGATATGCCCACAACTAAGATGCTACAATACGCAGAACTTGTTGGATTAGAACTGAAAATTTCGTAACTTTAAAAAGCAAAACAATGGAACAATTTAACGCACTTTACAGCCTATCGCAAAGGCTATTAAATGATAACAACATCACAACGCTGGTAGCTGTGTTTGAAGCAGATGTAAAGCTATGTAGCAGACACAAGCTAAGTAAGTTTGGAATCGGCGCAGACAACACCTTAAAAATGATTAACGGACAAAAACAAATAACTATAAAAATAAAGTAAAATGGAGAAGTACACAGAAGTAAAAGAACTATTAAAAGATTATAACCAGGTAGATGTAGAGAAATTTACATCATATTGCATAGGTTTAGAAATGGCTAAGAATGGAAGCAAGAATCCATTTATGAAGAGATTACCTGCCAATAAATTATCGGATTTATTTAAGCGAGTTACCAATGAAGGATTAAAATTTGATGGTAAGCACGTTACCTTGCAGTCAACTGGAATAAACTATGATTATATGGCTTATAAAAATAAGATGCTTATGGCATATCCAGAATCAATAATTGATGTGGATTTAGTTTATGAGGGTGATGAGTTTACCTTAGCTAAATCATCTGGCAAAGTAATTTGTAATCACGAAATAGTTAACCCATTTGATAGAATTGATTCTAAGATAAAAGGTGGTTACTGTATAATTAAGAATAAAAGAGGGGAATTTGTAGTTACCTTAACCAAAGCTGATTTTGAAAAACACAGAAAGGTGGCAAGAACCGACTTTATATGGAAGGCTTGGTATGTAGAAATGTGTATGAAAACTTTGATTAAAAAGTGTGTGCGAATTATGTACGATGATGTTTATGAAACAATAGATGAAGAAGATAATAAGCAAATAAATTTAAATCAAATTAAAAAAGACTGGATTAAGGACATAGACAAAGCCGAGTCTGCTGAGGAATTGGATATGATTTGGAGTGCGATGAGTGCCAAAGAGCAAACGAATTACCAGGAAGTAATTAATGAAAAACAAAAAAATATTTAATTATTTTGCTACAAAATTTTGTAGTCTGAAATATTAATATTAGATTTGGGTATCGTTAACAACAAAACAAAAAAAATTATGACAACTTCAGTATTATTAAAAGTAAAAGATAGCAAGGTAAAAGTAGTTACAGAGTCTGGAATAGTAATGCACAAATTTAGTGTATCAGATGATTCAGTTAAGGGGTTATTAAGCCAACTAAAAAAAGAATCATTGGAATATGATTTAGAGTCAGTTGATGTTCTTGATGTTGTTTACTTAGATTAAAAAACAATAAACGGAGGATGCCGAAAATCCGAAATAGAGTAGGCTTAAACAAAACAAAACAACTATGTTTGAAAAACACATTTTTAGAAGCCATTCGGTAGGCACAATTGTAAACGTACCGAAGCCTTTAACAGCCACACAAAGCGAAACGCTTACAGCTTATCGTAAACGCGCAAACGGAGAAGGCAAACCTTTAACCGACAATCAAAAGAAAACCTGGCACTCATTAGAGCATAAGCACAATGAAAGTAAAACGTACAAGCTAAATGATACTGCTAAGAAATACTTAAATGATTTGGTATTTGAAAAGCGAACTGGTAGAAGGTCAAAACTTGAAAATAAGTATTTTACCAAAGGCATAGAAGCAGAAAAAGCAGGTAGAGATTTAACAAGTCGGATTCTTGGTTTAAGATTAACTGAGGACACAGAAAGAAAGCAAAATGATTGGGTGACTGGTTTGCGTGATGTTAAGAGTGATGAAGTTATTATTGACATTAAGTCGGCTTGGTCATTTGAATCATTTAACAAGCACCTATTATCAAAGCCAAACGAAATGTATCTAAGGCAATTAGATTGTTATATGGACTTGTGGAATATCAAAGATAGTTTATTAGTTCACGTTTTAGTGGATACACCTGCAAAGTTAATTGATGATGAGATTCAGCGAATGGATTGGAAGTACAATATAAGTGATTTGAGTGGTGACATTAGAGACGAGTTTATTAGTGATGTGGTTGAGTTAGTAAGCAATCATATTTTTACTGGCAAAGGACTTGTAGATTACTGCACACAATCTTCAAACGTTCAATTAAGTTGGTTTGATGATTTTATTGAGTTATCAGATGACCAACGCATCCATATGATTCCACATTCATTTGACCAGGTGCGAATTGAACAGCGTAACGAGTGCATCAAGGTAGCACGAGAATATATGAATACAGTTAAGCCAATTAATAACATTATTAAATAACCAAAAAACAAAACAAATGAGTACAGCACAAAAAGATGCTTTCATTCAAGGAATAGAAAGTGGCAAATTTAACACAGACAAGGCAAGAGTTTATCAGTTGCTTACAATAGAAGCACAGACTTTGGAACAGCTTAGAATTAAGCTAAATAAGAAAGGCTTAAACGAGTTATCTGGAAGGGTAACGGATTTGCTTGATATGGGTTTGATTAGGGAAACATCAAGAGGGAGATACACCAAGTATGAAGTGGTGACCGATGAGTTAAAGCAGTCAATGTTGTCCAATCAAAGGCAATATGAGAAGGCTTTGAGATGGAAGAAGCAAGGCGAAGAAAGAGGATATATAGATATTTTAAACTTAAAAACACAAACACTATGAGCAAGGAAAGAATAATATCAAGAGCATTAGTTTTGATGCAATTACAACAGCTTACTTTTGAGCAGTTAGATGGGCAAATAAAGCACTCTTACAAACAACATCACAATAACTTTATGAATGCAACAGAACGTGAATTAAATCGCTTAGAACGCATTATAAATAGCAACGTGGATGAGCAAAGTGCTAAAGAAGGTTTAGCAGCACAAAATGAATTAACATTAGCCATTGATTATATAATGGATGTGATATTTGGAGTGCAGGAGAACAAGGATTTATTAACAGCTATTCAAAAAAATATAAATGGAGATGATTAAAGCAGGTCAAAAGGTAAAAGTGCATCTCGGTGTATTGGGTAGTTGTTATGGAATTACAACTGGAAGAAGCGTTAAGCGAGTCTTAAAAAAACGAGAGGTAGATGTGTTGGAATTAAAGCAATGTTTACCGATACCATTTAACGAGATAGATATGTTTCGTGATGGTGGTGAGGTTAGCTTTAAGATACGTTATGCAAACCAGGTGCAAATATACAAAGATGAGGAAGAGGTATTCCCAAAAAGAGAATTATTGGGGTATTACAAATTAAAAAAGCCTTATTTTAAAGAATACTATTAGATAAAAGTTTATCTTTGTAAAGTAGCAATAAATCGTAACGCACACGATAGCTAAAAAAATTAATATTTAGGCTTTTTTTGAAACTTGCAGTGCGTTTGTAAGGAGTAGATTAAAGCCTTTTTTTATAACTAATATTATGGCAAAAGACAAAAAGAGCATAATAGTTTATGCAGATTGGCAGGAACAATTTGATAGCCTAACAGATGAAGAAGCTGGTAAGCTTATAAAGCATTTCTTTGCTTATGTAAACGACGAAAACCCAACATCGGACAGACTTACCGAGTTGATGTTTATACCTTTAAAAAAGGCTCTTAAACGTGATTTAAGAAAGTATGAAAGTTATATAGATAAACAGAAAAGCAATGGGAAAAAAGGAGGTAGACCAAAAACCCAAAAAACCCAACCCTTTTTAGAGAAACCCAAAAAAGCTGATAGTGTTAATGTTAATGATAATGTAAGTGATAATGATAATGATATACTTTTAAAAAAAGTAACAAAAGGGAGTGATTTATCAAAAGGTGTTATTGATTATTTTAATGGGGTTTGTACCAGCTTACCAAAAGTTATTAAAGTAACAGACAAAAGAAAACGCTTAATAGTAAGCCGAGAAAAAGAATATTGTAAAAATGATTTAAAAAAGGTTATTGATTTAACTGCTGAATCTGCATTTTTAAATGGTGATAATGACAGAGGCTGGACAGCTAACTTTGATTGGATGATGGAAAAAAGAAATTTTATTAAGATATTAGAGCAAACGTACAAAAACAAAACAAATGGAAAAACTAAGCGAAATATTACACGAGAGCAATTTGAGCAATCAATTGACAAGCATTTCCAAGATTGAAAATGGTGCAATAAGTATCTACAATGGAAAACTAAGTAA
>Ga0181398_1000164_pt1 | contig 19563 bp, 17 predicted proteins | sample 21SPOviralmetaG_FD_130127 | JGI IMG/M metagenome (GOLD analysis project Ga0181398, IMG submission 130127) | Marine viral communities from the oligotrophic San Pedro Time Series (SPOT) site, San Pedro Channel, CA, USA - 21 SPOT_SRF_2011-04-29 | ecosystem: Environmental > Aquatic > Marine > Strait...
ATTTCTTCTATGGAGTTTGTTGCAAATCCTGGTCGTAATATAAAGTTCTTCGTAAAGGATAGTGTTACAGATAAATACTTAGGTGTTATTTGTATGGGTAGTGATGTTACGAGTATGGGTCCACGAGATGAGTTTATTGGTTGGACAAAAGATAACAAATTCAAAGACGGAAAACTAAATCACACTGCAATCGGAACATCAATCATAGCAACACAACCATTAGGATATAATTTCTTAGGTGGTAAGTTAGTATCAGCGTTGGTTACTTGTTCAACAATTAGAGACAAGTGGCAAGAAATGTATAACGAAACATTAGTTGGAACAACCACAACTGCACTCTATGGTATTCACTCTCAATACAATGGAATACCACATTGGAAAACCCTTGGTGAAACTAAAGGTAAGATTAGTTTAAAGCCAGACGATTCATTTTATGATACTTGGCACCAATGGTTAAAAGAAAACAAAACAGAAGATTACAAAAGAGTTACAACATCTAAAACAGGACAGCCAGTAACAGGCATTAAACAAAAAATTATTCAATTGATATATAAAGAATTAGATATTAAGAGAGCAAAGTATGAACACGGATTCAAACGAGGTTGTTACTTTGCTAACATATATCAAAACGGAAAAGAATTTCTAAGAAGTGAAATCAATGAGGACCAATTGGAAATCAGAAATATGTTTGATAGAGACATAGAGTATATTGATAGTTGGTGGAAACGAAAAGCAGTAAATCGTTATACTAAATTATTAGAACAGAATAGAATTAAACCAGAAAAACTATTCTACTCAGGTATGATAAACATATCGTGGGAAGAAGCAAAAGAAAAATACTTAGGAGATATAGGTAGATAATGAAGCAATTAACAGAACAACAGATAACACAAAATTGGACGGACTTACGAACAATTGTAAACAATACATTTGAGGGTGTGAGATTAGAAAAACTCAACAAGATGTATGATTATTTTGAAGACAGAATGGTAGTAGCGCCAGCAAGTGGAAGAGCACATTTCCATAATGCTATGGTGGGTGGATATGTAGAACACATATTACACGTCGTCAACAATGCACAAGAACTTAGAGACTTGTGGGAAAAGAACGGAGCAACAATTAACTTTACTAATGAAGAACTAATATTTGCGGCTCTACATCACGACTTAGGTAAAGTCGGTAGTTTAGAACACGACTATTATATTCCACAGGAATCAGATTGGCATGTAAAGAATCGTGGTGAGATATTTACTCATAATCCAGAATTACAATATATGACCGTAACAGATAGAGCGTGTTGGATATTAGGACACTTTGAAATACCAATGACTGAATGGGAATACATTGGACTAAGATTAACAGACGGACTATATGAAGAAGGTAATGAAAAATACCTTAAAGGATACAACAAGGACTTTACTTTAAAAAGTAATATCGCTTATATCTTACACCAAGCAGATATGATGGCAACTCACATTGAGGGAGACCAATGGAAACGAGGTGATAAGGTAGAGAACGCTAAGGTTCAAAAGTCAGTAACGAATATCAAAGCAGCAGTTGACAATGAAGTAAAAGAAAAGTTTACTAAATCAACAGACGCTAAAGATATATTCAATGAATTGTTTGGAGAGAAAAAATGAGAACATTTGAAGTTAAAACAAGATGGCCTAAAACAACTGGCATTGAAAAAGAAATTATAGTAGCAGAGTATTATTACAATAAGAAACACTCTTACACTTTTGTAAAAGAGGATAAAAACATAGCTTCTTTTCCAGTAAAATCAACAACGATAATAGAGGTAGAAAAATGATAGTAGAAATAATATTAGGTATACTATTCGTAATTACAAGTTATACAACTTTTAATCAATTTAGAAAAGTTGAAAGATTGGAAACTTGGATTGAAGAGTATGCACAGAGAGTGAAAGACACACAAAAAACATTAAAAGAAATTGACGACAAAGGAAACTTTGAAGCTGATGACGAGGTTGGAATTGTATTCCAATCAATCAAAAATACCGTAGATGAATTAAACGAAATAACAGAAAAGGAATTATAATGCCAAGAAAAGCAGCAAAGGGTTCACCAAGATATTACTTCCACCAAGGAACAGAAGACGCAATCATTAGACACAATAAAGAAACTCGTCCACATATGAGAGAACGAATTTACAATGAACATATCAGAACACCTTTTGAGAAGTTGGCAGAAAACATTATTCATACATTTAAATTTTATTACTTTGATGTTCCGAGTTCTGATGTAATGCACGAAGTGGTAAGTTTCTTGTATATGAATATGCATAAGTTTACCGAGGGTAAGGGTAAAGCATTCTCATACTTTAGTATTGTTGCTAAGAACTATTTGATTTTACACAACAATAATAATTACAAAAAGCTCAAACAACATCAAGGTGAAGAAGTTACTGATTACAAACGAGACCCAATGTCAGAAGCTGCAAGGGAAGATTTGTTAGATGCTAAAAAAGAATATATAGATATGTTCGTTGAGTATTGGACAAATAACTTAACCACGGTATTTAAAAGAAAACAAGATATGGATGTTGCTAACTCAGTAATCTATCTTATGGAAAATCGTAAGAACATTGAGAACTTTAATAAGAAAGCATTATATATTCTGATTAGAGAGATGACAAACTCAAACACACAACACATCACTCGTGTAATTAATGTAATGAAAAAACATCACGTCAATTTACAGAAAAACTATTTAGCAACAGGAAGTATAGAAACGAAATGGACTGGCAGTTGGGATTTAGAAACTTTATAATATTATTATTGTTTTTAGTTGGTTGTGAAAACTCAACTCAATGGGTTGAACGAACACCAGAGATAACTTATGATTTGAGATTACCAATGGACGAGAGTGGTTATTACCACCTAACACTTGACAGAACAAAAGTTCAAACTCTACATAGAGTTGGTGGTTATGTTGGAGATATGTATGGTCCGATTGAAACACATAGAGTGGATTGGGAAAGTAATTTGTATTGGTTCATTGGTGATACATTAGGTTATGTAGTTAAAAGAGATTTGACTGATGACTTAGTGTATGTCAGTTATGATACAACATACATTACTTACTTCAATGGTTATGAAGTTCCCACCACAAACGAAGTTAGTTATTCAAATATATTCGGTGAGATAAGTAATATGATTGCACCAACAAAATCTATGGTTGGTGATACTTTACGATTGACTTCCAATAACCAAACTTTTAATATAGTTTTAGAATAAAAAAGGGGAATATTTCTATTCCCCTTTTTAAGTCCACCTTTATTTATTGAGTAATCCCAATATCACCAATAGTGATATAAATCCAGCGAATCCACTTGTTGCAAATAAATTCACTAAACTAATCAGATTACCAATAATGTCCATACCGAAGAACCCGCCAACAAAAATCAATTGAACGAGAACCCCAAGACCAACAATAGATAATAGCACATCTTTAAGACCTGCTACCACATCTACTATCATAGCCATAGTATTTTTCATTTTAGTTTCCCCTTTTTATTAATCTAAAAGACTACATATTTCGTAGTCGTATAATAATTATAAGTGAAAACAAAAAATATTAATAGGTATATAAATATATATCACTCTTTTTTGACATTCAACTATTTATTATTAGGTAAATTACAGGCAAAATTATGGCAAAAGATTACGAAATATTCGAGGGAAAAACCTTATCAGATGTCTTCAAAGACATATACGATAATTCCAAAACCAATAAAACACAATTAGAAGTATTGATGAAAGAGGTTGTGGGATTTATTAAGGACGGAGATACAGCCGTTCAGATTATTCCTATGCTAAAAGAATATTTAGAAATCAATGTAAAGAACGATGAACAGCTTGTCAAGTTAGCAACAATCGTTCAAAGAATTACTGCAGCTGAAAAACGAGTATCGGATTCAGGAGATGAGTTCGGTTTAACAGACGCAGAAAAAGAACAACTGATGAGTGTAATAGAAACAGATGTTCAGGAGTTACAAACAAAACAAGATGAAGTCTTGGAATCTATTAACAAAGGAAACTAATGGCATATTTTAACGAGTCGGGTGGAAATACCGAGTCAGATGTATTGTCAGATAAACTCGTATCAAATGAAAGTCTACGAGTTAAAGTAAAACAAATATTATCTGAATCACAATTCTATCAAGTAGAACCGATTGAAGTTCTTAGTATCATAAAAGATACTAATGGTGAAAAGATTCAGCATGGTAAAATAATTGGTAGATTTATTTATAGTGAAAAAGGATTACCTTACTTAAGGTGTAGTGCTTACAAACCACTTGGTTCAAACATTATGCAACTTCCAATTGAAGGTGAAGTTGTTCTTGGATTGGAATTTTTTGGAGAAAGATTTTATTTACCACTATCAGTAATTCGTAAACAAAATGATTCAGAAGACTTAGTAAAATTTTTAAATCAAAAAGACTTTGGTATTAGTAATGTAGATGGTGGATTAGAAAGAACTGATATAGAGCAGGGAGATTATTTTAGAGATACCAAAAAAGAAAAGACAAATTTAAAAGAAGGTGATACAATCATACAAGGTAGATTTGGAAACTACATTAAACTAAGTAGTAATCAAATTGAAGACCTAACAGATAAATTAAATCCAGAAACTGCTAAGAAAGTAGTTGAGGAAAAATTTTTAGAATCACCAAACATTGAACTTAATGTTGATAGTCTAAACAATGAGAGTGGTTCAAAAGTTATTATGACTTCTAATGAATTGATTTCTTACTCTGACCAAGTTATAGAATTTGGTAAGTCAATGTCAAAGATACAACCTAATGGTAGTCAATTTGAAACAAACGAATATTCAGGTTCACAAGTTTATATAAGTTCTGATAGAATAGTTTTTAATGCCGAACACGACGATGTTGCTATCTTTGCAAAAAATAGAGTTCACATTAAGGGTGGTGCAGGAGGAGTTCAAATTTCTAATGCTATGGGTAATGTTTCAATTAAAGCAAAAGAAGTAGTTAGTGATTTTAAAGGTGGTAAGAAATTAGAAATAAATAAAGATTTGACGAGTGGAGATGTAATATTAGCACCTGACCAAATGAAAGAAATGGGACAAGTTCTTGCTAAACAAGTTGAATGGAATTTAGATTTTTTAAAAGTTCAGATTGGTTCATTAATACCAGCTGCTATTCCAGGAACAAAGTCAGTTCCAAACCCAGCTTGGTTTGCAAACATAAAAGCAAAAATAGATAATGCAAAAAAGTTATTAGAGTTTAATGATTTAGTATTTAAGTTAAAGTGGTTAGATAAGACTAAATGGAAAACCTATAATATTGATGAACTAAAAGAAGCCTTTAAGCCAGTGCCTGGATTTGGTGGTATTATAGAAGGATTTAAAAGTTTAAAACAAGTTAAAAATAATATTGGTGATATTACAAAAGACATAGATAAAAAGATTAAAGTGATTGAGCAAGTAAAATCAGGTGAACTATTAGATGTATCAAAACAAATTGACAACTTAAAAAATAATGCATTAAAAAACTTTGATAAAAAACTTGGTATTGATGAAGTAAAAAATTTAAAAAACTCTCTTAATGAATTAGATAAAACAAAACAGAAGTTAAGTGGGTTTAAGGGTGGTAATAAATTAAAGGGAAATATTGAGAAGTATGAGATAGCAGAAGATAATTTACAAAACGCATCTTTTGAAGAAGTTGATATTTATAGAAAGGAAAGAGATAAAGCAAGCGAAAACCTTAGAGACTTTTTAGTAAATGGTGAAGCAAATGGATTTGAAGAGAGGGTATCTTCAGCAGACTTACAGATATCATCTATGGAAGGTTCGAGAGAATTAATTATAAGTATAGCAGATGTGGGTGCTGAATCAGAAAAAATTGAAACTATATAGGAGTAGTAATGAGTAAAGATAAGTTAAAAAATATAATTGAATTAGTTGTTCGTAAAGAAGTAAAAAAACAATTAAGTGAGATATTTATTAATGAACAAAAAGAAATCAAATTATCAGAAGTGATTTCTAATAAACCAAAACCAAGTGTAAAACAAAAACCTAAAAAACAATACACAAAAAACAAAACGTTAAATGAAGTATTGAACAACACTAAACCATTGGGTTCATCAAAACAAACTGATGAGTATCCAACTTTGGGTGGTGGAGTATTAGGTAGTGATAATATGGCAGAAGTGCTAGGTTATGGAAACTTGGGTGGAGTTCAAAATAAAGAGAAAGCACGAGAAATGGGAGCAGTTGATACAATCAAGAAACAAGGTGTTTCAGTAGACGCAGTTCCTGAAGATGTCCAAAATGCATTAACTCGTGATTATTCTGGATTGATGAAAGCAATAACAAAAAAGAAATCAGGCGAGGGCGGATTTAGACCATAATGGCAAGTGTAAGAGAAATAAATAATAATGAAGATTTAAAAGTTGGAATTAGATTTCCACTTGGTAGGAGTAGTGATGGATTTTTTCACTCAACTTCTACGGTATTAGAACAAGCAAAATCTAATATAAGAAATCTTTTACTTACAAGTCCTGGTGAAAGAGTAATGCAACCAGACTTTGGTTCAAGACTAAAAAGTCTTGTATTTGAACCAACATCTCTTTCTACATTTGATGCTATTGAAGAAACAATTAGAGAATCAATCAACAGACAATTACCTTATGTAATAATCAACGACATTGTTACTGATGCTAAACCTGATGAAAATATGATAAATATTTCATTAGAGTTTTCAGTATCGATAGAGCCAGATACATTTGATACGATAACATTTAATTTTAATATTGGAGAATAAGAATGCCAACACCAAATCCAAGAGATATAGATTACGGAACGAATAAAAAAATAGTTAAGAAAGAACTAAATTATCTTGGTAGAGATTTCCGTGATATAAGAGAAAACTTAATCGAGTTTGCGAAATCATATTTCCCAAATCAATACAATGACTTTAATGAAGCATCACCAGGTATGATGTTTGTTGAAATGGCATCGTATGTTGGTGATGTATTGAATTACTATGTTGATAACCAATTTAGAGAAACACTTTTAAATCAAGCAGAAGAAAGAAAAAACATTTATGAGATTGCACAATCCTATGGATACAGACCTAAATTAGCTTGTCCTGCTACAACTAAAATGACATTTAGTATTGATGTGCCAGCAAGTGGTAGTGGAACAGGTGGTAGTTTTGTTTCAAAACCTAATATGGATTATGCAAGTATAATTAAAGAGGGTTCAACACTACAAGCAAGTAATGGTGTAGAATTTGCATTATTAGATGATGTAAACTTTGGTGTATCAAGTTCATTAGATACAATGGAACAACTACCATTAACACCAGCAACAGGAAATATTCCTACATCATTTAGATTATTTAAAACAGGTTTGGCAAAATCTGGAATAACCACTTCAGAAACATTTACATTTGGAGTAGCAACTAAGTTTGATAAAGTAACTTTAGAAAAAGAAAAAGTTACAGAAATAGTTTCTATTACTGATTCAGACGGAAACACTTGGTATGAAGTTCCTTTCTTAGCACAAGATACTATATTTGAAACACAAGAGAACACTTCTGATAATGACCCTGAATTGTCACAATATAAAAATGACTCACCTTACTTATTAAAACTTATAAAAAGTTCAAGAAGATTTACAACAAGAATAAATGATAAGAACCAAACTGAAGTAAGATTTGGTAGTGGTGTAAGTTCAAATGCAGACGAGGAGTTAATACCAAATCCAGATAATGTTGGTTCAGCATTAGGTCAAGGTGTTTCAAGATTAGATGAATCATTTGACCCAAGTAACTTTTTAAAAACACAAACCTTTGGATTGGCACCTGCTAATACAACACTTACCGTAACTTATCGTTATGGTGGAGCAGTAGAACACAATGTTCCTTCAAATACAATCACTTCATTTAAAAAATTAACATTTACTAATTCTACAAGTGGTGTTGATGTGGACATACAACAATCAGTTAAAGATAGTATTATTGCTACTAACTTAGACAGAGCATCTGGCGGAGCAAGTCAAGAAACACTTGACGAAATAAAATTAAATGCATCTGCTTACTTCAATGCACAAAATCGTGCAGTAACAAAGGAAGACTATGTAACTCGCATTTACTCTTTACCACAAAAGTATGGAAACATAGCAAAAGCATTTATTGTTCAAGATGAACAATTAGAACAAGAAGGACAATTAGAAGTTATTAACGGACAAGTAAAAAAAATAAAATCTATTGATACTATCCCTAATCCATTAGCATTAAATATGTATATGTTAGGATATGACGCTAGTAGAAAACTTGTTCAACTAAATACGGCAGTAAAAAATAATGTCAAAACATATCTATCACAATATAGATTACTAACAGATGCGATTAATCTTAAAGACGGATATATCATTAATGTTGGTGTAAGATTTAGCATTATTGTTCGTAGAGGATTTAACAAAAACGAAGTATTGTTTAGAGCGATACAAGCAGTCAAGAAACATTTTGAAATTAAAAAATGGCAGATTAATCAACCGATTGTGTTGAATGATATTGCTTATGTTATCTCATTAGTCGAAGGTGTAATATCAGTAGTTCCACCACAAGACAATAACCCTAATAAGAATGTTGTAGTGATTGAAAACAAATATAAAACAACAGACAATTATAGTGGAAACATATATGATATGGATTCAGCTACAAGAGACGGAATTGTTTACCCTTCATTAGACCCAAGTATATTTGAACTTAAATTCCCTGATACTGACATTGAGGGTAGAGTAGTAGGAGATAGATAATGCATTATTTTGAATTTGGAAAAAGAGACGCAACAATATATTCAGGTGGAACAACAAGTTCTATCAATACTGGTCTTGATGAAGTATTAGAAATTAATAAGACTGTAAATGATAATGGAACGATAGCAAATGTGTCAAGAGTATTAATTGACTTTGATTATTCTACAATATCACAATCTATTGTGGACGGAATAATTCCATCTACCGCAAACTTTTATTTAAATCTATACGACGCAACATCAGAAGAAGTTGAAGCAGAACAAAATGTATTTGCTTATATGGTTAGTGGTAGTGCTTGGAAACAAGGAACAGGAAAACTTGACCACGACCCAGTAACATCAGACGGAGTAAGTTATCAATATCGTGATGAAGAAAACTCAACACCTTGGGTAACAGGTTCAGTATTGACTGACGGTGGTAGTTGGTTTACATCAAGTATTGACGGACAATATGAAGTTAGTTCATCTTATCAATTAACATTTGATAAAAAAGATTTAAGAATAGATGTATCGGACTTAGTTAAGAATCACATATATTCATCATCAGCATATCCAAACAGGGGCTTTATTCTAAAAAGAGAATCAATAGCACCGACAGATTATACATTTGCTTTTAATTCAGGAAGTGATACTACAAAAGATGAAAGTAGTTCAGATAGATTCGGAAATTTAAAATACTTCTCAAGAGAAACACATACAATCTATCCACCTAAGTTGGAAGTAGTGTGGGACGATTCAAGTTTTTCAACAGGTAGTTTATCTGCGTTAAGTGCAGATGATTTAAGTAGACTAAAAGTTTACTTTAAAGGATTGAGAACAGAATATAAAGAGGGTTCAAAAGTAAAATTCCAAGTAGTTGGTAGAGAGTTATACCCTACTACTTCTTTCTCATCATCGGCAGCTGAACTAAGTGTAAAATTCTTACCAAGTGCATCTGCTTTCTATGAAGTTAAAGATGCGGATACAGAGGAAGTAATTATTCCATTTGGGACGGGTTCAAAAATCAGTTGTGATTCAAATGGAAACTTTTTCAGATTGTGGATGAATGGATTACAAGCAGAAAGAAATTATCGCTTTTGTGTTAAGGTCGTAAGTGGTAGTGGTAGTGATGAAGAAATAAATTACTATGATGACAATTATGAATTTAGAGTGGTGAGATAAAATGCCTTACTTACCAAGTTCAGCAAGGAAAAAGTCAGACTACTACCAAAAAATATTAGATTCTGACATTATAGAACAACAGGAGTTAGTTCGTAGTCTAAAAGCTAGTCAACAAGAATCAGGTTCAATAGATGCTAATAATGTATTGAGAGATGTTAATGGTATTTTAGTTTCAGTAGAATCACCCTTTAATAAAGGTAAAGCATCAGAAGAATCTTTTGAACAAATCAGATTAGAAAATAAACAACAATTTTTTGATACTAAAAATGTAAGTAAGATAGATACTGAGTTTGAGTTTTTTAGACCACCAGTAGAGTTTGACAAACCTGATGATATTATTGAGAAAGAGGAAATACAAGAAGAGTTAGATGATGAAATAAGAAAAGGTAAACTTAATATACCATTAAGAAATATGATGATTCGTTTTGTTAACAGAGCATTAAGAGAAAATAACCCAATGAATGTTAATGGTGATATATTAAATTCAAGACTAACAAGAATTCTTAAACAACATTTAAAACCATCACAAAAACTATTCGCATCTGATACATTATTAAAGTCAAGATTAATACCAGGTCTTATCAAACCATTTAAAGCACCTAAACTTAAATTTGCTATTGGTTCTTTATTTGTATTAAAAAGGTTACAAGTTTGTTTAAAGAAATCAGATTATCAAAAAATTTATGATGAGTTTATTTTTACAAATTCTAAACTAAGGGGGTTTTGGGCAGAAGCAAATGAGAAAGCACCAAGAAAAGAATTTGATATGTTTAATGTAAGTGGATTAGAAGATACGGTTGAGGAAATTTATTAATGGCAATAGAATACGGATTTACTAATAAAGAAAGAGAAACTTACTTTTTACCAAAAAGGGTGTATAGTAGTTTCGGTCGTGACAATACAGATGACTTTATTGCGTTGTTTGTATATGATACCAATGATGAGTTTGTGCAAACTATAATTTTAGAACCACAAGATGTTGACTTAGACGCGGGAGAAAACTTTATAGATATCAATATAGGTAAACATTTAAGGGAAGCTGGATTTGTAGATGGAACTTATAATGTAGTTTACAAGTTTTTAAGACGATTAGCAGGTGTAGAACAAAAAGTATTTGTTAATGAAGTTGGTGTTGTCTATGAGGGTAAGTATAAAACAAGAACCATAAATGGAGAGGAAAGATTTTTTGTCGAAGCAGACGGAAGTGATAAATCGGTTGAGTTAGAATTATTTAAAAGAGATTTAAGATATGTAATTGACGACATATCACCAGATAAAACAGAAGCAATTATAGAAGTAGATGAAGTTATTAAAAACGAAGAATACATTAATGACTTTCAATCTATGTCAGAAATGATAGAATACAAACCACTAAGATTAAATGGAGCTGGTCCAATTAAGTTTGACCAAAAAGACCCATATGTTTTAGAGTTTGACATCAACGATTTAGATAGAGGGTTCACACAAAATATGGTAGGTGGTCAAATCGTTATACCAAATTTATATCAAACAGAAAAAGAAACAACAACAAACGAAGATGTAATTGTAGAAGAAATCGTAGAAGTAGATTTCTTTGAACCAGAACCAAAACCAGACCCAACACCTTTTCCAGAACCTGAAGAGGAAGAAGAAATTTTTACAAGTAATGTAGGTGGAGGACTTAGAAGCTAATGGCAGAATCATCAAGAGCAAGACAACTTAGAGAACAATTAGAAGCTTCGGGTAAACTTACTCCGGGAACTAAAGATACAAGAAATCTTAGTGAACAAAGTAAACAAGCCCGAAAGAAAAATCGTCGTGCTTACATAGACTTTCAAACACCACTCGGAGTAGGTAATAGAGGTGTTGGTTTAGAAGAAGGAGAAAACTTCGAAGGGTTTAGATATGAAGATAGAAGAGAACCTTTTAATATAAAAATTCAAGAAGATATAAAAAGAAAAGAACTCGACCCAATAGACCCAATTAGAAAGAAAAGAAAAACTCGTAAGATTAAAAAAGAAAGAATTGTAAAAAGAAAAGTTGTAAAAAGAATGATTCAACCAAGAGACTATGTAGGAACTATTACGGAAGTATTAGATGCTAATAGAGTTAGAGTTAATTTATCTTACAATGACGGAGTAAATAAAACCAAACACAAAGGTAATGACCAAAGTGCAGAAAAGTTTACTTATTGGAGAACCAACTACGATAAGAGTAATATTGAAAGATACAAAACTTATATGGTTAAGGACAATCAATTTTACTTAATGGTAAATGACAAGTTGGGTGCTGATGGAAAATCAAGAAAGGTAAAACTAAAACAAACATTAGAAAATTGTGAAAAATTAGACAAGGTATATTTTGCAGAAAAAAGATTGCCAGACTATGAGGACACGATTAGATTAGTTCCATTTGTAGATAGACCAGATGACGGAATATTTTTAAGAATACCAAATCTAAATTCTTCAGAAAATCCAATCAACTTTGAGGGAACTAACTTTAAAACTCACGATGACTTATTGGGTAGTGATAGTTCACTAAACTTTGATTTAGAAGAAAAACTTGTATCTGGTAGTTTACTAAAAATACAACCAAACATTGACTATCAAAAAACATCAGTTGACTTAACAGAAGACTTAGACGATACAGGTTTTGGAAACTTTGTTCACTTCTCGTCAGCAGAAACAAGAATTAAAAACTTTGAAAAGAAGTTATCACTAATTGAAGACCATAACGCAAATAGTGCTTCTTTATTATCAATCAGTAGTTCAGCAGACAGAGTTTCAGATATAGAAAAAAGAAGACAACGAGTAGTTAATTCATTTGACCCATTTGAAAACTATATGTATTTCCAAAGTTCTTCTTATGTAAGTTCATCAGTAGGACAATTTCACGATACAGCTTGGCCAAAAACAAATTCATCAGAACCCTATACATTAGCAGCAATTGGTAGTTCACAAGCTAACACTTGGTTTAATAATATGATTGCAAGTGCTTCATCATACGATAATAGAAATGTAAATAGTTTAAGAAACTCTTTACCAGAGCATGTATATTCTGATACAAAGAATAATGTATTCTTAGAATTTATGGATATGGTAGGACAACAATTTGATGAGATATGGGGCTATGTAAAAGGACTTACTGATGTTAACAAACGAGTAGAAAAATTATCAGAAGGTATATCAAAAGATGTAGCAAAAGCATTTGCTCAAACACTCGGACTACAATTGTATAGTGGTAACGACTTGATGATTTTGCCTGAATATCTATTAGGTAAAAATACAGACGGAAGTGATAAATTTGAATCTGCACAAGAACAAGTAACCGAAGAAATATGGAAAAGGATTTTAGCAAACTTGCCTTTCTTTATCAAAGCAAAGGGAACGGAAAGAGCAGTAAAAGGATTGTTAAGTTGTTACGGAATACCAAGTTCAATACTACGAGTAAGAGAATATGGTGGACCAGATAAAGGAACACGAGTTAGTTATGAAATCAAAAGAAAGTTTACAAGAGCATTAGATTTTAAAGGTTCACAATATGTAAAAATACCTTGGGCAAATGTATCATCACATAAACCAGAAACATTAGAATTTAGATTTAGAACACCATATAATGCAAACCAAACTTTAATACACAAAGACAAAGATTGGGCTATTGAACTTATTAATAGTGCTTCATCTGAATATGGAAATGTAAGATTATCAGTTAGTGCTTCTACGGGTGTGGAAACTCTTGATGTGCCTAAACAAAGATTTTTCGATGATGATATGTGGAGTGTGATGTTAACAAGAAAATCACAGAGTGGTGCCGACTTAGCAGCAGATACAGCTGCTCAAAAAATTACATATGAATTACACGCAAGTCAATATGACGGAACGAGAGAAAAAATAAACTACAAAACAAGTGCAAGTATTAACATTAATGGGGCGGTTTCAAGTTCTTTCAATACTAAGTTTACCACAACAGGAAATATAGCATTAGGTAAAAGTGGTAGTGGTTGGAACGAGGGTTCATTTAGTGGTTCATTAATGGAGTTCAGATTGTGGAGTGAACCATTAAGTCAAAGTATATTTGACAACCATACAAGAGCACCAAAAGCATATAACGGAAACACAAGTGCTTCAGCAGCTGATAACCTATTACTTAGATTACCATTAGATGATAACAAAAGTTATAGTGTAGCAGCATCCACAACGGCATCAGCAGTTCAATACTTAACAACTTATGATAACTTTGGTGGTGTTAGTGGTAGTCTTATAAATGGATTTACAGGAAACTTTTTCAGAACATTAGTAGACAAGGAACAACTGAAGGTTCCAAATGTCGGTCCTAATCGTAGAAACGCAACTAAGATTAGAATTGAGGATAATGCATTAGCAACAAATACAGTATTATCTCCTGAAGTTCGTAACGAAGTATCATCACAAGACTTCGCACCAATTGATAGTAATAGACTTGGAGTTTATTTTTCACCCGTTGATGTTGTTAATGAAGACATAATGTATAGTATCGCAGATTTAAATTTTGACGACTTGATTGGGGACCCAAGAGATGAGTTCGAATATTCATATAGAAAATTAGCACAACTACAAAGAACTTACTTTAAAAAATATAGTAAGTCAAATAACTTCTTTGATTACTTAAGAATATTACAATTTTATGATAAGAGTGTATTTACACAAGTAAGACAATTACTACCTGCTCGTGTAGACGCAACATTAGGAACACTAATAGAACCAAACATTTTAGAAAGACAAAAAGAAGTCATTGGTAAGAAGTTTACTTTTGATAATAAATTTTTTGAAAATGCAGGAGACTTTGATAGTGGTGTATTGATAACAAGGGTGATATCAGAAAACTCATCAAGTATATTTAGCACATCAGCAAGTTCATATGATACTTATGAAACAACTGCCAACTTAGCATACGATAGTGGTTCACACTTAGGTTTCTTGGGTAGACCATCATTAGTAGATAATGTTATTAATAAAAATGACCAAAGGTTTGGTTTTGGTTTAACCTATGCTACTGCAAGCACAGCACACGGAACAGAGAACTTTACACAAGCTCGTATTCCAATTATATCAGGTTCAAGACTATCAGAAAAGAACCAAGAGTTTGAATTCTTTTATAACTCAGCTGCAGAAGCCCAACAAGGTGGAACAGCTGCACATAGTTCATCATTCAAAGATTCAGAATTTGAGAGTGTAGCATTAACAAACAATTTATTTAGAAGTTTCTATCAAGGAACTCTACACACAAGAGATAATGCACCTGATGGTAAAGAACCAATTGAAATAACACAGGTTGCACCAAATGTAGTAATAACACAAGATTCAGACATAACTAAATTAAAAGTAAAGTAATGGAAAATTTAACTTTCTTATATTTATTATTGATTAAGAATAGTTATATAATTTCCACAGGAGCAAAATAAAATGGGATTTTTAGACAACACGAGTATAACAGTAGACGCAATTTTGACAAAAAAAGGTCGTGAACTTTTGGCAAGAGGGCAGAACGAATTTAAAATAGCGAAGTTTGCATTAGCAGATGATGAAGTAGATTATAATTTATATAATCCAGACCACGACAACGGGTCTAACTTTTATGGTTCAGTAATTACAAATATGCCAGTATTAGAGGCGTTTGTAGATGAAAACCAACTTATGAGATATAAGTTAGTAACACTTCCAAAGGAAACAGCAAAACTTCCAATATTAGAACTACCAAACGCATCATTAAATTTCAATGGGCCTGGTATTACACAAGCCATTACACCAAATACAAGAAATGGTGTTGATAGTGCATACACATTTATATTACAAGATGCGTCAATCGCTAACATCACACCAGTAATTGCAAGAAGTGGTGGTGGAGATATTGATGACTCAACAGATTCAATACTTCGTAGAGAAAGAGGATTACTTCCTGACGGAACAATTGACCCAGATTTCTTAGCACCAAGAGCTACTACACCAGTATTCTTGAACGAAGCAGAAAGAAAGAGAAGTATAACTATTACTTCTAAATCAGTAAATGTAATTGCAAGGTCAATATTGACCCAAACATCTACCAACATCACCGTTGTTGGTTTAGATACAGGCGCTTCATTTACATTACCAATCACGGTAAAAGCAGACCCAAGTAAGGCGTAAGGAGTAGATAATGTCATTTCAAAGATTTAACAGAGCAGAGGATGTAATTGAAAACCAAAGAACGATTGTTACGAGTGGTATGTGGAGTGGTGGTTCAACAAAACTAACTACTAACTTCTTTACATTAGCAACACAAGGTGCTTCAACCGCATCTTTCGTTGAGGTGTATAATAAAGCAACATCTGACGCTTCATCGGAAGTTCAGTTCGCAGTTGGATATGCACAAATAGATGGTAAAGGTACCGTAGGTAATACAACAGATACCAATGACGGAAACAGAGAAACCAAAGCTATGTATAGTCAGTTTAGAAACTTACTATTAGCACCCAATACAAACAAATTTACTTTTACAGGAGCTCCAGCGGCATCATCATCAGGATACAATGAGTTTGTTTTCATATCAGTTCAAAGAAGTCGTATGAGAGAAAAAATGAATCCTGGTAATTGGGAATTAAGAATATCAGGTTCTGGTAATAACGCCGTCAAATTAATTGACGATAGTTCAGGTAGTGCAGCTACCGTAGACCAAGGTGGTAGAGTATTTAATGTTGTTAGTGGTAGTATTGAAAGTGGAACAACTATTCATAAATCAGCAGCAACAGAAACACCTTATGGTGCACCAGGATTATTTTATCCAGACTTAGGAATTATATTGATTAATCCTAATTGGTTAGCAGGTGCAAACTCTGGCGCAAGTGCCGAGTTATCAGGTAGCACAAACGCAAACGGATTTACTAACACTGCACAAAAATTTGCTGCAGCAGTAAGTGGTGGACAATACTTTCAAGCAAGAAGAGAAGAAGAAATTAGTTCAACAAGTTATTTTTGTCGTGTAAACAACAAAAGATTTAACTTCTCAACTAACCCAACTTTCTTTACTTCATCAGACGGAAGTTTAACACAAGGAACTTTCTTTAAAGACCCACAAACATTTATTACACAAGTTGGTCTTTACAATGAAGAAAATGAATTGTTGGCGGTTGCTAAACTATCACAACCTTTATTAAACTCATATGCAAGGGAAGCTATTATTAAAGTGAAACTTGACTTTTAGGATAATCTAATGTTCAAGAATCTTGACCCACAAGACATTTCTAAAAAGCCATTTAAGACTTTTAAAAACTTTACATTTACTAACGACGATAGTGGTAGTGGTGTATGGATTGTAAAAGCTCGTAGTGGTTCAATAGACAATTACAATAGTGGTTCTGACCACGCAACTTATATTGTTTCAGCGTCGGTATCAAGTAGTTACTATGCGTTACCAACTTGGAACTTAGTAAATAAAGTATTCTATTCAGATGCTAATAAACCATATAGAACTTTCGGAAACAATGACCCAAACAAAGAGAACAGAGAACTAAATGTTAGTGCAAGTGTTTTCAATGTAGCAAGGGAAATATATGGTGAGAGAATTAAAACAGGTTCAATAGACTTAGATGTAACTATTGGTGGTGTAACATATTCACTAAGAGATGACGGAGACGGAAACATATATGATAATGTTTATTCTTCATCTTTTGCAGCATTTAAATCAAGTTCCTTTGATAGAACACAAGGTGTTTCATCAACTGCCGCAACTCGTGGTAGTGGTTCAGAAGTCGGTAATATATATTATTCACAAGGATTAATTGTATTAACTGACACAGGTTCTTATGCAGGTGATGTTACTGCTTTCACATTAAAATATCAATCAGAACAAACACATTACGAATATGAATATCGTTTAACTGCAAAACCATTTGAGTTCAACACAACTACAAATATTAGTATTACACCAGACAGAAGTGGTAGTATTACGGTAAAAGATGGTTCGGTAAGTATGTCTAGCTTCTTTCCACCAGGCGACCAACCAAGTGGACACGGAACAGGTAGTTATGCTACTGAATATAATGCAGCGACTTCATCATTGGGGTTTGTTACGGGTTCGGATTTTCATCCATTTGTAACCCAAATCGGTTTATATACCGAAGACGGAGATTTAGCAGTCGTAGGAAAACTAGCTAAACCTATACAGCTATCAGACGAAATAGCAACTACATTTGTTGTTCGTTTTGATGTCTAATTTTTCCTAATCTTATATTTATTACTGACATAAATTCAACGGAGAAAACAATGTTTCATTTTATGAAGAATATGGTTATGACAGCGGTGATGTTTGGAACAATTTTCGCACAATCGCCAATTATACGAGTTAAACAAATAGGTGAATGGAAAACACCAGAGTATTGGTGGAAAGCACAAGAAACTGTACAATTACAGACTTTCTTAGCAGATGCTATAGCAACACCAGCATTAAAAAATAATAATTTTGATAGTTGGAGAGATGATATTTTAGAAATAGAAGTCACTCTTGATGATGTAGGACAAGATATTACATCAGTTAGATTTGATATCGCATTTGACAACGATTTAATCACTTGGATTGAAAACGACGGAACCAATCAAGAAACATCAATCAATGCTTGGAGTCAAGGAAACTCACGAGTAATTAAAGGTTCATATATATCAAGTTGGGTTGAAGGTGATGAAACATCAAACAACGATACAGACTATTCGTTTGAAGTAGTCCATTATCAAAATGTAGGATATACAGATAGTATTCAGAGTAATGGTAATGAACAATCAGCAGTAGATACGAGTTATGATTGGTTAAGAATTACTATGGTAAGTCACGGAGTTGACGCTAATAGTGATGGAACACCAGACTTTACATTTGGTAATGGAAACGGAAACCAAGCACAAATTCTTAAATTAAAATTTAGAATCAATGATGTAGCAGATAATTACGAACCACACTCATTTAGAATACCAACATATTATAGTGGAAACACAGGATATTATACTTTTGTATCTGATGATTATTTATTAGATTATAAAGTTTACATTGACGGAAACTTTGATACCGCAGTAGACAATACAGGTAATGGTGGAGCAAGAGGAGACATTACTCTACACCCAAAACTTGTTGACATTGAAGGTTTCGGTAGATACATTGGAGAGAAAACCGACACAGATAGTGACGGAGTAGAGGATGATACATTTGTTCAAAAAACTTATCCTTATTGGAAAGTTGTATTTGAATTAGATGAAGACAATCCAGATGTAGATAGTGATACACCATTTGCTAATTGGTATGATATTGAAGATGTAGCAGACGACACAAATACAGCAGATGAAGATTTATCTGATGATGTTATCGGTGATGATAGTGGAACATACTACTATCTAAAAATGACCGATACAAACGGAATAACAACATTAGCAGACCAAACTTTACCAGGTAAAGGATTTTTAGGAGTATCTTATTTTGATTACACCTATACGGATAAAAATGGATATTACAATATTCAATTACCACGAAACAATACTTATCGTGTATCGTTCTGGCCACCAGACGCAAATGATGATATTGGTCAACATACACAATTAGAATTGGATAGAGGAGCG
>Ga0181398_1000165_pt1 | contig 19560 bp, 25 predicted proteins | sample 21SPOviralmetaG_FD_130127 | JGI IMG/M metagenome (GOLD analysis project Ga0181398, IMG submission 130127) | Marine viral communities from the oligotrophic San Pedro Time Series (SPOT) site, San Pedro Channel, CA, USA - 21 SPOT_SRF_2011-04-29 | ecosystem: Environmental > Aquatic > Marine > Strait...
CTTATTCTTCTTCCTTTAGTTCTTCTTCCTTTAGTTCTTCTTCCTTTAGTTCTTCTTCATCATCACTAGAATCCGAATCACACTCAAATGATCTAAAATCTTCTGCATGTCTAAAACAATATTTTTTCTTTGCACCATCAGGTTGAATTGTACCTGTAGATTTACATGCTTCACCCTTTTTATTTATACCACAACAAATCACACGTTCTTTTGATACTTTTTTAGTATCTATTTTTGGTTCAGATTCTTCTTTTTTAACTTTTGATACATTTGTTTTAATTTTAGTTTTTTCACGAATTTTATTCTCTACATCCTTCTTGGAAATCTCTAAAATATCAAATTCATCAATTTCAATACCATGTTCATTTGCGTATTCTTCTGCCTTACGTGATTTATATCTTTTTTCACCCTCTACTTTTTCAATTTTATTAGTTTTATCATTTACCTTTACACTTTTTAGAATCTCCATAGAAATTACACTCAAACTTTCATTTAACATCTTAAGAAGCTCTTCTTTACCCTCATCCTCAAGATTATACTTAGACACAAACTCATCAACACGAAACATCATTGTACCTTCAGAAGACATAATTGTCTATACGTACACTTATGTGCCCCAAAGGACACAATTGTTTTACTTTTATTAATTTTAATTTTTAAATATAATTTTTATATGTAATTTTTTTTTTAATATGTAATAGATACTTTAGTTGGTGTAAGTAATATTAACCAAGACCATCCTATAATATTAATTGACAATAACATGTTTATACGATACATAATTTTTTTTGTATAAATATCATTTTGCTTTATCATAATACTTAACATATTTTCTAATTTATCTAAACGTTCTTCATAATCTTCTGTATATGATTCGTCTTCTTCTATACTTTCATTACTTTCCTCATTAATACCTTCTGAATATGTTGGATCTGTTACATTATCTTCAGTATTTTCTTCATTATTTTTTTCATTGTTTATATTAAAAATTTTAATTGAATTATCAATATTTTCTTCATTTTTAATCTTCTCAAAATCTAATGGTTTATACATTTGACGATAAATTAAATTACGTGTATTACTATCCACATTTTTAATAATAATTTCATTATGATCATTTACTTTATTTACTAAATATTTACGAAGTTCTTTAGTATCATTAATAATATCTTTAATATCGTCATTGTTAATTGTCGTCATTTATATTCAATTATTTTTACACAATTGTAATTATTTAAATTTTTTTAGTGTTATATTTTTTTTGCAAAATTTATGAATTTTTTTAATTTTTATCATTTAAAGATAATATTACTATATTATTTAATGACTATTATTCAAGAATATCTGTCATTAACTAATAAATATAAAAATGAATACTCAGATAAAACACTTCTTCTTATGCAAGTTGGATCATTTTTTGAATGCTACGCTATATTAGATGAAAATACAAATGAATATATTGGCAGTAATATTAAAGAATTCTCTGATATTAATGATTTAGTAATTTCTAAAAAAAATGTAATACACAATGGAAAACCAGTAGTTATGGCAGGATTTGGTATTACACAAATTGAAAAATATATTCGTCGTATGCAAGAAAATGATTACACAATAGTAGTATACACACAAGATTCTAATACAAAAAATACCTCAAGAAGTTTATCATGTATATATTCTCCTGGAACATATTTTAGTAATGACACAAATGAACTTAGCAATGTAACTTCATGTATTTGGATACATTATTCATCATCTAATCAACTTATTAATGAAAAATTAACAATTGGTATGTCAAGTATTGATATTTATACAGGTAATTCTAACACAATGCAATATATTGTTGATTATATTAAAAGTCCCACAGTATTTGACGCACTTGAAAATTATATTTCTATAAATAATCCATCAGAATGTATTATTGTATCTAATTACAAAACAGATTATATTACAGATTTAATAAATTGTAAAACACATATCTATAATTATGATCATGAATGGATCAAAAATATATCAAAACAAAAATATCAATATGAAATAATTAAAACATTCTTTAATAAAGACCCTGATACTATTTTTAATGAATGGAACATTAGCACTCAATGTTATTGTCTCCTAACACAATTCATATACAAACATAATCCTAATTTAATAAAAAAATTACAACCTCCTTCACTTATTAATACTGAATCTAAACTTATATTAGCAAATCACTCATTAAAACAACTGAATATTATTAATGATAATAAACATTCAGGTAAATATAGTTGTCTTGCAACTTTACTAAATAATTGTATTACAAGTATGGGTAAACGTGCATTTAATTATGAACTTTTAAATCCATCTATTGATTATTCTAAATTAAACAATGTATACAATATAACTGAACACTGTTTAAATAAAAGTATGTGGCAAGTTATTCGTAATTATTTAGGAGGAATCAAGGATTTATCAAAAATATACCGTAAAATTATTTTAGGAAAACTTAGTCCAAAAGATTTTTATACTATTTATAATAATTTATCTGTAGTTCATAATATATATTTACATATTTCTAAAGATTTAAATATATCTGAATATATTAATACTGAAAATATTACATATTGTATTACTGAAATTCAAAACTATATATATAATAATCTTAATTTGGAATCCTGCAAAAAATATGATGATTTATCATTTGATAAATTTAGTTTAACACATATTTATGACATAATGTTATTTAATGAAAATTACTCTTTAGAATTAAATAATACATATAATACATTTAAGAATCACTATATTAAATTTATTGATATACGTGATTTTTTAGATGTAAGTATTAAAGATTATGAAAATAAAAATGGAACTAATAGTAATACAAAAAGATACGAAAATAATGAATACATTAAAATACATGAATGCCCAAAAACTGAACCAGCACTTATCGGTACAACTAGACGTGTTAATTTACTAAAGAAATTTGTAAATGAACTATCATGTAATACATTAGATGTTAAAAATATAGAAATTAAAAGCCATAATGGAAGCAATTCTATGATTACCTCAACTGAAATTAATAGTATAGCAAAAAATATTTTAAAATATAAAGAAACTTTTTGTAATAATTTAGCAAAACAATTTAATGATTTTGCTTTACAATTTATAAATATATTTGAAAGCCAAATAAATACAATTATTGATTATATTACAAAATGTGATATTCTACAAAATAGATGCTATATTGCAAAAACATATTCATATTCTAAACCAAATATTGTTGATAATGAAAAATCATTTGTAGAATTTAATGGATTACGTCATCCAATTATTGAAAATATTAATACAAATGAAATATATGTTACTAATAATTTAAGTTTCAATGAAACTAATAATGGTTATCTTTTATATGGTACAAATGCTGTCGGTAAAACTAGTTTTATTAAAAGTATAGGAATATCAATTATTATGGCACAATCTGGATTATACGTACCTGCTGACTCTTTTACATTTTCAGTATATAAAAGTATTTATACACGTATATTAGGTAATGATAACTTATTTAAAGGACTTTCCACTTTTGCTGTTGAAATGACTGAACTACGTAGTATTCTTAAAAATGCAAATCAAAATAGTTTAGTTTTAGGTGATGAATTATGTTCAGGTACTGAAAGCACCTCAGCATTAAGTATATTTACAGCAGGTGTTAAATACTTATCTAATAAAAATTGCTGTTTTATATTCGCAACTCATTTTCATGAAATTATATCCTATTCCGAAATTAAAGAAATACCAAGTTTAAAATTACTTCATATGTCTGTAATTTACGATAAAAGTAATGATAGATTAGTATATGATCGCAAACTTAAAGATGGACCAGGTGATAATATGTATGGTCTTGAAGTATGTAAATCATTAAATCTACCAGATGATTTTTTAGAAATGGCACATAATGTACGTAATAAATACAATAATTTATCTAATTCTTATAATTCTAATGGTCTTATTGTGGAAAAAAAAACTAGTCAATATAACCGATCAAAAATAAAAGGACTTTGTGAAATATGTAAAGAACTAGAAGGTACTGAAGTTCATCATTTAATATACCAAAAAGAATTTGGAAACGATAATGGAAATGATGGTAATAAAGTAAAAGTTAACAAATTAAGAAAAAATCATAAAGCAAATTTAATCAATATTTGCGAAAAATGTCATGATAAAATACATGAAGATAATTCACAATTAAAAATATATAAAACAACTAATGGATATGAAATTTTATAAATATTTTTTTTATAAAATTTTTTTTTTATATATATATATATATATATATATATATAAATGTCTAGTAAGTTAGTTTCTGATGCATATCTTGATCGTGTTTTGTTAAATAGATCTAAAATATTAAATTTAAAATCAAATGATACAAATGATACAAATGATACAAATTATACATTACAACATCCTAATGTATTATTATCATTATCTATTAGTGATGTTAATATTAATAATGATATAATTGAATTTAATAAAGATAATTTGAAACTAGTTCAATGGTCAGATCGTCATTTAAATAAAAATATAGATCATCATTTTAATAGTAAACATTTTGGTGAAGATGCTTTAAATATTTTATTATCTACATTTGATACTAATTTTATGCCAAATAAAAATTTTAAAGATAATAACCCTAATATACATATTATAGTTGGTTCAAATGAATACTTTGCAAGAATGAAAGATGTATATTTATTAAATGATTTAGTTAATATTAAATTTCAATTACATGACAATGAAGATAAAATAGAATTAAATAATAATAGCAATAATATAAAGATAATTATTGATAATTTACCCTATATTATAGAATATAATAAATATAATAATGATAATAATGAAATTGATAGTATATTGAAGAATTTAGATATAAATTTAGATATAAAATTAGACTATTTATTTAAAAGTTCAAATATTAATAGTTCTACATCATCTTTTATAAATGATAAAGGATATTCTTTAAAGTTTAGTGATTCGTTTATTATTATAAATGAAAAAGAAAACAATTTATATATATTATCTAAACTAATAGGGGTAGGTGATAGTGGAAACATACCAATCACACCAACTAATATTAATAATTTTACATCGGAGGATTTGGAGGGAGTTGTAGGGCAGTTGAGTTTAAGCACTGACTTCTTAGCTGCTTATTTTAGTACTATGACATTCACGTGTAATAATAATAATATAACAGTTAATGGTAATCCTGCAACAACGTATATAAAAGATAATAATTATTTAGGTTGGTATTTAACAGATTTAGGTTATATTACAATTAGTAAAAATGAAAATGAAAATATTATCCTTCAAGATGATTATATTCATGGTTCTATTGATGTTGATTATATTAATGGTTATATTGATGTTAATTCTTTTAAAAATGTTACACAAATTATAATGACCTGTGAGCCATTAAGACCAATAAATACTTAAAATAATAAATAATATTTTAAATATGTACAAAATTAAAAAATTAACTAACTTTTATCATTCAAATTATCTTAATAGTTTTCAAATTATTAATTTAAGTAAAGGACAATTTTATCCTCATTATAAAAATAAATTTATCAAAAAATATACCTACTAATTTTATTTTACATTCTGGTGAGATTAAAATAAAGTTAGAAAGTAACGTAAGTTAGAAAGTAACGTAAGTAACAAGGTACATAAATTCACAAATTTAATATCTAAAGAATATTTATTATATCAAGAAGAATGTGATCATGATTTAATTTTAAAAAATGAACGATATATACTACAAATCACACCTAATATTAAATATTCATTTTATTCTAATACTAATTCTTGTTTTCAATTATTTTTTAAATCAGATGATAATTTAAATTATATTTAAAATATAAAAACTGTAAAAAAAAATAAAAAAAAAATATTAATTAATAATTATAATTAAAATGGATAAAGGTCTATATGATACTTTAATGACAATCGCTGTAGTTGTAATGGCAATTGGTGGTCTAAATTGGGGATGGACAGCAGTAATGTCTTGGATGAACGAATCTGAAGAATTAGATTTAGATTTATTACAAGGTACACTAGGTTTACCACCTGATTTTGCTAATGTAGTATATATGTTAGCAGCAGTATGTTCGTTAGTTGTTGCTGGTGTTGTACTAACTGCTATGTACTCTAAACCTAAAGTCGTAATGTAAATAAATTTATTTACTTTTATTTTTACAACAAAAACAATTTTTATAAAATACTTTCAATTGAGTTATCAAAAAATTAGATGCTCTTTGAACAAGTAGAGAATTTTTTAATAATTCCATTATTTTCTCTAATTGTTCTTCTGTTATATCAATTTTCATTTCTTCTAATATTTCATCAATTACAATTATTACAATATTTTCAAACTGTTCTGATTTTACATTCTTTAAAACTTTTTTATTTTGATCTAAAAAATTTATAGTTGCTAATATAATGTCTAAATAGTCAACCATTTCAGTTTTTTTAATATATAGATTATCTAAACCTTTTACTTTTAATTCTTCTAATACTCTTTTATATACTGTTTCTTCTTTTAAAATTTTTAATTCAACTAATTTCATAATTAATTAATTATAATATATATTATATTTTTATTTATTAGTTTAAATAATTATAATTTATAAATTTATTAAAGTAATAAAAATGGAAAATAATAATAAAAAAGAAGTATCATTTACAAATCCTGTACCTGTACCTGAAAAAAATATCTCAAAAGTATCAATTAGTACAGATGATTTAAAAATTATTTTAAATATAATAACAGTATGTGCTAAACGTAATGCATTTCAATTAGAAGAATATAAAGTTATTAGCGAACTAAATGATAGATTAAAGTTATTAGCGAACTAAATGATAGATTAAAGTTATTAAATAAATTTACATTATTCTTTCTATTATTAAAAATGTTGAATTATTACTACTAGAACCTTGTATAACCATATTTGTGGTGTCTCTGATTTCCCACTCTGCTCTTAATTCTACTTTATCATTTTCATTAATAAGTGCTATTGTTTGTAAAAAATTATCATTTTGTTTTATAGTATACGTATTTGCTGTATTCGATGTTTCGCCTTCTGCCATATAATTATTGCTATCTATTATATCTGATATACCATATGTATTTGTACGATTTAAATATATAGATGTATATCTTAATACATCTATATTTGTTGCAAAAAATGATACTTGTGTTATAAATCTATATATGCCAGTTTTAGGACATGTCCATTCTGCATTTGTTTCATTCCAATTAGTATTATTTATATTTGTAAAACTGTAATCAGTACCTGTAAATTGTTTTTTTAATTGTGCTGAATTATTAGAAATATTACTTCCAACTATATATCCATTTGTATAATCACTTGAATCAGAATTTAAACCGGTATCATCATTTAATAATTTGACTTTTAAAAAATATGGACTATTCCAGGATACAGAAGAAGAATCTCCATTACTTATTAAAATATCGCCTTTATTTCCATAATTAATTGTACTATCATTATTTATTCCTAACATACCATTTATTATTAAATTGCTAGAAATATCTAATGTTTTAGTAGGTGAACTTTTTTTTATTCCAACTCTATCATCAATAGAATCTAATGTTAATAATTTTGACATTATTAATATTAAATTATTATTAAATTATTTTAATATTTTTAAACATTAATTATTCTTTCAATTATAAAATATGTTGAATTATTATTACTAGAACCTTGTATAATCATATTTGTAGAATTTCTGATATACCACTCTGCTCTTAATTCAACTTTATCATCTTTACTAACATAATGAATTGTTTGTAAAAAATTATCATGAATTTTTATTGTTGATGCAGAAGAAGTTTGTGTACTACCTTTAGATTGTACTTCATGTTTATTTTTTTCTATTTCTTCATTTTGTACACTATTGTATAAAAAAATTGTTGTACTTCTTAATACATCACTATTTGCTGGAGAAAATGATACTTGTGCTGTAAATCTATAAATACCTGTGCTTGGACATGTCCATTCTGAATCGGTTTCATTCCAGTCAATATTATTAAAATCATAAACCGTACTAGAAAATTGTTTTTTTAATTGTGCTGAATTATTAGAACTATTACTTCCAACTTTATATCCATTTGTATAATCACTTGAATCAGGATTTAAACCAGTATCATCATTTAATAATTGTACTTTTATAAAATATGGTCTATTTAAACTTATTTTATCTGATATACCATTACTAGTTATAATTGAACCATTGTAAATATTATTATTATTATGAGACAATATATTATGTGAAATACTTATATCACCATTAATATCTAATGTAGAATTAGGTTCACTATTTTTAATACCGACTTTATTTGTATCACTTTTTAAGGTTAATAATTTAGGTGTAGACATTATTTATTAATTATTATTTTATTATTTATAATAAAAACTTATATTATTTTTTCAATTATTAAAAATGTAGACTTTGTACTACCTCTTATTCTCATATTATTAGCATTAGAACTTAATAAGTTTGTCCATTTTGCTCTTAATTCTACTTTATCATTTTCATTAATATTAGTAATTGTAGATAATATATTATTAATTTCAACTATATTAAAATTTGTATTTGTACTAGATGTACTATTACTTTGTTCCGAGTGTTTATTGCTTTCTATTTCTTCATTTTGTACAGTGTTGTATAAAATAATTGTTGTACTTCTTAATAAATCAGCATTTTCATTGCTTCCTCCGTGTCTAAATGCTACCTGTGCTGTAAATCTATACATACCTGTGCTTGGACATGTCCATTCTGAATCTGTTTCACTCCAGTCTGTATTATTAAAATTATAATCTGAGCTGGAAAATTGTTTTACTAATGGTACATTATTATCTGAACCAACTGTGTAATATCCATTTGTATAACCACTTGAATCAGATTTTAAACCATTATCATCTGCTTCAAGTTGAACTTTTATAAAATATGGTTTATTCCAACTCATTGATTCTAAATTACCATTAATTGTTAATATACCACCTTCATCTCCAAAATTTATTGTTCCATTATTATTTGATCCAATTTTACCATTAATAATAACATTTCCATTAATACGTATGTCTCCTAATGAAATTGTACTATAAACATTTCCGTATACAATACTATAATCCAATTGAGATATTAATGTTGTTGCAATTGTACTACCATCATTTGATAAAGAAACATTTGATGAAATATAAAAATATTCATCACCTAATATATTATTTGTATTTTCTTCCCAACTACTTGTTGATGTATGCCATTCAAATATTCTAATTTTATTTAATTTATTATTAGTTGTATTATGACTAACATAATTTCCTATTGCCAAAATTGTACCATCGTTTGATATTGATACATTCTCGCCAAAAAGATTATCTAATAAATTACCAACAATATTACTTCCTCTTTTATCCCAATTGAAGGTATTACTATTATATTCATATACTATTACTTGACCATAAGTATAAATAGAAGAATTATTATAATATGGTGAACCTATAGCAATAATATTACCATTACCAGATATTGATACTGAATAACCAGATTGGTCGGAAGCATTTTCACCTATAATATCATTACCTTTTTGAGCCCATGTACCTGGATATGATATTGTTGTGTCCCATTTATATATTTGAACATAACCACTATTATTATTATTTCCATCGTCATATCCTATAGCCCCAATTGCTATAATTTCACCATCTGTTGATAATGATAAACTAATACCAAAATTATCACCATCATTTTCACCATTTAAAGTAAGTCCCATCTCAGACCAAACATTATTATCATATTTGTATATTTTAACATAACCACGTTTTGTAACGTTAACAGTATTAGATAAAAATTGAAGTGCATACATCGCAACTGTTGTTCCGTCTCCTGATAATGCTATTGTATAACCTAATTTATCACCTGAATTATCACCTATTATAGTACTACCTTTTTGAACCCATGAACTTGATGATTCTGTTGATTCTGTTGTGACCCATTCATATATTAATACTTTACCTGCTGCTGTACCATTACTGTTATCATCTAGATAAGAACTTATGACAATTATATTTCCATCATCAGATAATGATAAATCTGATGATATATATTCATTTGAACTTCCTATAATATCATTTCCTTTTTGTGTCCATTCATTATTTGTTGAATTCCATTTATATATCTTTACTATACCTTTTGTACTATCATATAAATTTGAGGTAATAGCAAAGGTTGTACTGTCACCCGATAATTTTATTTTTGCTGCATTTTCTAAACTAATACCATCATTCATTTGTATCCATGGTGTTTTATATTGTTCTTGACCGTCATTTATATCTATTCTGTTGTTAATAGAATTCATTGTTATTAATGATGAAGATAATTCAAATCTAACCATATATAAAATTATATTTATATATAAAATTTATATAATTTTATGTATATTTATTATTTTGTTTTTTTATAAGTCACATATGTGATTTCTACAAACCGGTATATATTCAGTTGTTCCAATCATTTTTTGTTCTACATTTTTTGTTAATCTCTTTGTAAAATGCGCTGGTGTACCATTTTTGCAAATAGAACAAAATGCATGTAATTTTGTAATTGAGTCTGACAATGGAATAAGATCTAATAATTTTCCAAATTTTTCTTGCTTATAATCACCATCTAATCCACATGCATAAATACTCATATTTTCTTTTAATACTTTTTTACAAAATGGTACGAGGTCTTCAAAAAATTGTGCTTCATTTATACAAATTACATCATATTCTGAAATATTAGTAATTTCAAATAATTTATTTACAAATATACATGGTAAACTATCTTTATCATGTGTTGCCATTTCTGTATCTGAATAACGTTTATCTTCATTATAATTCAGTAAAAGAATTTTAAGATTAATACTTTTTAAACGTTTTGCTATTCTCAAAAGTTCTGTAGTTTTACCTGAAAACATTGGTCCAATAATTAAATGCAAGTTAGCCATTATTTTTTATGACACTGACTTTTTATTAATTTAATTTTTGGATAAATGTTTAAGTAATTGTTTATTTTGTAAATTATTATTATTATTATTATTATTTATTATTTTTATTATTTAATTTTTATCTAGAATGGTATTCTTCACCAATACGTGTATATCCAAATACAATACGGTCTTGTGGATTAGATGTTACAAATGTGTTATTAGATTTAACTAAAGTGTTATTATGTATTGGAAATAATGCACCTTTTAAATAAATACAATATTTATCATTTGAATGTTTATATACCTGACCACCATAAAATTCTTTATTTGCATATTTCCATTGACCACATGAATTAACATTTACTGATCTTCCTGATTTGTAATCACCACATAATTTATCATATTTATCATATTTACTAGGAGGACTTTTATATGAATCATATCTAGATTTATTTGTATATTCATTATTTTTTACATCATCTTCTTTTTTTGCATCATAATACATAATATTATTATATTTATCTTTCGTTTTTTCATCAAATTGATCTAACTTACTATAAGGATAATCAATACGGTTATTATAACTCATTTTAAAATAGTATTTTATTAATTATTAATTATTAATTTATTTATTTATTTATTTAATTTATTTTTATTAATTTATTTAATTTATTTATTTTATTGGTTTATTATTTAAAGAATTAATTTAAATAATAATAATAAATGTCTAATATTCTTAAAACATGTGAACAAGATCGTACATACTATCGTGAACTAATTTGGAAAAATGCATTAGATTTATTTGAAAAAAGAAAAGGTATGTCTCAAAAATCTATTATTAAAAGTCAAAAAACTTTCATTAATAGTTTTCAACTAAGAGGTAAATATCATAATAAATATAAGTCTGTTCAAATATTAGAAAATTATTTTAAAAATCCCAATAAACTTCTTGGAGAACAAATATTTTATAATACTATTTATAATAAAGTTAAAAATTAATTATTAAAATTATAAAGTATAATAAATATAATATGGAAAATAATAATAATAATAATAATAATAATAATATCGAAAAACAAACGATCGAAAGTTTAGAGAATAGTATTAATATCAATAAAATTATGTTGCTAAAATTTGATAATAAAGAAAGTAAATATGATGAATATATTTATAATTTAGATTATAAAGTTGTAAATATCACTGATGAAGAAATTATTGAATTTTATGATATTGATACATTACCTACAATTTTAATATATAAAAACAAAAATTTAATAGATTCTATAGAAGGATTTTTTTGTAAAAGTACATTACTTAAAAAAATTTCTAGTAAATTAGGAATATAATATAAAGTTTAAATTTGTTTATTTGTTTAATCAGTTTTAATTAATTATACTTATTAATTGTTTATAATTAAATATTTTTAAAAAATTATATACTTTAGATTTACTTAATTTATATATATACTTATCTTTACTAAATCTTATAACATTTATAAATTTATCTTTAGCGAGTTTGTCTCCACAATAAATAAGATAATTATATAAGTGTTTTATACTTATCGTATTACTATCTAATTTTTGTAATTTAGTATTTAAATCTGTAAGTTTATCAGGATATTTTTTAATAAATTCTGGGAATAATACTATTAAACTCTGCATAAATTGTTCTTTATTTATTCTTAATAATTCAGTGATTTTATTTGTTTCATTATTAAGTGATCGATACTTATTATAACATTTTATTATATTATATTTATTCCATGGTTCTAATCTAATATAGTTATAGTTTGCACTGAGTTTACTATAAATTTTTAAATTATTATTATTATTTTTATTTACATTATTTTTTGTAGATTTTATACGTATAGAAAATGGTTCAATATTATTATTTAATATACAATTAAAAAATGCTGATAAAAATTGTTTATATTGAATACCATGATTATCAATAATATTAAAAAATATAGGATATTTTCTTTTCAATGCTAATATTAAATCACTATGTGATCTTAATTTATTTACATTTTCTTTACTAAATTGTTTTGTTTTATTTTGTAATAATTTTATTTTTAATTTTAATAAATCATTTGATTCCATAATTTAAATAATTATAAATATATATATTTATTTAATTTTATATAATTATTCATTTCATTTAATAATGGTATAGCTAATTCTTTACCAGGTTTAGTACGAATATAATTATCATCTATTAATTTAGATATTTTATAATCATATATATCTTTTATTATGTATTTTAATTTACACACTTCAGTATTTGGATATTTATACAATTGATACTCAATTATTCTATCTATACCATTTAAACCTAACATTTCTAACTTATCCGCATCTGATACTATATCACGCATAAGTTGTAAATGTTTTAAATCAATATAAATGTTATTATTATTATTATTCATCTCTAGTGATAATGATATATTATCAATTATAATTTCTATATCTTTTATATCATGATCACTAAAATAAAAACTAATTAATTTATTATATACATAGGTTTTTATTTCATGATGTTTCATTGTATTTGGTTTAATATATTTATGATCCCATGCATCATGTAGTAATGCTGCCGCTTCTATTTTTAATAACATATTTATATCTGTTATATTTAATTTATTACATATAATCATTGCATTATCCTTTACTTTAGTTGCATGATATATTCCATGTGATTTATCACGATTTTTATATACTTTTTTTGCCAAGTTATATAATTTATCTGATACTTTTCGTAATTTCATTGTTAGTTAATTAAATTAATAATTCATTGTTTTTTTATATGTATTAAAAAATTTGTAAAATAAAATAAATAAAGTAATTTATGTTAAATCTAATTATACGTTATTTAATTGGATATCCTAAAAAAACTAAAATTAGTAAAAATTATAGTAATAAATGTAAAAGTAATAATATAGAAATTTTACCATATTTTAGTATGGAATAATATTTAATTAATTTACAATTTTTTAATATATTTATAAACATTTGTGAATTATTTTTATTACTTATAATGGATATTAACAAGTATAAATCTGTTTTACAAATATATTCTAAATGTATTCAATTAACTAATAATTTTTCTGAATTGGAATTTAATGAAAGTGTTTACTGCATTTCATTAAGTGGTGGTGTTGATTCAATGGTTCTTTTGGATATATTACATCAAAGAGAAAAACAAATTATTGCTATTCATGTAAATTATAACAATCGTGAGGAAAGTAAATTAGAAGAAAAATTTTTGAAAGAATATTGTCAAGAAAAAGAAATAACTTTTATTTGCCTTTCTTTTGATATTACTCGTGGTTCTATCAAACGCAGTGAGTATGAAACAATGACTAAAAAAATGAAATTTGACTTTTATAAAAAAATTATGGATGATTACGGATTAAATTGTATTCTTTTAGCGCATCATAAAGATGACATTATTGAAAATATATTCACCAACTTTTGTCGCGGAGAAAACTTTCTAAATCTTAGTGTAATCAAAGAACATAACACTATTTTAGGAGTAAATATTCATAGACCTCTCATAAAACATTATAAACAAGACATATATGATTACGCACATTTTCATGATGTGCCTTACTTTTTAGATACAACTCCTGATTGGTCTGTGCGCGGTAAATTCAGAAATAAAATACTTAACTTATTATTTGATACTTTTTCTGGACAGAATGGCCTAAAAAATAATTTATTAAGTATTGCCAAAGAATCAGATGAATGGGGAAGTTTAATTCAAGATAAAATTATTAATAAATATCTTGAAAGTGTAACTTATACAATTTGTGAAAATGGAAAAGATACAAAAGAAAAAACAAAAATTATTATTGAAATGCATATAATTATTGATAAAGAAGATCATTCTAATTATCCAATGTGCTTTTGGAGCGAAATAATGGCAAAAGTATTTCATAAATATCAAATGAGCGCACCATCACGCAAATCTTTAGAATTGTTTATGGGAGGACTTATTAAAAGGACCGCAAGAACCGAAGCTAAAGTACTACTCAAACATGGTTCTCAATTAATTATTAATCATAAAAAAAATAGTATTCAAATTGTTATTAATTGAAATAAAATTATTATTCAGTTGATTCATAATAAACTTGTAAACTAATAAATCTGGGTCCATTTCCAGGACCTAAATTATCACTATCTATTTTAATAATAAGACCTTCATTATTATCTCCTTGAATATAATTTTCTTGATTTGTAAAATATGTATCAAAATCAGTCATTTTTAATACAAAATACGAATCTGCTTCCCATAATTCTGCTCCTGATGTAATAGTATATGTTCTGTCATTAGAACCTGTTCTTAAATGGTCAATGATTTTTCCTTTATTGCTACCGGGAAAATTACCATCAATTTCAATATCTTCTAATAATATTTGATTAGTAACAGACCCATTTTGTTTTACTCTAATTAGTGATAATCTAATATCTACATTTTCACTATTTAAATCTCCTAATATTTCTGCACGATATCCTATTATTCTTACATTACTATTTAAAAAATCTACATAACCAAAATCATAAATATTATAATTAATCGCAGATATATTACTTATTCCGTGTGTTACAGATATATTAGTGACATCATAAAATTTAGCAATTGTTTGATATTCTGTATTATTATTTGCAGTAAATGTAATTGTTTCTGAAAATCCTGGATTAGGAGTTTTAGTTGCCTCGTCGACTTGTGTACCTGTAACTATAATTGTACAATCTTGACCTGGATTAGTTGCAGTTATAGAGTTTATACTAATTAAAACATGATTATTTCTTGCACTAAAAGCATTTGTATAGTCTGATGTTACAACTGTTGCTTCTTCTTTAAATACACCTGCAATATAGAAAGGTTCTGGAAAATTGGTTCTTTCCATAGAAAATGAATATTGTAATGAATTTGTCGTTGTTGTTGTCGGTCCTACCGGTCCTACGAGTCCAATCGGTCCTTGCGGTCCTTGCGGTCCTTCAGGTCCTTGCGGTCCTTGCGGTCCTTCCGGTCCTATTGGTCCTTGCGGTCCTTCCGGTCCTTCCGGTCCTTCCGGTCCTTACGGTCCTATTGGTCCTTGCGGTCCTTCCGGTCCTATTGGTCCTTGCGGTCCTTGCGGTCCTTCCGGTCCTTGCGGTCCTTCCGGTCCTATTGGTCCTTGCGGTCCTTGCGGTCCTTCAGGTCCTTGCGGTCCTTGCGGTCCTTGCGGTCCTTCAGGTCCTTGCGGTCCTTGCGGTCCAGGTGGTAAGTCCGCTTTTAATCTATTAACTTGTATCGCATCCAAAAATTTAGAATCTAATAACGAAGTTGAAGACATTATGATGAGTATTTATTATTACTACTTATTAAAATTATTTTTAAAAAATTTTTAATTATTATTTAACTAATGAATAAAGAAAATATTGATGTACAGTTTCTTCCACAAAAAATATCACTCAAAGAAAATAAAATAATTATTGCACCTGACACAAATAAAGATGGGTTTGTTTCATTACAAGAATTTATCACATCAGATAAATCATTAGGTCCTCGTGAAGTTCCGGGTGGTTTATTCAAAAATTATGCTCAAAGTACATTGTCTTATCATTTTATAAATTTACTTATAAAAACAAAACATCCAATAATTTCTAAAATTGTGTGTTTACCTAATTTAAATTATTGCATTTATTCTAAACCGGGCACTAATTTTAAAGAAGTCGAACTTCATATTTCAGTATTTGATTTATGCGAAAAAATGGAAAATATGAAAACATTGTATATGCGTCCATTAAAATCTAATATACTATTTTTTAATCCTCCTGAATTTACTAAAGATTATAAACAACATTTGGGTACAAATGCCTACAATATTGTTATACCTGAAACTTTAAAAGATAATTTATATTATTGCTCTCATGAAAATAAATATATGCTATTTTTAAATCTAACACTTGTTACAACTTTTAAAGACAAAGTAATGTATCAACACGCAAATATATTAATAATAAATTTATTACATAAAACTATTGAACGATTTGATCCACATGGTGGTAGTACCTTTAAAAAAATTAAAAATTCCGTAAATTCAAATAATCAACATATAATAAATCTAAAAAGAACTTACAAACAGGAACTTATTGATGAAATATTACGTGATAAATTCAAAAGTATACTACCAGAATATAAATATATAGATTTAAGTGAAACATGCCCATATCTTGGACCACAAGTAAAAGTAGATAAATTTAATGGACTTTGTATAACATGGTCATTAATGTATTTTCTCTTAAGAGTGTTAAATCCAGATATTAAACAATCTAAAATTAATAAATTTATGATTACTGGAAGTCATGATGATATATTAGATAATATTTTACGTTTTCAAAGATATGTTATTGACTTCTTAAGAAATTATAAATAATTATAAATAATTTTCATTATTTTTTTTTAATAATAATAATAATAATAGTACTAATTAATGAATCATATATTATTAATATCTTTACTTTTTATATCTACTATTATAGTACTAGTAATATTATGTATTATTAATAAAAAAGATGATTTTGATGATAATAATGATATCAATAATAAATTTGTATTAATAACAGATCATTATGTTCATAAAGATCAAGAGAGATATCAAGAAATTTGTGATGCAATTAAAAAAAATATTAAATGTTCACATATTAGTAAGATTTTATTATGCAATGAAAATAAAGACAATGTTTATATCGACGAAAGCAATTCTGGAAAAATAATTAATTATCCTACAAATAAAAGAAGTACTTTTTATGACTTTTTTAAATTAGCAAATACATTATCTGATGGTACTTTTGTAATTATTAGCAATAATGATATATCATTTGATAAAACATTAATAAACATAAATAAAATAAATTTAGATAATGTTGCTATATGTTTAGGAAGACGTGACACAAATAATATAAATAAGTTAGAACATTGGACAAAAATGGGATTATCACATGATTCATGGATATTTAAAACACCTATAAAAACACCAGAAGATTGTAATTTTTATTTAGGTACAACAGCATGTGATCGTCATTTAGCATATTTATTAGATAACGTAGGGTATAAATGTATTAATCCATGTCATAATATCGTTGCACAACATCATCATAAGTCTGAAAATCGTAAATGGGTATCTAAACCATCATCTTTTAATGGAAAATATAAAGTCGTACCAGTTCTTGAAACAATATTAGATGATAAAAGTATATTAAATAAGAAAAGTACTAATTCTAAAAGTTTATTTTCTATACTTTATAGATTATTAGAATATTGGACATAATTTATTAATAATTTCCGAATATAATATAAAAATTAAAATAATTATACTTAATATAATGAATTATGCATTATTATTTAGTTGTTTATTTATATTAAGTATAATTATATTTATTATAGTATGTTATATAAATAATCAAGAACCTTTTAATAATAAAATTAGTAAAGTAATAAGTGATAAAACTGTTAATAAAATAGGTCATAATCCCAATTGTGTAGTAATAACAGAACATTATATTAACAAAAATAAAACTAGATATAATGAAATATGTAATGCTATAAAAAAAAATGTTAAATGTCCATATATAAGTAAAATATTATTATGTAATGAAAACAAAGAAAATATGTTTATTGATGAAAGTAATTTAGGTAAAATAATTAATTTACCTACAAATAAAAGAAGTACATTTTATGATACATTTAAATTAGCCAATACATTACCTAATGGTACAATTGTAATCGTTTGTAATAATGATATAGCATTTGATAAAACATTAATAAATATAAATAAAATAAATTTAGATGATACTGTAATATGTTTAGGAAGACGTGATGCAAATAATATTAATAACTTAGAATATTGGACAAAAAAAGGATTATCACAAGACGCATGGATTTGCAAAACACCGATTAGAATACCAAAAAATTCAGATTTTTATTTTGGTACTCATGCATGTGATCATCATATAGCATATTTATTTAGTGAAATAGGATATAAATGTATCAATATTCCTTGGGATATACGTGCATTACATTATCATAAAAGTAATATACGTAAATGGGTAACTAAACCTGAAAATTTTGAGAATAAATTTAAAACAGTACCTGTACAAAAATTATAATACAAAGTATACCTGGTAATGGAAAATGGGGTGGTTGGTCATCATTCTCATACGTTGCCTCAAGAATAGGTGATTCAATATTATATAATACAAGTAATATAAATACAAGATTGGATTATATGGAAAAAGTCTCTGGTAGAAAACTTTATAATGTTGTTAAATATAGTGATTTATTATAAAATATTAATTGGTCGTAATATAAATTATAAATATGAATAATCTAGCATATTACATTTTTTTTTTAAAATTGAATATTCTAATTTAACATTCTTAGCCTCATCATTATTTATGAAATTAGTTCTTCTACCGCCTTGCCAATGTATATTACAATTAGCACGAACTTTAAAAAAAATAATATTACAAAATTTGTGTTTTATATTATAA
>Ga0181398_1000166_pt1 | contig 19408 bp, 20 predicted proteins | sample 21SPOviralmetaG_FD_130127 | JGI IMG/M metagenome (GOLD analysis project Ga0181398, IMG submission 130127) | Marine viral communities from the oligotrophic San Pedro Time Series (SPOT) site, San Pedro Channel, CA, USA - 21 SPOT_SRF_2011-04-29 | ecosystem: Environmental > Aquatic > Marine > Strait...
CGAGGCCATATACGCCACTTGTCGAGCCACTCAGGTGTCATCATATCAGCCACCTACACTTGTTATGTAGTCTTTAAACTGTTGAGCCTCTTCATCTGTAAGACTACGTTCACCTAAGGCTTCAATTAAAGCCTCAATCTCAGGTGGTGTAGTTGTCCTAGCAGGAGCCTTAGTCTCTGCTTCTGCTTCTGCTTCAGCTGCTACAGTTTGGTCAGGTAATACAGCTTCACCAGCTACAACCTCAGGCTGTTTAACATCAACTGTAGGTACAGCACCTGCACTGACAGGAGATACCTCTGCTGTGCCACTGACTGGTGCATCTGGTAGTTCAGACATAGTGATCGGTGCTCCTCTACCACCACCTTGCATCTGTCTAACTCTTTGTATAGTTTCACCACGAGTTATTGTACCGTCACCATTCGTATCTAGTTTACGGTTAGGTTTGTAATATTTGGAACCCTTACGGTACATGACATAACTGTCATCTTTACCTACACCATCAGGCCAGTGGATAGCCATGTAAACATCACCTAAGTTTTTCATACGTCCTTTGTAAGGCTCTAGGTATCTCTTGACATACTCCATTTGTTCTACGTTATTCATCTTAGCAAGTTCTGCTGTAGATGTACCTAGACTTTTAGCTGTCTTCTCAATAAATTGAATTAGACCTGTAGCTGTACTACCGGGTTCGGGGTTCTTAATACTTGGGTTGAAAGTACCTACAGTCTCAAATGAGATAGCAGTAAGTAGGTCACTGTTAGAAATACCTAAGTCTTGAGATACCCTTTCAACTGCACCAAGGAAGGCTGTGTCGTTAGCAATACGTTCAAAGCCAGTAATAGACTCAAGTGGTATCTCAGATGTAACTGCACCTTCAGGTTCTTCTACACTAAGTGCATTGAGAGTGTTGTTAATGACACCGATAGCATCTCTACGTTCTACTGCACTCTCAAGATTGTACAGACCTGCTAATTGGACTACATTTGTCACATCATACATACGTCTGAAACCATCACGAACACCAGCTAGAAGGTCACCACCGTAATTCTTCTGTAGCAGACGATTAAACTCCTCAGCTTGTATATTTCCTACTTTGTTTTTGAGTTCTTCTGGATTAATACTGTAGTTACTGCCATCCCAGTTAGCAATAGAAGTAGCTTCTACAGCTGCAAGGTTACGTTGCTGACGAACCAACTCAGTGTTCAAGCCACTACGTACATAAGTACGGGCTACAGTAGCACCTTCAGGATCGACACCATCTAGTGTCTTGATGTTCTGTACAAACTGAGGATTACCTACCAATTCTTTTAGGAATGGGGCAGACAAGAAGTCATCATTACCCATAGACATGAGGACTGCACCGATACCTGCACTGTTCTCAACGAACTGCTGACGGCCTTCAGGACGTTGTAGTCCATTTATATCTGTCAGTCCAGTTAGCTGACCTGAAGCCTTTAGACCATCGTAGTACTGCTGTGGTGTTAGACCTTCTACTTTACTTTTAACAGAATCTGGTAGAGTTTCTAGTGTAATGTTACCACTAGGTGTTTCACCTAAGCCTGTCTGTTCTGCAATGTGACCAAACAGCTGAGGTTGAGTAATATCTAAGTTGATAGACTTACCTAATTTTTGGATAAAGGTGACAGAATCAACCCCCATAAGCTTAGATATAGAAGATGGGTCTTTAATTACTGAAGCAGCCACAAGGATAGACTCTGTAGAACCACCACCTTCAGCAAGAAGAGCACCAGCAAAGGCGTTAGTAATCTCTTCAAACAATACATCAGAGCTTGAAGCCTTAGTTAGAGTAGTAAGCATGTTATCAATGCTTGTAATCTTAGCTTGTGTAGATTTCCACTGGTCATCTGAGATATTAGGAGGACGGTCTACACCCTTTACTTTAAGTTGTGACCAAGAGGCTGTTAAGTTAGCTAAAGCCTGTGGACCTACAGTTCCACCCTGTTGTTGGTTAGCTACAAGAGCACCAAGGTTAGTATTCAGGAATGTATCTATAACAGTACCGTAAGCAGCCTCAGTTTGAACTGTCCACAGGTATCCAGCCTCTGCCTTAGATTTAGCAATCACATCAGCAGATGCCTGTAGTGTAGCTTTCTGACCGATAGCATACTCAATACGTTGTTCATCTGTAGAGTCCTGAGGCAACAAAGCAAACGAGGCAATGTAAGAGGATTGTACTTGTGGGTCTTGTAGGGCTTGTTCTCGCATGAAGTCTTCATTGTCACGACCATACCCAGCCCAAGCTCGGCCTGTAGTTGCTGTGTATACGTTCTTGTAGTCATTGTCGAAGTCAATACCCTGCATAGCAAAGTTAGTAGCCAGCTGACGTTCTGCAATCAGAGCAGCTTGCTCACCCTTTTCGTTTCGAAGGCCTTCTATACGTTCTAAACCTTTCTGAAAGACTGCAAGGTTAGGGTCAGGGTCAGTAGACTTTCTTGACCCCCTACGTTGTTCAGCTGCATAAGTATCAATGAAGTCACCACCTAAACCAGCTAAGGCTGCAAGCATGGAAGGTTGCTCAACGGGCCGTTCATATGTTACTTCACTTTGAAGTTTAGGGGCAAATAGATCAGCCATTATTCATTACCTTTCAGGATGGATCGTGTAGCTTGTAGGGCATACAGCTTATCTTGTTCGATCAAATTATTTTGTATCTTCGACCAGTTCTTTTCGAGAGAAGTACGAGCAGACTTACGAAGTTGTTGTGTTTGTGAGGAAGAGAAGCCAGAGAAGCTGATACGTTCATGTAGTTCAGTCATAAGCTGGATAGCTTTATCAACGTCACCCCGATCACCTTCCATCAAGGCAAAGATAAACTCAGCATCACGGTTTACTTCTTTACGGAACCTAGAAAACTTCTTGTTACTGGTGTAGATACTACCTAGTCTACCGTAGTTCTCTACTACCTCAAGAGATGTAAAACCAGCTAGGGCTACAAAACCATCACCAATGGTCATCTCACTCTCAAGTGCAATACCATTCTTACTTCGATACACACCGTTGTTGAAGATACCGTAAGCCTTGGCTACGTTGTCTATCCCAGATGGTTGACGGAGAACCTTGATTACATCCTCAGTAAGGCTTGCAGTCTGACCGTTAATTAGTGAGTTAGCAGCATCTGTAACAGCATTGTAGAGGTTACCTGCAATCTCACCAGATGGGCCAGCAAGAGCACCTATTGTAGCCTCTTGTGTGACCTTCTTGTATGTGTCTACGATAGCACCTACAGGAGCTAGACGTTGACCTAAACCAATCTCTACATCTCCACCTAACTCAGCAATTAATCCGTCTAGCATACCATACTTCAAAGTAATATACAAGTTACTATCTGGTGCAATACCTAGTTTTTCACCTATATAGTCAGCTGCACTAGCAGCACCAAACCCTGTCAAGCCATACATTGGAGCTAATGCAGTAAACAAACGAGCACGTTCAGCTTTAGTAAAGTTACGTCCAACAAGTACTGATTCCATTGAACGTAATGTGTAAGATAACCACTGTGTAGGAACCTTCATGAAACCAGACTGAACCTTACCACGAGACAGAGATGACATGTTAAAGGTTAGGTCTTGCTCACGACGAGTGATCCACTGACGAGCCTCATCAGACAGAGCAGACACGTTAGGGAACTTAGCTTTGAACTCAAAGAATGCAGTGTTGATACCAGTCAAACGAGATAGACGTTCACCTTGCTTAAAGGGGTACAAACCTAAGTCGAGACCTTTAGTACCTAGCTTGGTAATGTTGTAGCCTACACCACTTAGGGCAGAGTACGACATGTTCTCTCCCCTCCAACCTGAGATACCGAAACCAACTCCTGTACCATCTTCGATAGCATCACCGTCTACAATGGTACGTCCAGAGGTACGGATGTACTCGAATAGTTCCCCTGCATCCTTCTCAGAGATAGAAGCAGCCTTAGCTAGACGTTTAATAGCCTCCTGCTGTAGCTCAGGTGTGGTAGCTCGTAGAGCAACACGAACAGGGATCGTCATAGCTGCCCCTTTGAGACCGTGCTTAGGGCTGATAGCTATGATTGTAGTCGCATGGAAGGACTGCATGAAGAACTGAGATACGTTGGCAAAACCAAAGGCAGACTGGAAACCAATTTTAAGTAGACCGTTAGTAGGATCACCAAGGTTTAGTTGTTTACCTGTCTTATCAAAGACAAACTCAGCTATGCCTTGACCTATCATAGCCATTGAGGTGGAAGACTCATCCTGCATATTTAGCTTACGCATGGTAATGTCACGTAGTTCTTTCATACGACGAGAGAACTCATCTGTGCCTTTGACACGAGCTTCACGGAACAGTGTCTCGTAGTCGTTAGGTGACACACCATCAGGGAACCAAGTACGTCCCTGCTGTTGAACCTTTTTAACCCAGCCTACCATAGCATTACGAGCATAAGCCCTGTTGCTGTAGGTAAATATTGAGTTACCCATCTGACTCAAGACAGAGTTGATAGGGTCTTCGTTGTAGGCTCTACCACCACCAAAGTCCATCAGTACTCGGTCATTACGGCGTAAGTCATTAGTTACATATTCGTCAGCTTTCATGTCAGTAAAGATGTCTGAGTTGTCTACCTCCTTAGACAGGATGTCATCGTTACGACCTTTGATATCAAGAGTACCACGACTAAAGTCCCAACCTTCTTCATCAGCCAGTTTCAGGAAGTCATCATAGTTCTGGATACTAGGGTTCCAGTCATTGTTCTGTGCAATGATGTCATCAATAGCATCATCACCATCAATGATAGCACGTTGGATACGACCAAGTTGCTCCTTAGCTGTATTAGCTTGCTTCTGAGAGAACGTTCCCATCAAAGCCTTGAGGCGTTTATCACCTAGAATAACGAAGTAGTTGAGGTTAGGGTTAGCTCTTGAACCACCTACGTTGTAGCCCATCACATCTGTAGGCTCAATGATACGAACCTCAGCAGGTTTGACTATAAACTCCTGCCCATCTGGTGTAGGTTTATCTAGTCTCCAGATAGGTATCCCTTCTTCTACATCCTGTATCCTGATCTTACCGTTGAACTGACCGTCGATCAACCTAGCATCATCGGGTACGTCAGTACGGTTGACCCTTTTAGCTGGGGCATAAAAGTTGTCAGCTACCTTGACAGAGTTTTGGTAACCCTTCTCAATGTAACGGTTTAACATTGTTGTAGTCTTGAGTAGATAGTCAGCTTCTTCTATAGTAGCCAACGCAGTGTAAGCATCGTAAGCACGTTCACTAGGTGCTAGACCTCGTGGGTGCATCTGTTGGTACTTAACTGCAAATTCACTTTCAGTGTAACGAGTACGGAGAGCAGCATCTGCCCCATCACGAAGCTGTGTATATACAGACTGAAGGGTGAACCGTTCTTGGGCATTCAACTTTTGTAGTGCCTTGGTGTAAGGGTCCACAATATTCTTGACAGCAGCCCTTGCACCTTCAGCCATGTTAGAGATATTAGTTAGACGTTGAACATCACGAAGTGCAGCTGACCCCATGATCTCGTTGTTCATTACACGGCCTACAGTACTGCGAACTAGGCCAGCCTCAATACCCAAGTCAGGGTCAATAACATCCTGTAGTCCACTAAGGTTAACACGTTCAGATACTTCGATTACGTAGCCCTTAGACAAGTCATTGGCATCTACAGGAGCAATCTCAGCCTTCTGAACTATCTGACTAATTTCATCAGCTAGTTTTTGTACACCCTGAGGGATACCACCATCAATAGTAGGCTTGAAAGGTGTGCCATCAGATGCCTTACCAAACTTAATAGTGGTTACGTAATTACCGAGACCTTCATCCAGCACCTTCCAGTCAAAGACAGGGTTGCTAACATTCTTTGTGTATCTCTCAGCAATCTTCTTACCTGCTGCTTGTATAGCATCTGAATCAGCAAGAGGACCGAAAGCACCCTTACGTTGGAGGTCATCAATACCTTTGATTATTTCATTCTCAGAAAACTTCTCAGTGAACTTAGCAGCTGAAGGACGTACAGGCTGGGGTGCTAGGTCAAGGTTAGACGGAGCTACGTTACCAAGTACCTCAGGATCAGGGCTTGTACGTAGGATAGTTTCACTAGCCTCAGCAGCTGCCTCAGAACCACGAATAGCCCCTACCCGACCAATCGAAGTAGAGGCTTTCATAGCAGTCTTAACTGAAGCCTTGACACCTACAGTAGCTAACTGACCAATACCGATAAGATCAAGAGCAGCAAAGACTTGGTTGACACCTTTGTTAGGATCAAACCCAGCACCGAAAGTTTCTGTAGTCAGGTCTTGTAGAGCACCGAGAGTGTCCTCAGCAAACAGACCCTCTTTAGCTACATCATCTGCAAAGTTATTGAACCAGTCTCGGAACTCAACAGGAGATAGACGAACAGCAGCATTGAGAATGTCTCGGCTTTGTGTCTCAGTCTTAGAGGTTATAGCCTCGTATGTACCAACTGGAGATAATTCACGGAGAAAACGATCAACTGTGTTTAGTGTCTTTTGGAATGGTGTCTTACGGGAACCGATCTCGAACTGACGATCAGATATAATCTCTTGAGCAATCTGGTAGTTTGTAGACACACGAGCATCAGCAGATGAGTAGTCAAAGTTATTGACAGTTAGAGCCTGTTCAGAAATAAAGTCAGGTGTGCTCAAGAACTCATCAGTCTTAGCACCCATGTCAGCAGCTTCATTAGCTAACTCATCAGCTGTCTTATTTAATGTGTAGCCACGTATGAAGGCTTCGTAGTACTGGTTAGATGACGAGTCAGCTACCTTAGCCTTAGCATCCTCTGTACTAACTTCTTCCCCTATTACTGCTACAATATCCTCTGTGCGGTCTGAACGAGCTTCAGGTGAAGCCAATCCAAATTGCTGATCCAATGTTTTAATGTTGATGTTGTAACCTAAGGGAGAGTTATTAGTCATTTTTTAACTACGCCTTTAAGGAGTTGACCTTCAGTAGGAGGTGTATTACCACCGCCAAATGCTCCAAAACCACCTGCTGCACTAAAGGCTGACATACCAAGACTACCTATAGCACCGAATGTCTGAGCCTTCTGAGAGGCAATACTGATTTGATTAGATAGGCCTGACATCTGACCAGCAAAGCCTTGAGCACTACCAAGCTGTGATTGCAACGATGACAGTCCACCTCCAAGAGCAGAACCACCAACAACACCAGCACCTAAAGCACTAGCTTGAAGTTGAGCCTGTTTAAGCTGTGTCTCTCGTATAGCTTGACGTTGACTACGTCGTGTCTGTAACGCCTGTTGTTGTTGTTGAGCACGGGATGCTCTCTTCTGTTGATTGACAGAGGCTATTGTACCCACTACTCCTGCTGCTCCTGATATTGCTGATACTATCATAGCTACTTCAGTCATTTTTACTCTCCATACTGGTATATAACATAGCCTTCATTTGTTCCAATTTTCTTAAAACCTAACATTAAAACTAGTCTATTTGCTTTTTTGTCTGGAAGTATTCCTGTGTGTATACAAGAATACCCAACTGTTTTACAAAACTCTAGCCAATCCTCTAAAAGTTTTTTCATTTCTAGTAATACAGACTTATTTAATTTATCTACCTTAGGTAAGTGTACTATAATAAAGTCTTTGTTGTACTCTACTCTAATTTCAAAAGATGAACCTCTTATTCCGAAAAGATTTTTAGAATCGTTGATTTGCTGCACTAATTATTCCGAAACCTAGTAGTACGAAGTCTTTACCTTGTTCACTCTCGAACCTAAGGCGCATACTACGGCCTCGACCTCTCATCTTTAGTCGTGTGGTTACGACACTTTCAGGGTAGTCCCATGTAGATAAAGCTGATTCATTAACTACGGGAGTATATTTAAGTCGGTAGGCTTGTTGTGGTGAAGACGAAGTGTTGTTCCTAAAGTCCCAATACGAAGATACCAGCAACGAAGATTCCCTTACGGGATTATACCCTAATTCTTCACTACCTGCAAACCCTGTTTCAGTTGGACGTAAATAAACTTGTAAGTATGGTGCATTCTTCTTGAGTATCAAATCACCCATGAAGTCATACCCAGCTTCAGCATAGCTACTGTAGTTAGCATCACCCCAGTCTAGGAAGCCAGAGTTTTGGAAGAAGCCTATAGTCATCTTACCTGATGCTGCCTCGTAGATCATTAAGGCTACAGCACTATCAGCTTGAGCAAGTTGAGTAAGTTTGTTTACTACAACATCATCCCCGCCTGAGGTAACTACGTCATCACCGTTAGCTGTATACACATCAAAGTTTGTGTAGTCAGAACCAAAACCTGACAGGTACTCAGCACCAATGATGTAGTCAGTGTTAGAGGCACTGTCAGCAACCGTCCAAGGGTAGAATGATTGCAGTGAAATGTCTAATGTTAGTACTTGGTTCTTCTTGTTGTAGTCCCCTGATCCATTGCTAGGATAAAACCAGTGGACCCTCTTGTTAGTCTCATCGTAGGAAGCAATACATCTTTGCTTTGCATTACCATCAATCTTATCAAAGAATGTTTGTATGGTAGAAATAGTAAGGTTCTGTTCTTGGCCTCTACCACTGACCTGATCGAAGGAGATAGTGTGGATACCATGCTTGGACCACCACATAGGAATGTCACTTACAGTTACAAACGTAGAAGCATTATTAATCCCTACATCAGTAATACGAGAGATAGAGTACTCAGTAGCTCTGAAGACACCATCAACACCGTTAATCTGCCACACACCGTTCTCAGCAAAGACCATCAGGTTAGCACCAAGTGCATGTAGTTTCTGGATGTTGTGAGCTTCAGGTATTAGAATCACACCACCATCCGTATCTAGTAGATCACTAGAGTAGTCTGCTGTAGGATCATTCTGTTGGTGACACCGACCAGCTTCAGAAATACTATCCAGTTGTTTACTAAATAGTATTCTACCACTGTTTTTATTAGATGTCAATCCAGCATAGAAGATACGTCCTGCGAAGGCTGCTATGGTTTGAAACCTAGTAGACTCAGCCTCGGTAGGCAGACCATCTCTTACTTTGTTAAAGAAGTCTAAAACAAAATGTCCGTTACCTGTAAGGGACGTACCACTGTAAACCTTCTCCCACTCAGCTACACTGAAGTTACCACTGGCATTTTTACCTGAATACCAAGGGTGGGTAAGTGGTGGGTAAGCATTATCTGGGTTCCCATCACCATCTTCATCAACGGCTAAGTAGGCAGCAAGAGCAGCCTCTCCCTTTTCTCCTGACCACCCTGCGTTAGCTGTATCATACTCACGACCAGCACTAGGTGTTGCTGTACTCACAGTGTAGTTATCAACTGTACCTTGCCAATCAAAGTCTCTGACACGAGGGGTAATCTGTTCTGTTGATATAGTGTCTGCGTCTGGGTCATACTCAATGTAGAAAGGGTTGATAGCTGAAGAAGCTACCACAAGGTCACCACTAAGAGAGGCTAGTTGTACTTTAGCTGTACCTGCCCCAGTACTACCTGCATGTTCAAAGGTAGTTAGGTCTACAGAGAAAGACTTCTGGTTACCTGAGTAAGGTTCTGACGATAGGTTGTAAAAGTATAGTGTACTATTATTTTGTACAACCATAAACTCAAGACCTGCCTGACCTCCTACATTTGTCCAACGTCCTGTAGTAAATTCAAAGTCTGAGGAAGTAACAGCAAAGGTAGACAACACATTGTTTTCTTCTACCTCTACAGCTAGTCTACGTCTACGAGAACCATCCCTGTCAAGAAGACAGTTGAGTTCGTCAATAGATGCATCCTCAGGAAATGTTAGTTCACCAGCCTCAGTTATCAAGCCCTTGATGAACGTGTTCACTACCTTTTGACTTATTCTTTGCGGCATCTTTTCTCTTCCGTTCTTCTCTGGCTTCTGTGAAGTAGTTTCGACGGGCTGTCTTGGACATATTCTTTTTCTTTAGATAGTTCTCTATAGCTCTCTTAGCTGCTGGTATCCCTGAGTACTTACCTTTGAACTCTTCTGGTAGGAGACCTTTCTCAAACTTAATCTCAAAGAAAATAAAACCATCGTTGGCCTTTTCAATTATGATGTCTGTAGCAAGTTTGTCTGTCTTACAAACACACCGTTGGTTAACAGTGTCTTCTATAAACTCGACCATTAGTTTCTCCCGTAGTAAGGCCGTACATTAGCCCTCTTTGTTTTGTACATATCGTTCTGTACGAATGACTTTAACCTACGAGCAGACTGTTCGATCTTAGGGTCTGACCCAGACTTAAACAAAGAGAAGCAAGTTGATTTAGCTTCAGCCAGTAGATATGGAAGCATAGTGTCATCCAAGTCAGGCTGGAAGTCATCGTCAATAGTAAAGGTTGGGTAGACATAACCAAAGGCTCTGGTCTTGCTATTCTGTAATACAGAGTCAACAGAAGCCTTATAGGAATCCATAACGATGTGGTCATCATCAAAGCTAGTGTAATATGATGGGTGACGATCATTGCCGATAAACAACTGTGTACCACCTAAAACATCAGTGACAGTTATTGTTGTAGAGGAATCTTGGTTCATACGATCAATGAAGTTCATAGGCTCTACAAACATTATCTCTTGGTAGGTTGTACCTGAGTCAGCTATATTGTAGTCTACTCGACTAAGTTGACGAGTGTTAGATGGGTATGTGAAGTGAGTAGGTTTAGTATTATCTGACAATGAAGTAAGTTTAATAAGTTGTCTGTGCTCAGGTATGTCCCTTGCTGCAACAATATTAAAGAATGTATCTTGGATAACAGATGCAACTTGTTCAGCTTCAACTGTATCACTGATTGAGTTCACAGCCTCTGAGTCCATGTCACTCAGAATAGACTGAACCATTTGAAGAAGTGTGTTTCTCATTATGTTCGATCCAATACTACTACAAAACGAAGGGTCGCCGAGTTGGTGGAAGCACCGTCTGAGGCTATAGTAATAAAGCTATTTGCTGTCACCGTGTTATTAGATGAAGGAGACAGAGTATCTACATCACCTGCTGCTGATCCTGAATTGGCTACAGTTATTGTTCCCATAGATGCAGCAGCTGAATTTTTTACTGTTAGTGTAGCATCAGCACTGCTTATAGTAGCTTCAAGAACTGTAACTACTTTACTTATAGTACCAGCAAAAGGGATAGGTACATAAACTGTACTGGAAGCAGAAATATTGTCGATGTAACCTGTTAAGGTTTCTCCTACAAGAGTTTCTTTAGCAGTCCAAGCCCCTGACCCTGACCCATTAGCAACATACACAGCCCCTGAGGATGCTGCTGCTACGCCCTTAGGTTCATGCAAGTAAGGGTCTGTTAGTGTACTATGGTTTACGTTTGCCATTGCAATCTCCTAAGATGGAAGGAAGGGGGACCGTAGCCCCCCAACCAATTAGTTTATACTTCGATATACTCAATGACGAGTTTACCTGCACCAGCTGTAAATGCTGCTGTTCCGTACAACAAGCCAACATAGGCATCTGCTGCACCAACAGTGGCTTGAGTCGAAACCAAAGCACCATTACAGTCAACAGCAGTATTAACTGCTAAAGCTGTCTTGGCGATTGTGGCATCGATGCCGTCTGCATCAATAGCTGCGTTGGCAAGTGTAAACAAACCAATGCCCAAAGTACCCGAACCACCTGAAGTCCATGCAGTAGTAACAACCAAAGTTGCTTTCGTGATGTATGAACCAGCTGGAATAAATGCATCGTTTGGTGTCGGTGCTACTTGAGCAGTACCAATCAAAGTTGCATCTGGGATGTCAATGACGAGGCTCTTAGTTCCAATAAGAGCACCACCATTATCTTTTACAGCCCCTTGATCCCCATCAGTGAGGACGAAAAGGCCATCTGCGTTAGTGTAAGACATCTAGTCTCTCCTTATACTGTAGGTGTCGTGATAACACGAACCATGTTTTCAGGACGGTACAACTTAACACCATAACGAGAAGTGGTTACGAACTCGTGACGTTGGAAGTCTTTGTTATACTCATAGTCCACCTCAGGCATCTGACGCCATGCACCCACGAATGGATTCACAGTAGCATTAGCTGAGAAGAACAAGTTAACTTTACCATTAGTTGTGCTAAAGTCGTTTGTAGTTGAGTTGTCCCGTTCTTTCAGAGCACTGTCTGAAGCATCAGCCAAGTAGTTAGATGTATACACATCAAAACCATAGACGTTAGCTACAAAACGCATACCAGTTGCAATACCTGAACTTACAATACCCTCAAACTTAGGGTTGTTAGTAACAGCTGACAGCTGAGACAAGGTATTAATTGTAAACTCAACTGATGGGTCTACGATAGCAACCATTGCTTGATCAGGTACATTTGCCATCTTCAGCTTCATACGAGCATAAGCAAAGTCTTCGACTTCGATTTTACCTGCATTGCCGCCTGAGAAACGGTGGATTCCTCCATCAACCAAAGACTGATCGTTAGCAGATAGACCTGCTTCAGGTGCAGCCAGAGTGGTTGTTTCGAAGTGAGCCATGATAGCACGATCTTGTTCAGGAACAAAACGGCTCATTAGTTCACTTGCGTAGTAGGTATCCTGCTCAGCCTTCTTAGTCATGTAAGTAGCTGAGGACAGATACTTATCAACTGTGAAGGTGAACTCACCTGTGTCAAGTGGACGATATTCAACTGACGCATCTTCTACGTAGTTGTCTACCTGTGCTTGACCGATTGATGGAATGTGGAAAGTGTTCCCATCTGGGAAACCTTCAAGCATACGGACGTACCGTTGTGCCATCATTTCATCACGTAAAATCTCCTTGAGTTCCGTAGACCAAACCTCGGTACGGGTAAGGAGAGCAGAATTGGCTGTATTCATACCAGACATTTTCTATTCCTTTTAGTTACATTCCAAACTTACTGCCCAAACGACTTTTATCTTCCATGAGTTGCCGTTGTATTTTGGGTGTATAGTAGAGGTTACGATTTTCCCGACGAAGGTTTTGGTAATAGGACCAATCACGTTCTGTCGAGGCTTGCATGTTGACACCATCTGTGCGAACTGAACCTTGAACCATAGGTTTAAAGTCCTTCTTTTGTTCACCGAGGAGACTAAAGAAAGCCGTGGGTGATTCAGCAGCAATCTCCTGCATACGTTGGAGACTAATACCTAATTCCTTTGACTTCCCTTGGAGAATAGCATTAGCTTCAGTGCCGTAACTTTTCTCCATCTCTCCGTTAACTAGATCAAGATTTTGTTTTACAACAGACTCTTTATCTCGTTCAGAAAGTGTACGTTCAACAAGGCTCTTCAGGTCTTCCTCACTCAGGTTAGGGTTGGTGTTCCCGTCTGAAGTGCCACCAGTATTATTATTGGGCATTGCAGTATTCGCAGTGGTGGGTTCTGCGGCCTTATTCTGCAACTGGTCCAGAAGGTTCTTGGCATAGTCCTGTTTACTCAAGTCTTCCCTCATCTCTGAGAGTTGTGACTCAAGTTGTTGTATGTAGGTATCAGCTTCTAGTTTCCCTTTAGCCAGTACCTCAGGATTGTTCCAATTATCTCCCTTGGCCTCGACGAGCTTGGCTACAAAAGAATCCTGTGGTGGGGTACTCTCAGTAGTTTGTTGCTCTGGCTGAGTAGTCTGTGTGGTTTCAGCACCCTCAGTAAACACATCCATGTTTTATTCCTTGTTTAAAGTTATGAGTTTCAGCATATCATCTAGTACTTGGTTGTACTCGTTGACTGCTATCTGACGGAGTTCCCAACCGGGAACCTCGTAATCACGAACAGCTTCTTTCTTTTTGAAGTTATGTTCGAGAATCTCTTTGAGAGAATCGAAGGCGTTTCGGTATCCTAGTACTTCACCCTTACGTTTCTCTTTGTCATCTCCGTTAAGACCCTTTAACCAAATAGTTTGCATTACTACTATTTCTTTTTAGGACGAAGTTTAGGTCTCATAGACGTTTTTGGTGCATTCTTAGAGGGTCTTGCTTTGGGCTTTAATGATGTTTTTGGAGCACTTACGGTAGGCTTTGATCTTTCTTCTTTTAGTTTTGTATTCAACTTAGAACCAGCAACTGTTCCTACCCCACCTGCTGCAACTGTACCTGCTCCAACACCTTTTCTAAGGGTAGAACGAGAGTTACGATTTTTTGCTTGAACAGGTTTTATTTTCTTCTGCCCTGCATTAGGCTTTGTAACCATATCCTTCGCATGTTTTTTGCCTTCAGCAATAGCATTCTTTGTATACTTTTTTGCTGCGGCTCTTAGACCCTTTTTTGCAATAAACTTTGCAACCGCAGCTGCTCCTGCTGCTATTAATGGTGCTGGCATTTTAAGTCTCCATATCTTGTAATACTATTTCTTTTTCTTCTTCTTAGCAAAGTCTCTAGGGGAAGCAGCCATCTCAGCCCGTGGGCTTTTATCTACAGGACGAGCCTTAGGTCTAGGAGACTTTTTGGGTGCTGCTGTTTTCTTCTTCTTCATCTTCATTTTAGTATCTTCCTTATTTCTTTCTAGTCAAAGGTCCAGCCTTTTTAGGATTCTTTTTACTTGTTACGTATCTGTTTCCACGTAGAAATAATGATTTATCTTCAGTGCCAAAGTATCTATCTAATTTTCTGCCAACATTCCTATTTGCTTTTACAATAGCCAAAGTTGGTACTCCTACTCCGTAGACAACACCCTTTAACACTTTTTGACCAAAAGAAGAATTAGCCTTAGGTTTTGCAGTTTTTTTAGTTGCTGGTTTTTTCTTTGTAGATGCCATTTTAAATTCCCATCTCTTGTGCAACCATAAGCTGCTCTTGGTTGATAGCTTCAGCTTCTTGCATCTGCTGTTGTGTCTCTAGTTGTTCACTGACTGCAATGTTCTCACTAAAGATTTCTGGCTCACCTAGTTCATCAGCTAAGATACGAGCAAACTCTTTACCTGACATGTGGGCAGCTACAGAAGGATCAGACAGTTTGATCTGGTACAGCTGTGTTAGGTTCTGAATACGACGAGCACGTTCAGCAAAGTGACGAGCACCTACAGGGACGATCTTACCGTCTGCTGTGATGTCATCCTTCGTAATCGTCTGGAAAAGAACAGCACCTGTAGCATCATCCATAACTCGGATTGTGTCTGACATGTTCATGTATCTACGGCTAACCTCAAGCATTGCATTCAAGATAGGCTCAAGGAATACACGTTCGAAGTGGGCAGTCTTGTGTTCGAAGATACGAGAGGCTGAGTTCTGTAGGGACTGTACCTCAAAGGCTGTCTTCTCGCCGGGAGTACGTATACCCATAGCTTGACGAGGAGCACCAGCCATCTCTTCCATCTTGTCTTCTAGTACCCTGATCTGTAGGTCTGCCTGTAATGCAGTTGCATCAGGAGCCATGTAGCCTACATCACCTTCTTCACCCATGTAAATACGAGAGCCGGGTTCGAAGTCGAAGTCCTCTACGTCACCACGTATCTTGAGGATTGGGTAAGCAATCTGGTCAAAGACATCAGCCTTCAAGTTCTCTAGGTGGTCAATGCGGTACTGCATACCGACCAAGTTATCTAGTGGACCCATTGCATAGAGGTTGTCAGGGCGAGGTCTCCAGCCAGCATGGAAGATAGGAGCACTACCTAACCAGCTAGGGTTCTCTTCGTTAGCTAGAACGTAGGCACGGTCAGCTATAGTAATGATACGGTTCTTGTACAACACACCATTCTCAGTGTCGTAGTAGTCTCCGTAGAACGTCAGAATCTCTACATAGTCTGACTCGTAGTATTGTTGGATAGATGTAAAGCCATCAGCAATGTATCCATCAGCTTTATTGTATGTAGCATCAGAACCTGTTACAGCAGCCCTAGCTCCCATCATCTTATCAAAGACAGCTTCCATATACTTCTTGGATGGGTCACTGTCGATCATACCCCTGATCTCACCAAGTGTCTTGATTGACTTGATAATCTTAGGTGAAGAAGCAAAGTCAGGTGCAGCAGGGTTAAAGCAAATGTCGTATGGTGAAATACGAACCATCTTTGGACCTACGTAGTTTACAACTAGATCACCAGCTTCTTTTACTTGGTAGTTGTCTTCCCAGTCTACAGTAGCAAAGCAGTTACCGTACTGGATATAATCATACAGAATATCTGAGGCAATATTAGTAAAGTCAGACTGACGTATCTTGTTGTCCATGTAGGATTGGATTACATCACGTTTAGCTTTGACGTTACTCTCACGAGAAGATGCCTCGAACCTCATCCACTTCTGCTGTGGGAACAGAGTAGCAAAGTAGTTGGCATGAAGGTTATCCATGATCTGTGTTAGCTTAGGGGTGGTGGTACTGTTAGACCAAGGCAACATAGCATTCTTTGTTGTCTTAGTGTCAGTAGCATACAGATAGTTCCGTAACTCTTTCCACTCTTCTATCTTCTGCTCACGAAGGTTAGACCACTCACGCCAACGGTTAGATACTTCCACAGCCATAGAGTCTGGACCTAGCAAGTACTCTAGTTCTATTGTCTCACCTGCCATTAAGAGGCTCCTCTAAATCTATTATTAGCCCAGACGATATTATTACTTTTATCTCTACGGATACTTCTAAAAGGCTTGACAGCTATATCTACTGCTGAAGCAAGGGCATCCTTAATATCGTCGTGTGGTGGGTTTCTTGATTGTAGTTCTTCTTCTAATGTCTGTGTATTACCACCACGATAGTGCCAAATCTGCATGTTATCGTAACGAGGCTCAAGGGTAGCAGCTATACGTTCTTCTTTGTTACCCTGATGTTTGTTAGGTCTAAACTCATCAATGCTGATAGCTAACCCGTGTTGCTTAACAAGTTCTTTTAGCTGCTTAACGATTGCCTGTTGAGCTACTGTAACCTCTGCCCTCATCTTACGGAAAGACCACTTAGTGGATAGCTGTAGAATGTGTTCGAAGTATTCTGTGATACGGTCTGTACGGAAACGATCAATGTCTAGTACAAATATGTTATTGTCTGAGTCAACACCTACAACTACAATAGCTGTGTAGTCAGCCTTCTTAGATAAACTAAATGCAAAGTCAACAGCAGCAAATACATTTAACTTAGCATCTTTGTAGAACCAGAACCCATTATCTTGTTTAAGATGTTTACGTTCGTAGTACTGAAATCTATTACTCTCAATTGGTACGTTGTCAGGATCAGTAGGATCGTTGTAGTACTGTGCTCGGAACTGAGACTTATCTAGGTACTGTCCTCGTTTCTTAGCTAGAATCTGACGATTGAAACCAAAGTACTTACCGTCTTTACGTTGTTGTTGAGGCCACAAGAACTCTCCTACACCATCCCCTCGGTCCTCTACAGCCCTCTCCATGACCTCGTAGATTTGTTCTTCAGCTATCTTATTACCGTCTTCATCGTACTGATCTTCAGTCATCTGCATCAGATCGTTGTACAAATCAGATGGATGGTAACGAGTACCTACAATCCATTCCTTTGCATTAGCCCCTTCGATAGAGGACAACAAGGAATACTGGCTTTTAACTTTGTTACGTCCCTCACCTGTGTAGGCATTCTCGTAGACAACAACGTCATCTAAAACTGCAATGTCACAGTGCATCCCTGTGAGAGAAGTAGTAAGACCACCAGTAAAGATAGAAGGGTCACGAACATTTTCTTTCTTACGTAGAGGGTGATCCAACATAATCTCTGATGTTGTCCACCTTACTCGTTTACCTTCATCCCTGTTAACATGCTCAGGCCAGTAACGGCTATAAGTATCTGAGGTCAGGATACCCTTGATAAACCCTAGTTGTTTCTCAGCTAAGTTTGCTGTGGCTGAGATGTAGAGGATACGAAGGGTAGGGTCTTTAGTTAGTTCCCAAGCAACCCTAAAAGCAACCAACCTAGACTTACCGTGGTCACGGGGGAAGAGTAGTAATTGGTGAGACTTAGAACCCCCCCTAGTCCACCAACTACAAACATCCTCGTGACACTGACCTAACACTTGCTCTGGTGAGACAAGTTTAATAAACGTAGTCAGATCATTCTCAGCTGCAAGCCTAATTTGATCTAGGGTTACACTCATCTAGGACTGATACCCCAATTCTTAACAGCTGATCTTATTCTGCTTTTAAGTTTAGATTGTTTCGGAGAAGCATTTAGGTTGTCTTTTAAAAACTTAGGTACACTGAAACCCGGGCATGCTTTAGCAGATACTTCATTGTGTCCACGTATTTTAGCACCTGAGTGATCGTTTGTCAAGCTGTCTAGCAGTTTACACAATGCTTTTCTTTGTTTACCTGTAAAGTTCTCATCAAACCCATCAGAAGCATCAGAACCAAAACCACCTACAAGACAAATACCTACAGAGTTTCTGTTGTGGTCCTTAGCATGAGCACCTGCAATATTTACAGGTCTACCTGCACAGACATCCCCACTACGGTCAATTACAAAGTGATAGCCAATATCTGACCATCCTCTTTCTTCCGTATGCCACCTACGTATCTCAGCAGTCTTTTGGTCACAGGTAGAACTCTCCATCCAGTTAGCTTTGGTTGCACTACAGTGTATGAAGATTTCGTTAATTGATCTCATGACTACACCTACTATTGTACAAAGACATCTTTAGAACTAAAGTCACGGTTGTCTGAGATACGGATGACAACATTACCTGAAGCATACCCAGATACAGTTGCTCGGTAGTAGACCTCTTCCGCATCAAACCCTACACCCTCGTAGTTAGATGTGAAGGTATCTGTATCGAACCAGTTGGTGTTATCCCAGCTACGTTGTACAGTAACTGTGGCTGACCATGTACCTGAGATGGAAAGGTTGAAGTGACCAACTACCTGCATAGAGGCAGTGCTTGTGTTAGAGCTTAGTGTTTCTGTTACAGCAACCATGATTACTCTCCCTCTGCTTGAGCAGCCAGATGTGCAGCATAAGCAGCCTTTACTGCATCCGTAAATACTGGAGTACAGATAGCAGATACGTCAGCATCCTCTGCTGAGAGATCAGCATCAGGCATTAGCACATGACGGTGAAATGTGCGGCTGATCTCTACGCCATCACGCCTGATGATGTTTGCTGTACGAACTTGTACGACTGAAAATGTGCCGTTGTTTACGACTTCGATTTTGTCGTTTACTGCTTGTTCTGTTAGTGCCATCGTTTTTCTCCTTTGATGGTTGGACTGTCCGACCCAAAGCTACGCAGTGGGTTATTATGCTGCTACATAAACAACTGTTATCATTACTAGGTTGTTAATGCTTACATCACTATCATTTCCCAAAACTTGATTTCCATTGTTTCTGTAAAATGCAATCTTTGTATCAGATGCAGGAATGTGAATGGTCACATTGCTCCCTGTGGAAAAGCTATTGCTATAGGTAAAAAAACCCCCGCCATGTGCTAGAGAATTTGCTGATGAAGTAAAAGGCAAACCAGATAATGTAATTAGTGCAGCACTACCAACAGCACCATCGACGTCCA
>Ga0181398_1000179_pt1 | contig 18889 bp, 18 predicted proteins | sample 21SPOviralmetaG_FD_130127 | JGI IMG/M metagenome (GOLD analysis project Ga0181398, IMG submission 130127) | Marine viral communities from the oligotrophic San Pedro Time Series (SPOT) site, San Pedro Channel, CA, USA - 21 SPOT_SRF_2011-04-29 | ecosystem: Environmental > Aquatic > Marine > Strait...
GCGTGTGCCCACTGAAGCATGGGCACACGCGTCACAACACTCGATGCCGTTGTGCATGTATTGGGCATGGCAACGACCTCGTTCCAGCGTTTATTCACCATCTTCAGCACGAATGGAGGAACATCCGCGGCACCTTCTTCGTCCAATAAAAAAATAAATCGAAGGACGTCGTCGCCCAGGCGATCTATGACGCATTCGTGAGAGGAGAGACGGATCGTCGAGCAACGCTGTGAGGATGGCATCACAGTCGGCAACATCGTCGGAAACGTATGTGGGTGGGGATCGTGAGGGTGTGCGGGCGTTCCCTTTCCAATTTGGTACAAATGCGCATTTCAACGAGCGCATTTGTACCAAACACAACGGATCGAGACATGTTTGACAGCCGTGCTATCGTATCCAATCCGAACTCCGATCGTGACAGCGTTCTGAAGGTAGTGCGCGATAATCCATACCTGATGCACTGGGCATGTGATGTGTTTAATGACGACTACGAGATCATGTTGGCTGCGGTATCGAATAAGCATTCCGCCCAGGCGCTCATGAACGCCTCGCCTCGTCTTCGAGCGAATCGAACGATTGCGGAAAGGTGTATATTAAATGACAGATACAAGAAATGCATACCGTTTGTGGACCCGTCTCTTTTCTCTGACCGCGAGTTCATCCTTTCGGTCCTTTCCGTGCGACCCTATGTGTTCGTTCATTCCACGGTTCCATGGACTCGCGACTTCCTCGTGGACTGTGTCGTTGTCCATGGTGATATCATAAATGATCTTTCCGACGAGTACACCGAGGATCGTCAGTTCGCCTTGGACGTCATCGCCAAGGGAGGATACGTTCTCTTCAATCTTTCGGACCAACTCAAGGACGACCGTGAGGTAGTCCTTGCACAACTCCGCATCGAATGTGGCGGCATATGTCTCAAGGACGCGTCGCACCGACTTCAGCGCGATCGTGACATGGTCCTGGAGGCCGTGCGTACGAATCCAACCCTTCTGGAGGACATTCGTTTGTACATGGAGTACACACCCGACGAACGGGACCAATTTTTATCGGACGTCGAGATCGTCACCACTGCGATTGCAGAGTATGGATCTTCGATTCGATACGCGGCGCACACGTGCCGCACCGATCGCATCATGGTTATGACCGCCCTTACGTCCAAGGATCCAGCAGACATTGGTTACATTCCATCGTCTCTGTTATCGGACTCGTGTATCCGGCTCTGCATCACAGAGAATAAACAGTCGACGGTCGATGCCCTTCTCACTGTATTGGAAACCGAGGTTGACACCTGTGTCGTCTCGTATGCTCACAAGGTCATGTACAAGCACATGATTGGACGCCCATTTACTGCAAACACGGTGCTTGCGCTGTTTGAGTTCATCAAGGATGGAGTGCTGCGCAGTATGGAGTGCTTCACATCGACGGTGAGCACCGACGTGAGGAACGCCCTTGCTATCATCGTCAACGAGTGTTCAGGTGAACATGTCGCCGACAAAATAGAAATGTGTCTCCAGTGGCGTATACATGAAAACAATGGTGTACTGACCGACGCCGTCGTGGAGCAGTTCCTCGACTCCTATTCACCTCCATCACCCAACAATTGGACGGCGTACGGAGTGTGCGACACGGTGGCGGACCGTCTACAACGTCTTGGACAGATTTCCGACGCCCTTCCGTACATAGACAGGGCAATGCGATGTGTAGAGGGCAACATAACCGACCGCAACAAGTGCATCGAACGCGTCGACGCACTCGCTGCCAGGGTGCACCACCCCACCGGCACCTACGCGTCCGTTGCGCACAAGCGGTCCTACACCGAGGCGTTCGCGTGAGGTGCGTGGTGGAATGGAAACCGCCGTGACAACTCCTACAGGCGCAATGGGCGACACTGGTGTCACCACGAACGCTGCATCAAACCTCCTTGAGGATCGTTTCAGCAGCAGACGACACCCGGTTGCACCTTGCGTGAGCCACAGGCGCCACAACAACAGTCGTCACAGGGATCGGATCCACTTTCCACGTCCATGCGTTCGAGTTCGTCATGCGTAGGAATGCACCCCTTCTCGACCATGTGATTTTTAACCATCTGGGATACGTACACGGCATGCCAGTCGATACAACACGCCATCGTATCCATTCGTTGTCCACACGAGGTGCAGTGCGTGTACACGGTAGCAGTCACCCGCTTGCGCTTTGGTGCCATTGTTTTGGTGGTCGTGATTGGTACATATTCTTTACTGTCTGCCGCCGTAACGCAAACAAGGAAAATCCAAACGGTGCCTGGCCACCTCAAATTTTTTTATGTGCGTGCCTGATAACACCACAAATCCTGCCGTTTTCATCCCCCGCGACGCGACCATGCCGTACTCGTGCACACGCCCGTACGTTCGGGCGTCCGCAACAACAAAGGACAGGGTGAAAAGCTGCGCCACTTCACCCATCGGTCCATACACTTTTAAGCAGCCATGCGTGGAGGAATGCTACACCGACGGCCCTGGACGCGCGAAGACGCTCAATGCCGCGGCGTCACGTCTGCAGAAATCCTTCAAGCTCAAGCAGTCTCGCAAAACGCTCTCGGCGGCCAAGACGAGCGCCACGACGAAACGCAAGGTCACGACGAAACGCAGGACCGGTTGTCCCTCGAAACCCAAGTCGTCATGCACCGCTCCGTGCAAGTGGGCGTCGGGACCCAAACGGTCCTTTTGCCGTATCATGAAAAACTCCAAGTCGGGAACGCGGACGAGGAAGACGACCGCGGTCAAGGGGACACGAAAACGGTCCTCCAAGACGTCCAAACGGAAGAGGAAGACGACCGCGGTCAAGGGAACCAAAAAGTAGTTGCGCATTAAAGCTCACAATTGAGAAAAGGGGAATTTGTACCACAACCGGAGAATTCGTACCACAGACGGAGAATTTGTACCACAACCGAAGAATTCGTACCACAAACGGGTGGACCGATTATGGATTCCGTCATGGTCGACGAGTGTCCCGTATGCTTGGAACCGTCAACTGAGTACGTGATACCGTGTGACCATGCACTGTGCATAACGTGTGCGCATCGAATGTTTCTTCGTGGCGATCGCAAATGTCCGCTGTGTCGCCAACCCATCATCGACATAGGTTCCCTCGAGGATGGCGAGGATGCAGGGACGAGACAGGAGTCGGTGATACCCACGCGGTGTACCAACACGATCGATGTCACCTTTGACCGATCGTTTGGGCAGCACATGGGCGTCACACTCACGTCGGGTCAACAGGGAGTGCGCGTGATTCGCCTGAATCGCCGCGATTTGGGATACACCTACGGTTTGCGCGTGGGCGACGTCATCACGCACATCAACAACATCCCGATCGGTGATCACCAGATGGCCATCAATATCATGGATCGGGCGCGCATGACGTCACTGCCGATTCGCCTTTCGGTGAGGCGTCGACGAAGGTACTTGTTCGCAAGATTCATTGATTCGTTGCTCCTTTTTTGAACGTCAACAATGTGGGGCGCACTTCCTCTGGAGGTGGTGGATGAGATTTTCGTTATTTCAGGCCCGTTGTATTTCATACGGGACGCCGCACGGCGCCGCCACGTGGCGGCTAGGCGCGTTCAGCTGCGGTGGCGGAGTTGGAAATGTCGTCGTCCGCTGCGGGGCGTGATGGTCACGTACCGATACGCGTGGATGTCCACGTGGGAGGAGGCGACGGTGCACGTGGACCCGCAGGGGAACGTTTCGTTGCACACGCAGCGGCGCATTATTTTTGACCCCACCCGTCACGGAGGATTCGAAATGAGGGCAGTGTCACACCGCCAGTATAACGTTTGATCACCTTTACAGGTGTTCTTTCCGACGTAGGTAGTTCAAATACGGTCAGGAGAAAGTGATCGCGGTTTTTTTTTGGAGGGGGGGGGGGGGGGGAGATTAACGGCTATATATTTTTTTGCAATTAGGTAGGGCAAAACCAACCCTTGCGATGCCATCCACGCGTCGCCAGTCTCGTCGGCGTCCCACCAAGGTGCTCGCCAAACGCGGCCCGTGGTCGCCTAAGGCGGCCAAACGATCGCCCAAAAAGTCGCCCAAAAAGTCGCCCAAAACGTCTACCAAGGGTTCACGTGCCCACTCCCGTCGGCGCAAGGCACGCACGCGCTCCGGAGGCGAACGGATGTACACGGGTGGGCGGGAGCGCACGTACGGATCAAACCAGTGGATTTCCACTAATAGAAAAATAGAAAGTGAAGTACAATGGAACGCTCTTAAACAACATCTTGACCTCAATGAAGGTGTACGGAAAATAAAAGTCATATTGGAGACCGATGAAACAGAAACGTTAATTGATCTGAGTTCTGATACTGAGCCAGGAGATAATGTAAAAAAATACATGATCACTGAGTATTGGGATCCTCCCAATGCCCCAAACGACTGATGTCGGATATTGAGCGTGGGCACTGGTTAAAATGATGAAATCCAAGTAGTTGAAACAAGAGGTATGCCAAAATCAGCTGACATACATGTAGTTGTTGTTACGTTTTCCATCACATAGTATGTAACGTCTCATAGTATCCATTTGCGTTGTGATTTGACGGTGGGTTCAACCACAGACAAGCTCCGCATAGGTCGACACGAAGTGGGGCGGCGCGGGGTGCACATGGCCGTTGGTGTGCGTGGGCGGGATGGGGTATGCGCGCGCGCACGCGTACCAAGAAAACGTACGTCGGCGACGACTCCCTGCCTAGAGGACGTCGGCGAACGAACCTGCTGCCAAGGGCGAACCGTTGGGGGGGGGGGGGGGGGGGGGGGGGGGGTGGGGTGTCATTTTTTATGTTCGCACGATAGGGTAAAACAACTTTCTCCCACGACATGCCATCCACGCGTCGTACGTCTCGTCGGCGTCCCACCAAGGTGCTCGCCAAACGCGGTCCGTGGTCGCCGAAGAAGGCGGTCAAAAAGTCGCCCAAAAAGTCGCCCAAAACGTCTACCAAGGGTTCACGTGCCCACTCCCGTCGGCGCAAGGCACGCACGCGCTCCGGAGGCGAACGGATGTACACGGGTGACACACACGCATCACTAACTCAAATAAGCAAGGAAGACCTTTTATCTAACATACACCGTTATGTACTTGCCGTGTTGTTAGAGTTCAATAGTCAACATAAAACAGATCTTTCCCCAGATTTAATCAATTATCCAAAAATCGTTACAGAAAAGATTGTAAACCTTTATAAACCTACAATCATGATGACCGAACCTACTCACACTCCATCCCTGACGTGGATTTTTGCTAATCGTGCAGCTGGTAAGAGTACTTTATTAGAAGGCGTAACTGGAGTACGGAACGATATGGATGCTTTAAATCATGTTTTAAGACAACATATTGATACGGGGATTGAAATTGAACGAAAGCTTCGACAAATATCTCAATTGTTGAAAGAAAAAATTCAAAACGGTAGCATACCGAATTCCGTTCAGGATATTGATGATAAAAACATAGATGAAGCACTCAATGAGGTAAAAAGGAGTGTAGGTGATGATTTCTCACGGAACGGGTTAACCTTTTCACTTAATTTCAAAACAAACCACACGTTTAATAACGGCATAACGGTAAACAACGGTAGCCCACTCAATTTAGTTATACAGCGCGTCGTTGTGTCACATATTACTAAGTACGGATATTCTATTGTTACTGAAGGAATGAGGCCACCTAACTTACGCGCACTTGAAAGCTTTAAAAACGACAATCCAAACTTACAATCACTTTATGTAAAACTTGTTAAGGTACCTGACGACATAAAGGAGCTTTACACGAAGTCCTGTTTACTTTCATCTAATGAACGTGCCATGCGTCTGAATACCGCACATACGGGAAACATTTTACTGATGACAAAAGACATTGAAAAGGATATAAACAGGTTAAACCAATTTATTGAAAACAATGTAGACACATTTTTTACAACAAAAATATTCCCTACTCAAACTGTTAAAATTTTTACAGCTAAAATGGAATGCATTCAATTTCAAAGGAAATTTCAACCAACAAAAGGGTAGATGAAACTTTGAAAAGGGTTGTCATAAAAACGGGCGGACGTGCCGTTGCGCAAATGGGTCCCCGCGTCACTGCCGCATGACCCAGCGGTTCTTGCAGGTGGAACACGAGCAAAAGACGGTGGCGCCCTCGTCCGCGGAGCGCGTCTGCTTCTCCTCCCACGTGACCTCGTCGCTCCCGCACCGCCGGCAGCGGATGATCGCGGTGAACTGTTCGTCGTTGAGTGCGTCGTACTTGTCCTGGAGCATCGAGTCGAAGCGGTCGCGTCGAAGCTGCCGCTCGCGTTGGATGCGCTCGACGATGGTGCCCTCGGCGAGTATGTCGTCGCTGCAGTTGACGACGTCGAGTCCGAGAGTTGGATTCGCGTCCAGGTTGAAGGCGGCGCGGCGCACGTGCTCCATGTACTCGTGGAGGGTGTTCGCGTGGGCGTGGCAGTACGACTCGACGTCGCGGCACAATTGGACCGAGTTCGGCCGTGCGCGCGTGAGAAGACGCAGTCCGCACTGCCGCCGCGAGGGGTCCATCGTAGGATGAACGATGGACGACGGTACTTTGCGCGGGTCGAGGAGGGGATGGGGGTGGGGATGGGGGGTGGTGGTGTCACACTGACGCGGTCGCGGTCACGAGGTCCTCGGGTTGGATGGCGTGGATCACGTCGTTCACCGTGGCCGCGACGACCCCGACGGAGTTGGGCTGGGACTTGTCGGAGCGGGTGCGAATGGCCATGAGGTGCACTTCCGTTTCGGTGACGGTCACGTGGTACTCGAGAATGGCCGTGGGTGCGTCGGGAACCACGCGCGAGGGGTCGACCACGACGCGCCGGTCGTGGATGAGCGCGGGCACGGGCCCGTCGACGGCCTCGAGGGCACCGGCGGGCCCCCGGAGGTCGATGGAGGAGTGATCCTTCCACTTGAGGCACGAATCGTCCCACGCCGTTCCGTAGCAGTACGGGGCATCGACCCTCTGGAGTATGAGGCCGTCGACGCGATGTTCGGCCTCCCCGCGCTCCTGCCACAGTCGCACCGCGTGCGCCATGGAGACGAAGCGTTTGCTGCGCATCGTGATGCGCGGGCGAAAGTGTACCAGGACGATCGAATCCGTCTCGAGCGCCTTTTCGTTGACGTCCACGGCATCCTGCAGGTCGACCGAGTGGCGAACGGCGTCGGAGGCCCGCTGCAGCCGTTGGTGGAACGGCTGCGTCACGAGGCGTTCGCCGCGCACGCAGATGGCGTCAAAGACGAGGTACGTCATTTCCTGTTCGTGCGGCTGTTTCCACACCAGCTCTCCTTCGAGAACCGTCCCGCTCAGAAAGTAGTCCTCGGGGGCCACCACCTCGACCTCGTACATGTTGCGCGAGCGGTCGATCATGAGTGCGACGGCGTCGGCGTCGGTGCTGCCCATGCGCCGCGTGAGCAGGAGGGCGTACCGGATGCCGTCCGACTTGAGGCAGATGTCGTACGTTCCTCGCGCGAGGGCGTCCATGGTGTTCCGCGCCACGCTCCGCGGGTTGCACCCCGGGAACCCGTCCCGTCCCGCCGCGGCGTCGCGTCCGGTCCACAGCGTCCGCAGCACTCCCCAGTAGTGCGCCGCCTCGTCGGAGTCCCGCGCGATGCGCGCGTACGAGGGGACGATGCGCCGTCCGACGACGACGGTGTGCGTCGTCGCCGCGGTGGACGTCATCGTACGTGTGTGTGGAAAACGTAAAACGTAAAAAAAGGTGGAACGCTACAGCCCTCCGTTCCCCTCCGTCCCCGTCTCGCCCGTTTGTGGACTTTATTTTGACGTAAACCTGCGGCGGGTGACAATAACCTGGGAGCTTCGGATGGGTAATTCACTTTCCCTTATTTGAAATTTCTATTGTCATGTTTGGAAATGGGTTTTTCACAACGTGATCTAATTTTGTCATCACTCTCTTTCGAAAAGTTTTCAACGTTTCTTCACTATAAAATTGTAAATGAAATAATCCTAACACCATCCAACAAAACAAACCAATATAATAAACAAATTCTAGTACGAAAAGGACACAAATATAAAATAATTTACGCAGTGAATGAACTACTATACGTTTAAAAAGAATTAATTTAATATATGATTCTGTAATTCTAGGAGCTGCTTCAGAGCTGTCGTGACGAATGTTTACTTGATCAACGATATCAGAACCATCAGTTGTGTCATATATATTCATTGGTGGTAGTGGTGCTGGTTGACAATTGCGTGTGGTTGACGCCTACGTCAAATAAAAAAAAACAGGGAGATTGAGAAGGTGGAGGAGGCGGCGGTTTCCTTCGACCCACCATCACTGGTCATCCGAAAGGACACGTGTGTCTGTCTCCGTCCATTATCGCGGCGAGGAGCAGTCCCAGTACGTGCGCCGTGCATCGCGGATGCCGCCGCGCGTGCACATTTCCACGCGCGTGTCGAACCCCGGAAGCAGCGCCGCGTACGCGTCGACGGCGTGCGCGGCCGCGGCGCGCGTCAACCGATAGCTGTCGGGCGTGAGGGGTACGAACTGGTGCCTCGTGAAGAGGTCCCGCGCGCGTTGGTTGGTGGGGTTGGTGAGAATGCCTCCGGGGAACTGTTTGTCCACCCTGGAAAGCATGCGCAGGATAAGGTACGTGGCGGCCCCGGTGTGGGGTTTGGCGCACACGAGCTCCAGGTACAGCGTCTTGGGTGCAATGGTGACGTTTGCGTGGGTCAACCGGCGCAGGTGCCGCGGTTCGAGGACGTCGTCGCGGTAGTTGACGACGAGGCAGAAGCCGATGAGTTCGACGGACGTACGGTCGATGTGGACGGCCATCAGCAGACGGCATCCGGGGCTGTACAGCAGACTCGTGTGCGTCGCGGCGTTGAGCTTCAACGACCGCCGGAGCGCCACGACCGTGCCGCAGTGGGGAAAGTCGAGGGCCATTTGGGCGAGCGTGCGTCGATTGTGCGTGGCGGTAGTGAGCACCTGCAGCTCCCCACGCGCGTCGTACTCGAACATCTGCCGTGCCGGGACGTCGAACATGCGGACCCCGCGCGCGGCGAACTCCTCGTGCGCCATCTTGGACACGTTCCGAAGACGTTCGCTGTGCGTCGTCATTTATCCTCCCGACTCTTGACACGATCGCCGTCAAAAAAAAAAAACCGCGTCCCGTGTTCGCTCCTGACGGCGAGGCACCGACTGAGTAGAGGAGGAGGGGTCAACGTCGCACGTACGTCGTGGTCGACGTGTGCACATGACTCTCGTCAAAGTACTCCTGTCCGTAATGATTCAAAATCTCCTCGCCCGCGCGAATGCGGCGCAGTGCGCGCAACCACGGCACGCGATGGGCGCGCACGTAGGTTTCGGCGTTGCTGTCCGTCCTTCGCCGCATTCCGTTGGCCATGGACCCGATGCCGCGTACGCACGCGGCATCGCGCGCGTACTCCTTGGAGATGCGTTCCACGTACGGGGCGAGCGTGGTTCCCGGGTAGAGCCGTTCGACCTCGTCGGCCGTGAGAAGGCGGCCCCCGTACGGGCAAATGGGGTCGCGGGGGCGAAAGTCGCGCCGTGCAAACAGCCCCTGCCCCGCCCCAGGAATCGTCGAGGGTGCGACGCGCACGCCGTAGGTGGTTTGAGAATGCTGCCAACACATAGGAAGCCCGATCGTGACGCGCCGACGGCATCGGCCGCGCGCCGTGGTGCCCTCGCATTGATGCGTCTCCAGGTGGCACGAGTGCGTGGGGGACACAAAGGAGTACGGCATCGCGCAGTTTGAAACGTTTGCCTCCTATTTTTTTCTCGAATGGCACGTGACGGTGTGATCAAACTGTGTGGTGGCAGAGACGGACGACGACACCGAGGGTGATGGCGGCGATCCGAGACCCCGCGGTGCTCACATGCCTCGTGGAACATCTGACCCTCGGCGAGCTGTGCCGTCTCCGCCGCGCACTCGGCACCGACGGCGACGGGGTCGACGCGGGGCTGTGGCACCTGCGCATCCCCGATCGCGTGACGCCCTTTGATGGTGGTTTGCGCGACGTGTGCCGGTACATGAACCGCCGCGTGCCCCGACGTCGATGCCGCGAGTGCGGCCGCGTCACGACGCGGCGTGTGCGGGTGTGCACGGCGTGCACCTGCGTGCCGGGCGGGTACTATCAACTGGTGTCTCGCCGCGACGTGCGGCAGCGGTGGCCCGACCTGCGCCCGTGTCGCATGCAGACGCTGTACGCCACGGTGCCCGTGGCGTGCCACACGCGCCTCGGGGCCATTCTGTACTGGATGCGCGACGTCAACGCGGTACTTGCGCGGACCGCCACACCCTCGGCATAGAGAATGCCCCCCGTTGCGTGTCGCGTGTCGCGTGTCGCGTGTCGCGACACGCAACGGGGCAAACATCAAAATGCGGGTTATTGTGCAATACCCTTCCCTCGCTTTCACACACACACACGGTGACGAACGTCATGCCAACCGACGCGGCACCACCGAGGCCTCACCCGACGAAACCGTTGGAGATACAGCTGCCATCGGACGACGAATTGGAACGGGTGGCGGCGAGGATCGCGGCGCGGCGCAGAACGGCGTCCGCGGAGACACCCTTGCCACCGCCACCGCCACCGCCACCGCCACCGCCACCGCCACCACCCTCGCCTCGTTCCGCCCCCGTGTGCGAGTACGTCGCCAGCGTCGCGCTTTGCCCGTGCGCGACCCTGTTGTTCTGCATGTGGTGGTGTTCCGCGGGCTGTCCCGGATACCAATACGTGACGTGTGCGTGCTGCATGCCCACTGCCCACGAGGTATCCTCGCACGCGCAAAACGTGAATCAGAATTGATCCCTTCCGTGTCTCTCTGCACACCGAACGAACCAAATAAACGTGTGCCACATGCCGCTCTTTCATCTGACGTACTCGCTGCTGGACGCGTCGCGTACCGAGTGCATCCACAAGTTCGGATCGATGACGGCGGACGACGACCGCGTCGACATGGGCGACGCGGTCACGATGATTGGCCGTTGGTCGACGGTCGGGCAGGCCACGGGGCACTGCATCTGCGAGGCCGCCAACGCCGTGGCGCTCAACCATTGGCTCGTAAAGTGGATGTCCATGGTCACCATTACTGCGACCCCCGTCGTCGACGACAACGACGCCCGCGAAATCATCATGGGCGAGACTCCATCCTTTATGGTCTCCACGTACGGCGACACCGTTCCGTCCGCCTCCGCCCCCGCGGGAAACTTATACCTTATTGAGTATCGCTTTTTCGACGACAGCCGCGAGGAGGGCTTAAGGACCTTTGCGGCGCTTCCTCCGGAGGAGTGGACCTACGGCAACACCCTTCTCGGGCGCTGGCACGACCTGGGAACGGGATCTGGCATCGCCGTTTGCGCGAGCGATTCCTCCGTGGACCTCCAACGTTGGATGCACGCGTGGATGCACCTCTGCGATTGCAAGGTGACGCCCGTGGTCACCGACGCGGAGTTTCGCGAAAACGTCCTCGCCACGTGCCCGCCTCTGGACGCGGAGGACGAGGACGCGGATGACGCGGATGACGAGGACGCGGAGGCAACCGACCCCGCAGTGCCGTCCCTCACCCCTCCTCCACCCAACCGCCGCCGTTCCTCCGGATGGTTGGCGTACCTCCTTGGCAGTTAGCTGCGCGTGATGTGTGACGACGTGTGATATGCGCGTTCAGCGGCCGCGGCGCCGGTGATCGTCGACGACCGATTCGAGCATCGCGGCAAGGGTCTGTCCCCTGCGACTGTAGCGCCGGTAGCTCGGACGGTTGCGATTGGGGGAACGTTTCTTGCCCGAAACGGACAGCCGTCGGCGGACGCTGTTCCGGCCACTGAGTTGACGAGACCGTTTCTTGAGACGGTGGGTGCGGGGCGAGACCGGCATGCGTGTGAGTGGGTGGGTGTATCGCGTGTTTTGTACAATGGGGGGAAAAATTCCGTGTGTCCATCCCGGGTTTACTACTGCGAAATGGCACGCCGTCGTTGTATCAGTCGTTGTATTACCAGTCGTTGTATTACCAGTCGTTGTATCAGTCGTTGTATCACCAGTCGTTGTACCAAACTCACTTGCTCACTCACCCGCCCCACCCGTTCCACCCACCCCATCCGTTCCACCCACCCCGTGAATCATCGCGAGTCATCGCGAATCGTCCCGAATCATCGCGCATGCCGTCAAGGACGGTGCAGACGCGGACGATGAGTCCGTTCAACAACGGCCGTCCGCTTCGTTTCGTGCGCATCGCAGCACCGGGCGACGACGGGGACGGCCGCGGTCGCCTCGGCATCGTGGACGAGGAGCGGCTGCGCGTGTGGTTTGGCACGGACATGCGATCCACGGCCGTCTCCCGCATCCCGCCATGGGGGATACCGTCACGGGGGATACCGTCACGGGGGACGGAGGAGGAGGAGGTCCTTCTTCCTACGCTTCCTGGGAGCTACGGTTCCTTTGTCCAAAAGCCCATTGGCGGCGTGAGCAAGACGGTACGCCGGATCGGATGCATACGCACGAAACCCAAGCACACCGGAGCCGTCGTCGTCTTTGCGACGCGCGCCCCCACGCCCACGTGCGTGGCGGAGGCGCTGCGTACGGCGGCGGCGTCGTGCACCCTGGGGGACGCCGAGTGGGACGAGGAACACGGGAACGTGCTCGAGGTGATCGTGCACACGTCCGCGAGCGTCGATCACGTCTGCGCGGTAATCGCCCGATGCGACGCGGTGCCCATACTGGAACGTCCCGAGTTGAACGCGATGCAGGGCATCGGCATCGAGCGGCTTGATCGCATCACGGCGCGGTGCGTCGACGTCGACGTTGCGGCGTCGGGGGGTGCGAATGCGGTGGACGACGAGGAGGAGGAGTACGACGAGACGCAGTACGGCGCCCGCCGTGGTGGAATCAACTGGCGATTCGAGTGGCTTCCCAACGGGTGGCGTCCGCCGATCACGTGGGATCACATGATCGAGAACGTGTCGTCGGCGGACATCCAGGACATTCCGCAGCCGCTGCGGCAGCACGTGGCGCAACGGCGTCTCCAGTCGCGGCGTCCCGAGACGCTCGGAACGCGGTGGCGCCTCGCCGAGGCGCCTCCCACGCGCGCGGAGTGGGACCGCGCGGAGTGGGACCGCGCGGAGTGGGACCGCGCGGAGTGGGACCGCGCCGCGGCGGGCGCGGAGGCGACTGCGGTCGCGGAGGCGGCTGTGGTCGCGGAGGCGGCTGCGGTCGCGGAGGCGGCTGCGGCGTCGCCGCTTCTGCGCACCATCGTGACGAATGCCGAGCTCTCCGCGATCCTTTCGGAACGCCACCACCTGACCGATGCCGAACGGCGCCGGTGCGCCGCGTCGGTGGACTCGGTGCACCACCTCGTGCGCGCCGACGACGGGCGGTGGTACCGCCCTGTGGACACGTGCAGCCTACTGCGGTCGCACATTCCGGCGCAGCGGCTGGTGAGCGCGGCGTTGACGTACGCGCAGTCGCAGCAGCTGATCACCGCCTTTTACCTCCTTTCGGTGGAACGGGTGACGCAGCCGGCCGAGACGCGCGAGGCGCTGCAGCTCATTCTCTTTCGGTACATGGTCGAGCGTGGCTACACGGCCCGGTGGATGGGCAAGTACGTCCAGAGCGCCTGCTACGTGGGCAACGGCGACCGCGTGCGGCACTTTAAGCGCCTCTCGCAGTACGACCCCGACCGCCTCCCGGTGCACATTTACAACGACCTCTGCGGCACCGACGGGCGCATTCGGAGCAGGGGGTCCAAGGGGAGTCGGTCCAAGTACCGAACGTCGGGCAACCGGTACGTGCCCGCGCGGCGCCTCAAACGCACCCGCGAGGACGAGCGCAACATGGTGCCGTCGTACAACAGCGGCGGTAACGGCGACAACGGCGGCAACGGCGGCAACACGGACGCGGTCGCGGTCACGACGACCATTTGAACAATGTTTTGTCGACCGTACCCGATAATTACGTAACTGGAAAACATTGTCTCGTAAACGTGGGCGTCTCCATGAGAGTACCACATCGGCGTTCCTCCAAACATTCTGCACGAACTTCATCCGAGCGCACATTCTCTCGACGCCGTCGTCACCGAATGACTTTCACCCCCGTGAAACGTCGACAACGGAGACGTTGCTCTCGCACCACACACCAACAACTTTTATGATGAATGTATTACACCTTTGAAAATCGTAAACGCCGACCCCTCCCAAACAAATGATCACAAATAGTTTTTAACCAAGTGCGCGAGTCACCTGCTTCCACGTGATCCTCGACGTGCTCGGATCTACGGCGATGGGGACCGCCGCCGTGGGCCACGCGCGGGGCACGGCGACGCCGTTCCGAAGGCGCAGGAGACAGAGGCGTAGGCAGTCGTGAGCGACCGCACGTGCGTACAGTATGACGCACGCCTGCGTCAGGACGTCGTCCGCGTCCGGGGGCACCAGGTCCGCCAGAAAGCGCGCGAGGTGCCCGTCGTCGTACCTGTCCGTGCAGAGGACGTCGATCAGGTACGCGAGGGTGATCGACGTGCAGTACCCCGTGATGGTCATCGGCGTGTTGATGTCGAGACGGGAAAGCACGCGTGTCATGCGATTCGAGTCCTCCTGATTGATGCCCGGCAACGTGGCCACTCGGTACGCGAATCCGAGCGACTCGACCCACCTCGCCAGCATCGCGTCCGCGTACTCGGGACGCGCCGCGTTGCTGTCGATGACCACGGCGTCTCCGGACGAGGTGAACACGAGCGCGATCGCGTGCCTGTACGACGGATCGATTTGCATCGCCCACCGGTGGCCGTCGACCTGCATCCACGCATGCGCTCCAAAGACGGGCACCTCGAGCGCGTCCGTGCCGTGCACGTGACGCACCTCCGAGCCCCCGCGCGTCGCGGCTGCGAGCGCAGCTGCGAGGCGCGGGTACCTCTCCCTGGTGAGACGGGTCTGCGCGGTCATCTCCGGAACGTCATCGACCACCTCCCACCGGTCGAGGCGCATGACGTCCACGGTGAGAAACACGGGGATGTGCGTCAGCCGTCCGGCGCGCAGGTCGGCAATCGGCAGGGTGAGAGACGGGGTGCGCGTTCCGATCACCGCGTGGTGCACCCTGTCTGGCTCCGTGTGCGGACGAGGGCCGTACAGGCGGACGGTGCCGTGGGTGGTCTGCCGCGACGGTCCGCGGATCACGGAGACCCGCGCGAAACGAATGTAGTCGGACGTCGCGGCGGCGATGACGCCGTGGTACTTCATGTCGTTCAACGTGTCGACAAAGAACTCGACGCAGCTGCGTGCGACCGCGGAGGAATGGACGCGCGTCGCCACCCGAATGCCGTCGCGTGCGAACGCGGCCGGGTGCTGAAAGAACTCGCCGCATCCGGAACGCGCGTGGCGAACCAGACTTTCGCGTCGGGCGCGGTGGCGCGACGACGGCGACGAGGACACTGGTACGGACGGTCTGGTTGGCGGGGTGGCGGCGGTGCCGTCGATGATCTCCGTCAGTTGACGCTTGAGCATGTCGCCACGGCGACGTAGGTTCGCATACGTCGATGTCGTGGTCATGATTTATGGAGGATTACGTGAATTTTTTTTGCCGTCGCGGTCGATGTTCGATGACGTCACTTCGGGATCGGGAAGTGCATTCGTCCCCGAACGGCGTTGGAGAGCTCGTGTGTGTTTTTGGCACACGGTGTGCAACGGAGTACGAAAAAAATGGCCGCCGTCGGCCGCCTCGCGGCGTTGGCGGCCGCGTTGGTCGTGTTGCTGGTGCTGCGGCGCGTCCTCATGGTCAAGGGGATGTTCATCGCGGTGCCGTACAGGCGCCGGACGTTCCGTGTGTGCCTCGACTCGGTGCAGGTCCACGTGGGCACGCGCACGTACGTGATGACCGGGTGGGTGTCCAACTACAACCCGTGGGTACCCTCGACGATCACCATCGGCAACTACTGCTCCATCAATTCGGCGCGGTTCCTTCTCAACGGCAACTCCGGCCACACGCACGGAATCCTTTGCAGCACGTATCAGTGGGACGTGGTGCGCCGCGCCGCGGACCGGCGATCGTCCATCGTGATTGGCAACGACGTGTGGATCGGCCAGGACGTGATGATCCTCGGCGGCGTGACCGTCGGCGACGGTGCCATCGTGGGTGCCGGGGCCGTCGTCACACGGGACGTGGCGCCGTACGCCGTCGTGGCCGGCAACCCGGCCGTCGTCGTCAAGCTGCGGTACACGGAACGCCAGATCAGGCAGCTGCTGCGCATCCGGTGGTGGGACATGGATCACATCGAGGACCTCGTGGCCGACATGCAGGACCTCTCCGTGGATGCACAAATTCGCATGCTCAAACGCGTTCGCCGCCATCAGCGCCGCGTTCCAACAACGTACCCCGTGTCTGCGTCCGCCCTGTCCAGCGACCCCCTCTCACGAGACGCTGCGCCATTGCGACGTTACGCCAGTGCGTGATCGAGTGCGTGATCGAGTGCGTGATCGAGTGCGTGATCGAAGAAGGCACCGAGCGTGCCATTCAGACTGTGTATGCGTGCATCAGCATCCTGCGTTTCCTGTCTCAACGCGTCCACGTTCGCAACGATCGCCGCGAGCGATGGTCACGTGATCACTCACGCGGAGCGTCTGTGGAGTACGACGCCGCCGTCTGACGGCAGTACGAAATAGGTAATGGTGGGGTGGGTGACTGTATTGCTCGGTTGGGAGAGAATGATGTACTGGGCGCCCGTGTGCGCCCGCGTCACTGCCCGTGAACGTGGTGGTGATCGTGGTGGTGAACGTGGTGGTGGCGCCCTCGCACCAGCATCGGTGAGGTCCTTTTCGTACGGGTGCAGTCCTCCAGGAAAGAATTCAAGGCGAGTGTTGGTGTTTGCGTTGCGCAGCGATGATGACTTTCTCCTCCTCCGCCGTTGTGTCCAGCGTGTGTGTCGTTGCCTCGACGACCGTCGGCGTCGAGGAGGCGGCATTTTTTTAATGTGTGAGTAAGAGTAAAAAAAATTGCCATTCACAACTGAATGGCATCCTCCTCGTCGCTGTTTGTGGTGGATCCTACCCAAGATGCAGGAATTGGCCTTCTGACGGTGGACGATCTGACGAAACCGATGAGACAAAGGGATACGGCTCACATGCACAGCATAAACAAACTACGGAAGCACACAAACGCGCTTGATCGTAAACTCACCTCCCACGCTGACACATTGACGTCCCACGATAAAACGTTGACGTCCCATGCTGCAACATTGACGTCCCACGGCGACACATTGAACAATCTTTCAATCAAGTACGATTGTACGGCAAGAGACACAGGTTGTAAAGACAATGGAAATGGAGCTCACATTTTCCTTGACAGAACCTCTATGCAATGTGGCGCCGACGAGCTGATGCAGCGGTTGAGATATCGTCGGTGCGGTGCTCACAAATATAAATACGAGTACACGTGCTGTAAAGCGTTCATCGACGACGGTCGCGCGGACGGAAATGCCTGAGGTGAGGCGTCGTCACACCGCTTGTTCACGGGTGCGTGCGATCGGTGTACGCGCCGCGTTCGAACTGCTGCAGCGTGTTGCGTTTCGAGATGAGGACGAGGCCGCAGCTTCCGCGCGGTCCCGGGACCGTCCCGTGCATCTCGTTGCCCTTTTGAAAGAGGATGCACGGCCGTGTGCCGATGTCGAAGCAGATCTCGAGGGAGGTCACCGCGAAGCGCGCGCCGCGCACGCCGCGGTTGGCCCAGAAGATGGTCTCGGTGACCGCGGAGATGCAGCTGTCCGCGTGCGTCTTGACCGAAAAGTCTTCCGAGATGCCCACCTGCGTCGCCGGCATGAGGTGGCACGGCAGCCCCGGGAAGGCGCACGGGAGGCGCGCAGACGTCAGAAGCGTTCGGCGTGCGTCGGCGATCGCCGGGACGACCGCGGCCTCGACATTGTAGATGCCCACGTACGGCAGCGCAAAGCGGGTGAGGTCCGACCCCGGGCGGCGGCGAAAGTACTGCGTAAAGTACATGCCGCCCCACGCCGCCGACGGCACCGTGTACGTCTGAAGGCCGTCGTTCCAAATGGTGCCCGTCATGCGCATCTGCATGTTGGCCATCTTTTTGCGGTAGAGGGGATCGCGGGTGTAGTCGCCTCCGACGGCAAAGGACGTGCGGGGTTTGAGGTCGTCGCGCGCGCACGCGAGGGCGGACCGCGCCTGCGTCGCCACCGCCTCGAGGGAGGGCACGTCGGCGCTCGTGAGGAAGACGTTCATGATGGATCCGGCGCGGTCGCACACGACGCACGAGCCGCGTATGAGGTGGTACGTATGGGCCACGCGGGGGTAGTCGGGGTCGTCGACGAAGAACTGCGCGGGTGCCTTGACGCGCTCGACGACGAGGATGTCGAGGGGAAACGCCGTCCAGTTGAGATGCGGGTGCGCGCTGTCGTTCTTCTCCCAGTGCAACGTGGGGTACAGCGCGCGCGCCTCGGCGCTTCCCCCGGGGATCATGCGCGCGACCGGCGTGGACCGGCGGCGGAACGCCGAGGGCACCACGGCGTCGCGGCGGATGACGTCGGGGCGGACCGTCACGGCAACGCGGCGCGACCATTCGTGAACGTTGGGAGGTGGCTTGACGGTCGTTTGCCCGCGGCGAGACCGCGCACCACGTGCGCTCGTGTTTCTACCTAGCGGCGGCGTATGTTGCGTGGAACGATTCCGCACCCCCGTTCGTCGCGACGACGAACGCCGTCTCCGGCGGACGTTTCGTCGCGATGACGGCGACGACGGGAGTCCCATGCTATAGTTTTATGCATCGCATTTTTTGTACTTACCTCTGGGGCGGGGTAGCATCCAGGTTTGGCCCCTCGCGGTGGATCCCCCCCCCCCCGTCCAAAAAAATTTTGGGGAACAATGGCAAAACAACA
>Ga0181398_1000181_pt1 | contig 18826 bp, 23 predicted proteins | sample 21SPOviralmetaG_FD_130127 | JGI IMG/M metagenome (GOLD analysis project Ga0181398, IMG submission 130127) | Marine viral communities from the oligotrophic San Pedro Time Series (SPOT) site, San Pedro Channel, CA, USA - 21 SPOT_SRF_2011-04-29 | ecosystem: Environmental > Aquatic > Marine > Strait...
AATAATCCAAGCAACAAACAACGCAGAACTTGCTGTACGATTTGGTCGTAAAGCAAAAACGTTAATGGAGCAGGACGAGTTTAAAAAAATATTTAATACAAGACTAAGAGAAGATTCTAAAGCTGCTGGTAAATGGGAAACGGACCAAGGCGGTGAATATTATGCAGCGGGTGTTGGAGGTAGTATCACGGGCCGTGGAGCGGACTTATTAATTATTGATGACCCACACTCCGAACAGGACGCAATGAACATGGCCAGTTTTGATAGAGTTTATGAGTGGTACACATCTGGACCTCGGCAGAGGTTACAACCTGGCGGCAGAATAATAGTAGTGATGACTCGTTGGAACGTTGCTGACTTAACTGGTAAGTTGCAAAAAGCACAAGCAGAACCAAAAGCAGACCAATGGGAAGTGATAGAATTCCCTGCAATCTTGCCCAGCGGTAAACCGGTGTGGCCTGGATATTGGAAGTTAGAAGAGTTAGAAGCGGTGAAAGCATCCGTAAGTATATTAAAATGGAACGCACAATACCAACAAAATCCAACAGCAGCTGAAGGAAGTATTATAAAGAGAGAATGGTGGCAAGTTTGGGATAAGAAAGATTTGCCTCCACTACAACATGTCATACAAAGTTATGATACAGCATTTATGAAAAAAGAAACTGCTGACTATTCTGCTATTACAACATGGGGTGTATTTACACCAAGCGAGGACAGTGGACCGCAGTTAATATTGGTAGATATGATTAAAGATCGGTACGAGTTCCCAGAACTTAGACGTGTTGCAAAAGAACAATACGACTATTGGAAGCCAGAAACGGTGATTGTAGAAGCTAAAGCTTCGGGCTTGCCTTTGACGTATGAATTGCGTAAGCTGGGCATACCAGTTATTAACTTTACACCTAGTAAAGGAAATGATAAACATACAAGGATAAACTCTGTAGCTCCGTTATTTGAGTCAGGAATGATTTGGGCACCGGAAACAAAATGGGCAGAGGAAGTGATTGAGGAATGCGCTGCATTTCCGTTAGGGGAACACGATGACCTAGTGGATAGTATGACTCAAGCAGTAATGAGATTTAGACAAGGTGGCTTTGTTGACCATCCAGAAGACTATGAGGATGAAGAATTGCCACAGCAACAAAGGACGTACTATTAATGAAATTTTTATTAGAGTTTATAAAAACGTTATTGACTAGAGCTGGTAAAACAAAAGGTCTTAATAACAATGTTAAAAGTGAAATTGTAACAATGTTAGACGAAGCCACTGAGTCAGTTTTAAAAGGCAATAAAAAAATAGACGATCAAATTGCAGAACTCAAAAAAATAGAAGAACAAATATTTAAAGCAGAAAAAACTTCTGGTGAAGCCGACACTCTTATTGACAGACCGCAACGTATGTCTGCGACGATGTACGAAGGTCCAGAGCGTTCTATTGCATTTGTATCAGAAAAAACAGGATTAAATATTGATAGAGCAAAAGCTGCTGTTTTAGAAAAAATGAACGAAGCATATCCTCCCGGCTCACCTAAAAGAGCAACCGCGGAAGATGATGACATGATTAAAGCATACCTAGATAATAATTTGGGTTATAGCAGTGATGATGCTATAGGATTTTTAGAAGAGATAGAAGAGATTGGAAAAAATATTGATACAGATAATGTTGTAGATATAAGAAGTGCTCCTAAAAAGAAAGAGGGACTAACATCATTAACCGATCCTGACGATGCAGCTATTAAAAAATTTCTTGAAGAACAAGGCATAGGTAAAACTAGTTTTGATCCTGAAAAAGGCATTGTTCAATCTCCCGCAGCTTCAAAAGAAAAAGCAAAAAGAATTATAGCAACTGAAAACGCACCTGATGAGTTTTTTGGAAAAGCAGTAGAAGACTTAACTCCAGATGATGTTGATTCGTTAAGAACAGATAAGTTTGTAGACGACACCGTAGAGACTAGAAGAAATTTAGAAGGTTTAGATAACACACAATTAACAGAGTTAGCTGGAAAGATGGCTAGGCAAGTTGCAGCAAACGAAAGAAAAATAGCTAACCTTATTGATGCAGGTGAGTTTGACAAGGCAAGAGAACTAGAAGAACTAAACAAAAAAACATTAGATGCAATGTCAGGCGAAGGACTAGAGGACTTAGATCAGATATTAGACCTGTTTCCGTTTGATCCGGAGAAACCTAAAATGGCAGAAGGTGGTCGCATAGGTTTTGCTGATGGTAAAGACGTTCCAGGTTCAGGCAAACTTCCAATATCAAGAAGAGGTTTTCTTGGTGTTATGGGTGGTGGACTTGCTACGTTATTGGCAGGTGGCAAAGGATTATTACCTGCAGCAAAAACAGGTATCACCGCAGCAAAAACATTATCAGCTCCAGGTATGCCTAAATGGTTCCCATTACTTGTCGGTAAAATACAAACAAAAGGTAACTTAATATCACCAGCAGCGCCAAACAAAGGTGAAATAAATGCAGTGTATAAATACAAAGATGGTATGACAGACTATAGAATGGTAGAAGATGTAAACACAGGACGAATAGATATATACACTACAGCAGACGATGGGACTCAAGTTAGTTTTGAGTATGAGCCATCAATGAAAAAATATTTTGAAGACGGTAGCAGCGTGACAGAAGACCCATCATTTTTTGTTGGAGAGTTTAGAAAAGGACACGAGGGTGCAGCAGACCTTGAACAGTATTCAATGGGAATGGATGAAGTTGTATCGGATATTCGTAATATAGAAGATTTTGCAACTCGAGGAACCACGATGCAAGTAGATGATGCAATAGAAGATTTTGTAAAAAAAACGCGGACCGAGGAGCCCGGATTTAACCAAGGTGGCCTAGTACCACCACAAGCAGGACCAATGGCAAGTGGCATGGGTTCCTTATTTAGACAAAGGACAGTATAATGGCTATAGACAAATCAAGTAAGTTCGACCTACCAAATAACATTAGAACAAAAGTAAATGTTCCAAGCAGACAAGGTCAGATACAAGCAATACAAGAAAAAATGGCTCAACAAGAAAACCAAAGACCTGTTGAAATAAATCAAACAGAAGATGGTGGTGTTGAGATAGATTTTGATCCAGGAGCGTTATCTGGTGTAGGTTCACAAACACATGACGAAAATTTAGCAGCGCTTTTAGAAGATTCAGAATTAGTTGAGATTGGATCTATTATTACAGAAAACTATGATGAGTACAAATCATCAAGACAAGATTGGGAAGACTCTTATACAAAAGGTTTAGACCTGTTAGGTTTTAAATACGAAAATAGATCAGACCCGTTCCAAGGTGCGAGTGGCGCGACACATCCTGTACTTGCAGAAGCTGTTACACAATTTCAGTCTCTTGCATACAAAGAATTATTACCTGCATCAGGTCCTGTAAGAACACAGATAGTAGGCAAGATTGATCAAGCACGAGAAGATCAGTCTGAACGTGTAAAAGAATTTATGAACTACCAGTTGATGGTAGAGATGAAAGAATACGAACCTGAGTTCGATCAAATGTTATTTAACTTACCATTAGCAGGTTCTACATTTAAAAAAGTTTATTACGATTCTGTTATGCAACGTTGCGTATCTAAATTTATACCAGCAGAAGATTTAGTTGTACCTTATACAGCGACAAGTCTAGAAGATGCAGAGTCGATTACACATACTATTCGTATGTCAGCAAATGAATTATTAAAATATCAATTAAGTGGTTTTTATCGTGACGTTGAGTTAATGGCCAGTGATCCTTCTGATACAAGTATATCAGAAAAGAAAGACCGTATATCTGGAGTTAGTTCAACAAACAACGACGAAGTAATTACACTACTAGAATGTCATTGTGATTTAGATTTAGTTGGCTTTCAAGATGTTGATGAAAACGGAGAAGTAACAGGATTAAAATTACCTTACATTGTAACTGTTGATGAAGACACAGGAACTGTTTTATCAATTAGAAGAAACTTTAACGCACAAGATCCAAAACGCGCGCGCCGCGATTATTTTGTACACTTTAAATTTTTACCAGGACTAGGCTTCTACGGATTCGGGCTTATTCACATGATCGGTGGTTTATCAAGAACTGCCACAGCCGCTCTAAGACAACTCTTAGACGCAGGTACGTTAGCAAATCTCCCGTCCGGATTCAAACAAAGAGGTATCAGAGTCAGAGACGAAGCTCAACCGTTGCAGCCGGGCGAGTTCCGTGATGTTGATGCTCCTGGTGGAAATCTTCGTGATGCATTTATGCCATTACCATTTAAAGGACCAGACCAAACATTGTTATCGTTAATGGGTGTTGTTGTACAAGCAGGTCAACGATTCGCAAGCATTGCTGATATGCAAGTTGGTGACGGTAATCAAAGTGCAGCAGTCGGCACAACCGTTGCGCTCTTGGAGCGTGGATCGCGGGTTATGTCAGCGATACATAAAAGATTATACCAATCTTTAAAATGTGAGTTTATGTTAATCGCAGATAATTTTGCAACATACTTACCAAAAGAATATCCGTATGATGTAGTCGGTGGACAAAGACAAATTTTTGCAAGTGACTTTGACCAACGCATTGACATTATTCCAATTGCTGATCCAAATATATTTTCACAAACACAAAGAATTAGTATTGCACAAACACAATTACAGTTAGCAATGTCTAATCCTAAAATGCACAATTTGTATCAAGCGTATCGTGATATGTATGAAGCGTTAGGTGTAAAGAATGTTGACACATTATTAAAAAAACCAAAGCCGCCACAACCAATGGACCCTGCAATGGAAAATATACAGGCATTGAGTGGTCAACCATTCAAAGCATTTCCGGGACAAGACCACCAAGCACACATGGACGCACATTTAAGCTACATGGGTACAATGATGGCACGTACAAACCCACAAATTATTGCTGCATTGCAGAAAAATATACTTGAACACATAACTTTGATGGGTCAAGAGCAAGTTCAGCTAGAATTTAAGGACGAAATTATGCAAATTCAACAAATGACACAGCAAATGCAACAAATGCAGATGCAAGCACAAGGAAATCCGCAAATGGCACAACAAATGATGCAAAATCCACAAGTTGTGGAGCTACAAAAGCAAATAAAACAGATAACAGAGGCTATTGAAGCACGAAAAGCGGTATTAATAGCTGAAACAATGGCAGAATACCTTGAAGAAGAGAAAAAAGTGCTAAATCAGATCGATAATGACCCATTACTAAGGTTAAAAAGCGATGAAATACAGTTAAAGGCTAAAGAAGAAGAGAGAAAACGTGAAGAAGGCGAGCAAAAAGCCGAAATGGACTCACTAAAAATGTTACAAAACAGACAACTTGCAGAAGACAAACTTGAACAAGAAGATGATCATGCTAAGATGAGAGCATCGGTATCACTTGCAAAAGATGGTATAAAACAGATGCAAGCAACTATTAAACAGAGAAACTAATGAATAAAAACGAGCAAAGAACATTTGGAATAACAGAAAACTTGTTAAGAAAACCTGTTCCCAGGTTTTATGGAGCAGGTGACCATAAAGTTCAACTTGCCTACATAACACCAGACGAAGCTGAGTTACTTTCTGAACTAGATTTGCACGGCAGTAACCCACCTAATCCTGGACCTGAAGGCATACCTAATTTTAATGACCCGGCGGGAGCTTCTGGACCGGATTCAGCGGGAATGAGCGGCGTCGCAGCAAGTGCTGGGGAATCTGCCGCTAGGGGAGACGCTGTTGGTAGGTCTGACGCATCACAAGCTGCTGCAGAAGGTGTTGGTGGGTTTGCAACTGGTTCAGGAGGACAAGCTATAGGTTCTTCTCAAGGAGCTGTAACACAAGGTGGTTTGAATGCAGCTCAAAGAGGCGTTGATCTTGGAACAAATACTTTAGGTCCAGCTTTTGGTCTTATGGGTCAAGAAAGAGCTGACGCGATATCAGCAGCCCAACCAAGTTTTGGAAAAAGTTTTGGAAATTTTCAAGAAAGTCTAGGAAATTTTGTTTCTAATCTTGGCATTACAAAAGGTGGGATAATGGGTTCAGCCATAGCTGCAGCCTTAGGTCTTGGACCATTTGGTGCTATGGCTCTCGGTCAAATAGGTAAATCGTACAGTGACAAACCAGAAGGTGAACCAGGTTTTTTTGGTCAACTTGGGCAAAACGTAAAATCGGATTTATCTAGTATGTTTGGAAAAGCACCTGAAGGTGAAGAAAGATCATTAATGGACAGACTAGGTATTGTTTTTGGACCTGCTGATCCAAATGTTGACGACAAGGGTGGAAACAGAGAACCTGTTGTGCAAGAATTAGCAACTATGGATGTTGGAACTATTGAAAAAAACAATATTATAAGAGAATATATAGCAAAAGGCTATCCGCCAGACCTGGCAGAATATTTATATGAAGCTTTGCACGCTAACGCATAATGAAAAAACAAAATAAAATCAGTAAGGTAATGCGTGAGTATAAATCAGGTAAACTTAAGTCTGGTAAATCTAAAAAGAAAGTGGTAAATTCCAAACAAGCCATAGCTATCGCGCTCAGCGAAGCAGGTGTAAAAAAGAAAAAAAGGAGGTCATCATGATCGAACTTATAAAAAATAAATGGGCTGACACGCCTGTTAAATGGAAAGTAGCAGCAGGACTTGTTGTTGCTGTCATTATCATAGCAATCATAAAATAATTAATGGGACCATTACTCTCACTTCTACCTACAGTTTTAAAAACTGGCGCTCAAATATTCGCAAATAAACAAAAGGCGAAGATATTAATGTCAGACGCAGAACTATTGCACGCGAGCAAGATGGCGAACGGGGAAGTGGAGTATCAACAGGCGGTAAGACAATCAAACGACAAAGGATGGAAAGACGAGTTTGTCCTTATCCTTGTGAGCGCGCCCGTAATTTTATTGATATGGAGTGTCTTTAGTGACGATCCGTTAATCCAAGAAAAATTGCACGCTTTCTTCGAACAGTTTAACAATCTGCCTTTTTGGTACCAGACGCTATTTGTCGGTGTCGTCGCTAGTATATACGGACTCAAGGGAGCAGACATATTCAAAAAGAAATAACATTTGATGAATACTGGGAACAGGAAAATCATTTATTAGAATTGTCATACCAAGAATCGGTAAGACAAAAAGAAGAACGGGGGAAGAATATGGGGGAAGATAAAACGTGTGATTGTCACACGGAAGAAAAAGTACGTTCGGGGGAATGCTGTAAACAAAAAGCCAATCCTCTTGATGAGTTTTGGCATAAACTAGGAGATAAATATAAAAAATATGTCAGAAGCTATAGACCCAATAAACGTAATATATAAAACTCAAAGATTACTTGATGAATTAATTGAAAGCAACGCTAACGTTCTTGTAGGAGGTGGTGTTGACAACATGGAGAAATACAACTATATTCTCGGTAAGATTCATTCGTTGGATCAAATTAAACAGGAAATCTCTAACCTGCTAAACCCTAAGGAGCCAGAATCAGATGATGACAAAGTCACACGCATTAGAAGATAAGTACAAAAAAGAAGTTAAAAAAGCTAAAGAAGAACCTTCACAAACAAATTTAGAAAAGTTACCAAACCCTACTGGGTGGCGTATACTTGTTATGCCTTTTCAAGTTAAAGAAGAAACACAAGGCGGAATTATTATAGCACAAGAAACATTAGACAGAGCCAGAGCCGCGGTCCAAGTTGGATACGTATTGAAGATGGGTCCGCTTTGTTATGAGGATAAAGATAAATATACTACGGGTCCGTGGTGCAAGGAAAAAGATTGGGTGATATTTGCAAGGTATGCAGGATCGCGCATGGGAATTGATGGTGGTGAGATAAGAATGTTAAACGATGATGAGATTTTAGGAACGATTGACGATCCTATGGATCTTATTCACGCAATGTAATCATAGGAGGATTAACTATGCAAGACGAAGAAAAGATAATAGACGTTGGCGAAGCTGACGAACAAGAAACAGAGATTGATTTAGAAGCAACACCGGTTGAAGAAACACCAGCCGAAGAAATAGTTGTTGAAGAAACAAAAGAAGAATCACCTGTTGAAGCAACAGAAGAAAAACCAAAAGACGAACTTGGTGAGTATTCTGAAGGTGTGCAAAAAAGAATAGCTAAGCTAACTCGTAAAATGCGTGAAGCTGAACGACAAAAAGAAGAAGCTATTGCTTTTGCAAGAACACAAAAAGAAGAAGCTGAACAATTAAGAAATAAATATAAAACTTTAGATTCTTCTTATACACAAGAGTTTGAGAAGAGAGTTACAACTAATATTGATGCTGTAAAATCTAAATTAGCAAATGCAATTAATGCAGGGGACATTGAAGCACAGGTTGCTGCGCAAACAGAACTTGCACAATTGACCATGGATTCAACCAGACTTGCTAAAATAAAAGAGATACAAGAAACTACTACAACAGCACCAGAGGCAACAAAACCTCCTACACAAGCACCTACACAACCACAACAAGTAGACCCTAGAGCAGATGCTTGGGCGTCTAAAAACCCTTGGTTTGGTAGTGATAATGCAATGACTTACACTGCATTTGACATACATAAAAAGCTTGTAGAAGAAGAAGGGTTTGACCCACAATCAAACGAATATTATTCTGAAGTTGACAAAAGAATAAGACTTGAATTCCCACATAAATTTGATAAAGTGGAGAAATCTACAACATCTGCACCAACGCAGAATGTAGCAAGTGCTAGACGTCCGGCCTCAACAGGACGCAGGAAAACTGTGAAACTCACACCTTCACAAGTAGCAATTTCTAAAAGATTAGGTGTGCCACTCGAAGAGTATGCGAAACAATTAGCCGCGAAGGAGGTATAAGCATATGACAAAAAAAGATACAGTGAAGAAAACTGTTAAAACTTCCCGCGTGAGTGAAACTAGGGTCAAAAAAGAAAGACCTAAAGTTTGGACTCCACCATCATCTCTAGATGCACCGCCTGCGCCAGACGGTTATCGACATAGATGGATAAGAGCTGAAAGTATGGGCTTTGATGATACAAAGAACATAACTGGAAAAATAAGGTCTGGATGGGATTTGGTGAGAGCCGATGAATACCCAGATGGTGATTATCCGATTGTTGATTCCGGTAAACATGCAGGAGTGATTGGGGTTGGTGGCCTTGTGCTGGCAAGGATACCCGAAGAGCTCGCAAAGCAACGTGAAGCGTATTATCAACAGATGACGCAAGATCGTAATGAAGCTTTAGAAAACGATGTCTTAAAGGAACAGCATCCAAGTATGCCGATCAATCAAGATAGGCAAACTCGTGTAACTTTTGGTGGCTCGAAAAAAGACTAATCTTTTTTTGTTCACCGATTTAAACAACTAAACCTTTAAGGAGGAATAAGACTATGGCAACAAATATAGATGCCCCATTTGGTTTTATGCCAGTTGATACAATCGGCGGAGCTGCTCCAGGAAAACTCGGCGAATATAAAGTCACTAATGACGCTATATTCCAAGGTGATTCAGTTCAAATCGCTAGTAATAGTGGTGTCTTAACACAAGGCGGAACTGGAACTACAGACGTAGGAGTTTTTTGGGGTGCTAAATACGACGATTCAAATGGTAAACCAACTTTTACAAACAATGTCCCTGCATCACAAGCGGCGACTGCATTCGTATACGACAATCCGTATCAAGTTTTCGAAATTCAAGGAGACGGTGGTACAAACTCTGCTCAAACAGATGTCGGTAGAACTGCAGACAAAGTAGTAGGTCAGGGCTCAACAGCAAACGGTGTTTCAATATTTGAACTTGATTCAAGTGACATTGGTACTGGTGCTAATTTACGTATTGTAGGATTTTCACAAAATCCAAACAGAGGTAATATTGGCCAAGAAACCACTGTGTACAGAGTTCTTATAAACGAACACACTTACGCTAACTAATAGCAGGAGGATTTAAAACATGGCTATAAGTAGACAACAACTAGCAAAAGAGCTAGAGCCAGGTCTGAATGCATTATTTGGACTTGAGTACAAAGCGTACGAAAATCAACACGCAGAAATTTTTGATTCAGAAAACTCTGATAGAGCTTTTGAAGAAGAAGTAATGCTGTCTGGTTTCGCAAACGCGTCAGTAAAACCAGAAGGTTCTGCTGTGACTTATGATAACGCGCAAGAAACTTTCACTGCAAGATATCAACACGAGACAATTGCTCTCGCTTTCTCTATCACTGAGGAAGCTGTTGAAGATAACTTGTATGACAGTATCGCTAAGCGTTATACTAAAGCACTAGCAAGATCTATGGCTAATACAAAACAAATCAAAGCAGCTAACATCTTAAATGATGGCTTTGCTACTAACACGTATGGTGATGGACAGTTCTTGATCGATAATGATCACCCGACTATCGCTGGAAATCTTAGTAACAAACCTAGCACAAACGCTGACCTATCTGAGACATCTTTAGAGCAAGCAATGATAGACATTGCAAACTTTAAAGACGAAAGAGGGTTAAAGATTGCAGCAAGAGGTATGAAACTTATTATACCTAGTGATACTCAATTCACTGCTGAAAGAATCTTAAAATCAGCTAATCGTGTTGGAACTGCTGACAATGATATTAATGCACTTTCATCTAAAGGAATGCTTCCACAAGGATACGTGGTAAACAACTTCTTAACAGATACAGATGCGTTCTTTATCAAAACTGACGTTCCTAATGGATTAAAACACTTTACTAGAGCAGCTATCAAAACTGCTATGGAAGGTGATTTTGAAACAGGAAACGTTAGATATAAAGCTAGAGAAAGATACAGCTTCGGCGTATCTGACTGGCGTGGTATCTACGGATCACCAGGAGCTTAATCAGTAGATTAAACCTTTTAAAGGGGCCTTCGGGCCCCTTTTTATTTGCATAAACATATTTAAAAGCGTATACTCGACGCACTGCATATTTAATTTAGTTAGTATAGACTCGTGCAGTAGACTTTCTCAGGACTATATTAACGGAAATGGAGACAAAATTATGGGAAATACAACTTATAGTGGTCCGGTCAGATCAGAAGGTGGCTTTAATGTAATTAATAAAGCAGCTTCTACTGGAGTGATTACAGAAACTGGTTTTTCAGTTAACTCAACTGGACAACTAATTTCACTAGGAACAAGAAAAATACAAACTTTCGTCGGCACCCTTGCTGCTACTGATACAGGTACGGCTTATGCTGATGGCGATGTTCTTGTTGAACTAGGAACTTTAAACACTGATGTACCTGATGGATTAGTAACAGCTACTAAAATCTTTATCCACAAAGCAACTGTGCTTGTTACAACTGTTAGTGGTCCAACTCTTGTTGGAGGTTTATCGTTAAGTGCAACTTCTGGAACAGCTACTAATTCAGCTGTTTCTTCTGGAACTGAAATTGTTGGTGCAGGTGTTGCATCTATTAATCCAAGAATTTCTGCAACAGACTCAGTAACTGAAGTTGACCTTGACTTTGATGCGGCAGCTTTTCATGTATTTGCACCGAACATTAGTGCAGCAGTTGCTAGCAAACACTTATATGCGTTTGCAACAACTACATTGAATGGTGATGCTTCAGCTGGACGATTTACAGTAGAACTAGATTACTCAGTAATGTAATAAATAAACTCTGAATAGGGGGGTAATGCCCCCTATTCTTTTAGTAGGAGAAAAACAAAATGGCAGACGTAGTATTAAATCAAGAAGGCGGTACAGCTTTATTTTCAGGAAATAAAAAAGTAATTACTCATTACAACAACGTTTCAGACAGTAGTGGTAGTACAACAAAAATTCTTGACATATCAGATTATTCAAATGCAGCAGGTGATTCACCTGTGTCAGCAACTTTGAATAAAATTTGGTATAGTGTTTCAGTAACAGCAAAAGTAGATTCATTGAGGTTGTCTTGGGACAACTCAGGAACAGACCCTATTTTTCTAACTCTTGAAGGAGATGGTCATTTTGATTATAGCTCAATAGGTGGTATTCAAAATAACAAAGCTACAAACTTTACAGGTGATGTAAATGCAACTTTACCTGCTTGTACTAGTGGGGATAGTGCTTCAGTTACTTGTGAGTGGCTATTAAATTATTAATAAGGAGTAGCATATGCCAAACACTACTTCAGGAACAGCAACGTTCGATAGGACTTTTGCCATTGATGAAGTTATGGAAGAAGCCTATCAACGTATAGGTATTCAAGACCTTAACGGATACAGAATAAAATCTGCAAGACGTTCTTTAAATATAATGTTTCAAGAATGGGGCAACAGAGGGTTGCACTATTGGGAACTAAAAGAAACCAATATCAATCTTGTAGAAGGACAAGCTGAATATCATTTTTTTAGAAGTGCGGCAGATGACACTGCTGATACAAACAGAGCGCAAGCTACAACAGTACAAACAGATTCTACAATTTTTGGTATGGACGATGTTCTTGAAGCAACTTATAGAACAAGTCGTGCTACTACATCTCAAACAGATGTAGCATTAACAAAAATTGATCGTTCTACTTATTCTGCTTTAGCTAATAAATTAACTAAAGGTCAACCTACTCAATATTATGTACAACGTTTCATTGACAGAGTAACGGTAAACTTATATCCAACACCAGATTCTACTACTGCTAGTTCTGAAGTGCATCTTTATTATGCAAAAAGAATTGAAGATGCTGGAGATTATTCAAATTCAACTGATGTGCCTTATCGTTTTGTTCCATGCATGGTGTCTGGGTTAACTTATTATTTGTCACAAAAATATAGGCAAGAATTAGTTCAACAAAATAAAATGTTGTATGAAGATGAATTAAACAGAGCGTTAACAGAAGACGGTTCATCTACAAGTACACATATAACACCGAAAGCATATTACCCAAATGTCTAGTTTTGCATCAGGAAAAAAAGCACAAGCAATATCTGATCGTAGTGGTATGGCATTTCCATATAATGAAATGGTTAAAGAGTGGAATGGTTCATTTGTACATATATCTGAGTTTGAACCAAAACATCCTCAAATAGAACCAAATGCACATAAAGCAGACCCACAAGGCCTGCAAGACGCAAGACCAGATAGAACAGAAACTGCCGCACCTAATTTATTAAAAACTAATTCTTTTAAAACAGGAACGGCTGGAACTAGTGTTATTACAGTTACAGAAGAATCGCATGGTAGATCAAGTAGTGATACAGTTCGTTTTTACGACACAGTTACTTTTGATGGTATAACCGCTACAAACATTAATAGATCTGCTGGATATACAATAACTAAAGTTGATGATAATACTTACACATTCACCGTTGCTACAGATACGGCGACAACAGGAAATACAACAGGAGGAGGGTTCCGTTCTTACGCTGGACCTGTTACAATAACACCATGACCACATATGCAGAATTAGTAACACAGATTAGAGACTACACAGAAACAGATAGTAATGTTTTAACAACAACTATTGTTAATGATTTTATTGAACATGCTGAAATGCGTATTTTTAGAGAAATAGATTTAGATGTTTATAAGAAAAACGCTACAGCTACTTTAACTGCAGGCACTCCGTTTGTAACTATGCCAGGAGTTATACCAACAGACTTTGAATTTGTAAGATATGTAGCAATATATGCATCTTCTTCAAGTTTATCTGGCTCTACTTTAACAGCTAATGAAAGAGTTATTTTACAGAAAAAAGACGCTTCTTTTTTGTCTGAGTATTGGCCAAATAGAACTTCTACAGGAGCACCTAGATATTACGCAAATTATGACGAAGACTCTTTACTTCTTGCACCAACGCCAAATGCGTCATATACTATGGATCTTGAGTATAATGCTCAACCAACAGGATTGTCTTCGAGTAATACAACTACTTGGGTCAGTAATAACGCCCCGATGTTGTTGCTTTATGCCTGCCTCATAGAAGCGTTTAGATTTTTAAAAGGCCCAGCTGAAATGCTGCAAACATACACCCAAGCTTATACAAGTGAACTTCAAGTGTTAGCACAAGAACAAATGGGTCGAAGAAGACGAGATGAATATAGTGATGGAATTGTAAGAGTACCAATGCCATCAGAACAACCATAAGGATAAATTATATGGCAAACGTAATATGTAATGTTTTTAAAGAACACCTATTAAAAGGTAATCATAACTTTAGTTCGTCTAGTGGCGATACTTACAAATTAGCTCTTTACACATCATCAAAAACAGTTTCTGCATCAGCGGTAACTGGTTACAACACAACTAATGAAGCAGCAAACGCATCAGGCTCTGGTTACACTGCAGCAGGAAACACATTAACAAATTCTGGTGTTACAGGAAGTTCTTCTACATCCACAGTGTTTGCAGATTTTGTTGACACTTCTTTTACATCAGTTTCAACAACAGCGCGATACGCTCTCATCTATCAATCATCTGGTGGAGCAGCAACAGCAGGGCTTGCTACAGATTCAGCGGTTTGTGTTTTAGATTTTGGTGGTGATTTTACAACTACAGCAGGAACATTAACAATACAATTCCCAGCCGCAGATACGAGTAATGCAGTTATAAGAATATCGGGATAGGAGATTAAATGGCATTAGTCCTTAACGATAGAGTCAAAGAAACCACAACGACAACTGGACAGGGTACCATATCTTTAGGTGGTGCTGCAACTGGTTTTGAAACGTTTGTAACTGGTGTTGGTGACACAAATACAACTTATTATATTATTGTACACGAGTCAGATGGCACGTGGGAAATAGGTATTGGAACTATTGGTGACGCGTCTCCCGACACTCTTGCACGAACCACGGTAATCGATACATCAGCAGGTAACACAACTAAAATAGATTTTGCAGCCGGTAGTAAAACAGTATTTTGTACACTGCCTTCAAGCAAAGCTGTATTCCTGGATGCAGACGGTGACGTTACATTAGGAGCTAATTTAGACGTTGGTGGTAATTTAGTTGTAACTGGTACAACAACATTTAATGGTGGCACACTAACTCTTGGTGACGCTAACACAGACAACATTGTATTTGGTGGTGAAGTTGATTCCGATATTATTCCTGATGACGATGGTACTTTTGACTTAGGTAGTTCGTCTAAAGAATGGCAAGATTTATTTATTGATGGCACAGCAAACATAGATTCACTAGTTGCAGATACTGCAGATATTAATGGTGGTACTATTGACGGTGCTATTATTGGTGGTGCAAGTGCAGCAGCCATAACAGGTACAGCGATTACCGGAACTAGTTTTGTTATTGGATCTGCAGACATTAATGAAACAGAGTTAGAAACTATTGATGGTGTAACTGCAGGAACTGTAGCAGCTTCTAAAGCAGTTGTAGTTGACGCTAACAAAGATATTTCAAGTTTTAGAAATGTAACTGCAACTACATTTATAGGAAACGTAGATGCAGTAGACGGTGATTTTGACGGAACACTAGAAGCTGATGCAATTACAGTTGCTGGTGTTGCACTTGCAACATTTGTAAGAGATACAGTTGGTAATAATATGGTATCTAGTAATACTGAAAGTGGTATTACCGTTACTTATGACACAACAAACGATAACATAGATTTCTCTGTTGATGCTGCGCAAACAGGAATTACATCTTTATTAGCAACTGATATAAAAATAGGTGAAGACGATCAAACTAAAATAGATTTTGAAACAGCTGATGAAATACATTTCTATGCAGCGAATATCGAGCAAGTTTATTTAGGCGACAATATATTTGGACCACAATCTGACAGTGATGTTGATCTTGGATCAACTGGAGTTAGATGGAAAGATGCTTTTGTCGATAGTCTCACAGCTACAGGTGATTTAACTATTGGTGGTAACTTTACAGTTAATGGCACGACAACAACAGTTGCTACAACTAACATGGTTGTATCTGATAATTTAATTGAATTAAACAACGGTGCGAGTTCCAATAGTAATGACTCAGGTATCGTGATCGAACGTGGATCAACAGGTGACAATGCAATATTTATGTGGGACGAAAGTGCTGACACATTTGTGTTAGGTACAACCACGGCTACCGGATCGAGCACCGGGAATTTAACTGTAACTGACGGCGCACTACAAGCAGGATCATTGGATATATCTGGTAACGTTGACATTGATGGTACGTTAGAAACAGATGCGCTTTCTATAGCTAGCACCGCAGTAACTTCTACAGCAGCAGAGTTAAATTTATTAGATGGTATTACAGCAGGAACTGTATCAGCATCATTAGCTGTAATTGTAGACTCAAACAAAGATATAACAGGTTTTAGAAACATAACTTTAACAGGCGAGCTTGACGCAGCGACTTTAGATATTTCTGGAAACGCAGATATAGACGGCACATTAGAGGCAGACGCTATTACAATTGGCGGTGTATCTACCAGTACCCTTTTTGCATCACCGGGATTCGCGGTTGCGATGGCGATCGCGCTATGATATAAGAAACTAGGAGAAAAATATGGCACAAGATTTTGAATCAAATGGTAAAAGAATAACAAATTCAGCTACCACTATTTACACATCAAACAGTGATGATGCTATTGTAGGACTTAGGTTTGCAAACATTCTAACTACAACAGACACACTAGATGTATTTATTACAGACGCGGGTGACAGTGATACTGCTAGATATCTTATTAAAGGTGTTAGCGTACCTGCTTCATCCTCTCTTGAAGTTATACAAGGTGCGTCAAAAGTTATTATACAAAGTGGCGATGTTGTAAAAGCACAAAGCGGAACAGCAAACGGTTTTGATTGTTGGATAAGTTTAGTTGATACAATTAGTTCATAAGGAGTAATTATGGCATATCATGAAGAAATAGGTGGTCCACTATTTATTGGATCAGGCGGTCCAGCATCAGAGGTTATACCTGAACATGATGCTACTGTAGATGTTAACCAAGTTGTTGGTCATGCAGTTCTTGCAGGTCCTGTTTCTTTTAATGCTGTTGTAACTATAACTGGAGTGGTGGTAATTTTATAATGGGATTAGAACTAGACGGCGTTAACGGTATATTAAAAAACACCACAAGTGATGGTGATGTAACTATTAAAGGTAATGATGGTGGCAGTGAAGTATCTGCATTAATACTTGACATGTCAGATGCTGGTACGGCTACATTTAATCACGATGTAAAACTAAGTGATAACTCAAAAGCATTTTTTGGAACTGGTAATGATTTACAAATTTACCATGATGGCACTAATAGTTATATCAGTGACCAAGGTACTAATGATTTAAAAATTTTAGCAACTGACTTTCAATTAAAAAATGCTGCTGATAACGAATTTATGATGACAGCAGTAACTGATGGCGCTGTTACTCTTTATCACAACAACGTAGTAAAAATAGCCACAACTTCTGCTGGTGTTGACATCACAGGTGGTTTTAATGCAACCGTTGGAAGTACAATCACAACTGCTGACAATACGGACACACTTACCTTAGTATCAACTGATGCTGATGCTTCCTCTGGTCCTAATTTAAGAATGTATAGAAACAATGATAGTAATGCAGATGATGATGTTCTAGGAGTTATAGAATACGAAGGTCGAAACGATAACTCTCAAGATGTAAGATATGTGCAATTAACATCACAGGCTAATGATATAACTGATGGCAGTGAAGATGGTAGTTATTATATAAGCACTATGGTTGCTGGAGCATTATCAAATAGAATTAATGTAAGACCAACAGAAACTATATTTAATGAAGAAAGCAAAGACCTAGACTTCCGAGTAGAATCTAATGGCAACGCTAATATGCTATTTGTTAATGGTGGCACGGATAGAATTGGCGTCGGGATTAACGACCCAGTACAAGCATTAGAAGTTAGAGGTCAAATAGGTATATCAGCATCTGGCACTGGTTCTAAGTTTTTAGGCTTTTATTCAAGTGACACGCTTTCTTCTTTTATAGAAAAAAGTGGTGATAACTTGACTCTTTATAATGTTGACGCTGGTAATTTGACATTAGCAACTGGTGATGCTGAAAGGGTTCGTATTCACTCTAACGGAGTAGTTTCTGCTACCGCGGGAGTAGCTCTTGGCGTAGGCACAGCTAATACAGCATCTAATGTACTCGATGATTATGAAGAAGGTACTTGGACACCAACTTTAAGTTCTAATGCAGCCGCCACCGCTTATAGTCTTCAAGTTGGTGTATATACAAAAATAGGAAGAATGGTTCATGTTAGTTGTCAAGTTCAAATGTCTGACCTTGGAAGTTTTGCTGGAGCTACCATACAAGTAAATGGATTACCTTTTACTTCAGCAAATAATTCCGTAGACAGTATTGCAGCTTTACACTTAAACGCAACTGCGATAGCTACATCACCAGATGTACACATTAGGATTCCAGCAAATAGTGCTTTTGCAAGATTAGAAAATGCTTCTGGAGCAACCACAACTGACAATAATATGAATGCAAATCGTTTAGATACAGGTACAAGAGTAAGATTTACTGCGGTGTATTCTGTATAAATATTTAAAAAGGAGAAAACAATGGCAATAACAAAAGAAACAGAAATAGCAAAGATAGAAGTAGTTGGAAAGTATAAAGCTGTTCAGGTTAGAACTGATACTGTTATCAAAGAAGATGATGCAGAAATATCACGTTCAACTCACAGACATGTTGTACACCCAGATATGGATATATCTAGTGAAGATGCAGAAGTACAAGCAGTGGCAAACTCTGTATGGACTGATGCTGTAAAAACTGCTTGGAAAGATTTTCAAGACAGTCAAAATATTTAAGGATAAACTATGACAAGTGAAATAAAAGTCGACACGATCAGCGAACAGACATCCGCGAACGGTGTAGCCATTGATGGCCTTACTATTAAAGA
>Ga0181398_1000183_pt1 | contig 18746 bp, 24 predicted proteins | sample 21SPOviralmetaG_FD_130127 | JGI IMG/M metagenome (GOLD analysis project Ga0181398, IMG submission 130127) | Marine viral communities from the oligotrophic San Pedro Time Series (SPOT) site, San Pedro Channel, CA, USA - 21 SPOT_SRF_2011-04-29 | ecosystem: Environmental > Aquatic > Marine > Strait...
GAATAGCCTCCAGAAGTTGCAACTGTTGATAGAGTTGGAGTTCCTGAGAGGTCTGAATAGGCTCCAGAAGTTGCAACTGTTGATAGAGTTGGAGTTCCCGAGAGGTCTGAATAGGCTCCAGAAGTTGCAACTGTTGATAGGGAACTAGAAACTACAAAGTTTGAATCGTTTGTTAAATCACTTGTGTTTGAAGGGATTGTTGGAGTTCCTGAGAGGTCCGAATAGGCTCCAGAAGTTGCAACTGTTGATAGGGATGCGGTGGTAGCATAAGTATTCGCAGCGTCAGCTATAGATAATTTAGTTGCTATGGAAGTTGTAACTGTCCCGGCAAAGTTTGCATCGTTATCAAGTGCATTAGCCAATTCGTTGAGTGTATCCAATGCTGTTGGAGCAGAACCAACTACATTAGTTATTTCCGAGGTAACGTATGATGTAGTTGCAAAGTTTGAATCATTTGTTAGATCACTTGTGTTTGAAGGGATTGTTGGAGTTCCCGAAAGGTCCGAATAGGCTCCAGAAGTTGCAACTGTTGCTAAACTTGGTGAAGCTGGTATATTAATCAGATCACTATAGGCTCCTGTAAATGCAACGGTTGAAAATGATGGTTTATTACTGATATCTAAATAAGACCCAGTTAATGCGACAGTTGCTAAGTTAGAAAGTGTTCCACCATCACCCGAGAATGTTCCCGCTGTAACTACACCAGTTGTTGAAAATCCTCCTGCTGTTAGGGTATTAATAGATAGATCACTTGAAATTACTTCATTTTCTAGAGTGTGCATAAGGATATTGCTCGAGTATGGGGACGTAATATTTCTTATAGCACCCAAATAAGTTGCGTTAATATTTGAAGATGTTATTGAATTATTAGAGTTAGTTATCACAATTGCACCAGATGGGGTCTGGATTTGATTTCCAATTGAAATGGAACCAGAAGTCACAAAACTCACACCTGTATTTGTAAATTGAAGTGTATTACTGGTTGTATTACCTCTATTTACAACATCTGATAGGGTATCTGAACTTGGTCCACCACCACCAGATAACACAATACCATTCACATCGAAAAAAGCATTTGCAAGAATGTCATTATCACATGTTAAATTGGCGTTAGAAACTGTGATATTTGATGAATCTGAAGTAATAGTTGGGTTACTCATCTATTATTTAGATTGTTTATTTATTTTTTAAAATTTTCAGTGTGGGTCTATGTAAATACAATGCGAGTCACGTGAACATTTGTGGTTGTGACTCTATCAGTTACACTTACGTTGGTAGAAACAGTAACATCACCAGATGTTGTGAGTGTTCCCTGAACCTTTACTGGAAGAGAACCTGTGGTTGATACTGCTGATGTATTTGTTGCAGTGTCATTCGTATAACCGAGCTTGAACTCGGTATCGGAAACGTCATAGAACATGGCTACGTTACCTACACCTTCACCAGAAGAGCGCGCGAAAATAATACCAGTGTCAGTTGTGTTTGTTACGTTAGAACCAAACTCGGCAATGGGATCCTTGACGGTAAGATTTTCAGTGTCTACTGCCGTAACTGAACCTGTAACATTAAGGTCACCGGATACAGTAAGATCTCCTGCAATAGTTGCACCAGCATCCACTTGAAGACCGACACCAGAACCAGCTGAAAGGGTAAGTTTACCAGAAATATCAGCGGTGGAGTTTACATCGAGAGCGCCACCAAGAGTTGTTGCGCCTGTTACGCCAAGTGCATTAGTTACACTTGCAGAGTCGAGAGTTGCAGCGCCGGTTGTTACAAGGGTTGCAGTCTTAGATGCACCAGTAACATTGGATGAGGCAACATTTGAGCTTCCAGTTACGGATAGATCTGCGTTTATAGTAACATCACTATTAAGAGTTGACGTTCCTGTTACAGTAAGAGCACCAGCCACACCAGCTGCATTTTCAACTGTAAGAGAGTTGAGAGATGCAGCGCCGGTTGTTACAAGGGTTGCGGTATTTGATACAGTGGTTACATTTGCTGAATTAGCCTTGAGGGTGGAAGTGCTTAGACCCCCGACTACATTAGATGTCCCAGCGACATTAGACTTTCCGGATACCACCATGTCAGAGTTCACACTAAGACCAGTGCCACTTGACTTTGATAATGTAAGTGTGTCGGAGATATCGGCGGTTGAGTTTAGATCAAGGGCATCGTTCATGGTCACACCACCACCGAAAATGGATGTGCTTACAACTGCCAAAGTTGAAGTGTTAGATGCACCAGCTACATTTGCTGAAGCAAGGCTTGAGTTTCCGGTTACACTTAATGTGTCACTTAATGTGGTAGCTCCGGTTACTCCGAGAGTAGAGCTTAGGGTTGCAGCTCCAGTTACACCAAGAGTTGAACCAAGAGTGGATGCACCGGTTACTTCGAAGGTATTGGCTACATTGGCCTTACCGGCAATGTTAGCGGTTGAGCTTAGGGTTGTAGCACCAGTGATATCAAGTGTTCCCTGACCTATCACGGGGCCAGCTATAGTTAGGGTGTCAGTTGTGGAGTTGAAAGTTAACCCGGCATCACCAATAAGACCACCAGAGCTATTGAAAATTACCTGAGTATCTGATGAAGCTGCTGAAAAATCGATGGTATCAGCCTGAAGCTTACCTCTTACACGGAGAGTTACGTCGTCAGTCTCGTCGATGAATACTTTTGTGCCTACATCCAAGGTGTGAGTTGCTGTTGCGTTTGACACACCAACATTTCCAGTTGTGGTCATAGACACACCGCTGATATTGGTAAGTTGGGCCTTGGGTGCGATGAGGGATTTGGTGGCATCTTCAATGCTTAGATTAGCGCTGTTAATAAATACATTGTTGGCATCACCAGTGATATTAGCCATCGGAGAGTTTTAATGTAGATTAAGAAAATATTTTGAATGTATAATATGTATTTCCATCAATATTTTCCAACACGAAAAAAACTTTTTCGCCATCTGTCACTGTAGTGGATGAACCCTTCTCGTTTATTACATTTGAAGTTGTGTTGGATAAAGTAATTGTTCCAATCACATTCAAGATACCATGAATTCTACTATTTGTTCTTTGGTTATGAATAATAAAGTTGTTAATTGTGTCACCATTTGTTGTTGATCCACTGACAGTTGTTCTTCCGAATAGACAATTGTTACAATCCACTGTTATTGTTCCAGATGAATAACTTGAAGTAACAGTAACTGGTCCAACAAATAGATCAGAATCATTGAAATTTATAGTCTCGACTGTAAGTCTATCTGTTGTTGTATTTCCACTTATAGTTGTGCTGGTATTTGAATCATCCACCACAAGTGTATCACCGACTGTAACTTTCTTGGCAGTTTTTAAAACTTTGAAAACATTTCCTCCAATTTTTATGGATTCTTCTGGTTTGTTTACTTCCAAAAGGTCTCCAGAAACTTTCAAGTTACTTGTTGTTTCGAGTGTTCCGAATATTTTTACTGGAAGTTCTTTTTCAATTTGGGGTGCTTTGGTTTCTGCTTCTACAAATGAAAATGATAAAATATCATAATCAGATAGAGTCATTCCGACATTACTTGTATCATTTTCAACAACAACTCCAACATTTGAATCACCTTCTTCCTTTTTAAGATTTACTTGACCAGTGATGTTCAATTTACCCAAGATCCCAGTTAATTTTGAAGTTTTATTATGAGTTATGTTGGGTGTTCCGGTGACTCTTCCACTATCAGAAAATAGGATTCCATTAGAGGGTTCTTCTGTAAGTGTAAGGTTTGCAGATGTCAAGTTAGACATTGTCACAGGTCTAATACTTGAGGAACCTTCTGATAGAATTTCATCCAATGAGAAGTTTTCGATTTTAGTGCCACCAACCTCGATTGTTCTTACCACAATTTCTGATGTGCCCAAATCAAGCTGTCTAGGCATTTAATTTATGTATAGATTTTAACTCATATAAAGAACACCACCTAAACCATTCTGTATTCTCAAAATGTTGTAACTTACTGCATATATATTTCTGGTAACTGGTTCGTCACTTATTATCTTTGCATTTGTTATTCTACTAAAGTTTAATGTTCCTGTTGGTTGTAATCTTCCCGTGTCTAGACAAAAGGGGTAAATAAATTGATTTGTTATGTTTCCACTTGCGAATGATGTTGAATAATATGATGTGATACTTGTGAAGTGAGGTGCTGAAGTCTTTGGTTCACTTAAATCTATACCATTTATTTCCAGTTTGATTTTATTTGTATATGACGCCAACACATTTACTTGACCAGTGATTGCATTACTACTGGTTATGAACTTCACTGGACTTGTAAAATTTAATTCTTGAACCTTGCTATTGGATGGAATATTTTTCTGAACTTGGTAGATTAATAGATCCATTTTATTTTTAGTGAAATAATCTCTCTCGGTCTTATCAATGTATATGAAATTTGAAAAGACTTTCATAGTATAATTATCGGCTTGAGGACCCCAATAGATTCTTAATTCTACATCATGATATTCTAATGATAATAATGGTATAGATGACTGCCAATTCTCACAAAAGAAAAATCGTAGTGGATAGAAATCTGTATCTGTCCCAAAACCACCATTAATTGATGAACTAGCTGACTTACTAAAGGTCTGTGCCAACACATCTGTAGCCAACTCTTGAGTAAATTCAGTGGTTTGTGTATCAACAATTTGTCCTCCAATTAGTAATTCTATCTTGTTGATGTAATTGGACCATGGATTTGCTTCAGAGCCGATGGATACTACACTTCCATTACTATATTCTGCGACTATGTAGGTATATGATAATAGATCTCCAAGTCTCTCAAATCTTACACTTGACATTCCATTATTTGTTATATTTCCTTGTATCACTTGATTGTGAATAACTTGAGAAAAGTTTGTGTGTGTCTTGTAACTACTTCTGAAAAATGATACTTGTGGATCACCAGTAAGATGAACATCTTGAGCACCAACTGATAATAATTGAGCTACTCCACTTGACATTATTGTTATTAGATTGATACATTAAAATTTGTGTATTAACGTAAATTAAGACTGACCACCCTATAGAGTATATAGCATGAGTAAGTTCGTAGCTTTCGATGTCGAGACTACTGGCCTTCCCATCGGAAATAGGGATCCTAAAAAGTTTGAAAAGTATGACAAATGTAGACTTGTTTCCTTTGGAATTGTTGAGTATCTTGATGATAAGGAAGTTGCTGATATCGAAATGGTAATCAAACCTGAAGGATTCCAAGTTGAAGCCACAGAGTTTCATGGTATTACCCACCAGATGGCGCTGGAAAATGGTTACGATTTCGATGTTGCGTATCAATCTATGAAGGACATATTTGATAGTGTAGACTTTGTTGTGGGTCACAATATAAACTTTGATATCAACTGTATCAACTCAGAGTGCTACCGAAGGGGGTATGAACCCTTTGATCCTATCAAGGTGTGTAGTCAAAATATGTGCCGCCAAATTCTTTTCAAGAACTATCGTCTGGGGAGTGCCTATAAGTTGCTTTTACAAGAGGAACTCCAAAACTGGCACTCTGCACTTCCAGATGCTAGAGCAAGTGCTCAGATTTACTTGAAACTTAAAAACTTTGAATCAATCTCCTTACCAGAGATAACTCCCAAGAAAGTATGGGTGAGTGTTAGTGATGTTGGCACTATCATTGGTAAGTCTAACTTTTTCAATGGAGAATCTGAAGTTCTTGATAAACTTCTTTCCAAACACTTCCCCGAAAAGTTTGAGAAGTATACCAGGGAATATAAACAGAGAATGATCATAGAAAAGTCTCCAGAAAGTCAAGAGATAATCTCACAAGCTATTGATACAGAAACAAATAGCTCTGATGAGGTTCATACACTCTATGAAAGTGTCAAGGACACCATCATGACAATTCGAGAACTTTGTAAAGAGGATAAGATTGAAGTATGTCAGTATGTCAGGAAGATTCTAAACACTCGTCATGGTGATAAATCTGAACCCATCACCGCTGATAAATTGGGCAATCTTAAACCGGATGATAGGTTTTACCGTCACAAGATCATGACTATTAATGGGACTGACTATATCCTGTGTGGTAGGATCGACGGCTTCATGACCGAAGAAGATGGAAGTAGGACCCTCTATGAAATCAAGAATCGAACCAAACACTTCTTTGATAAGGTGAGGGATTATGAATTTACACAAGTTAATTGCTACTTGAACATGACCAAAACAAAAAATGCCAAACTGGTTGAGATGTTCAATAATCAAATGAAGTCCTATGATATCTTGGCAAACAAAGAAGAATTTAATTCTTACCTTTCAACCCTAGAAAGGTTTTGTAGGGCATTCCATTTCACCGCTACATTTTAAAAAAAGATCAGTCTCAAAAAAATGTGTATCAAAAACAACGAAGTAATATAGTCTCTAATAATAAATGAATCCCGAAGGTGTCATGGTCATTCCAGGTCCTAAACATCTTAATAATTGTAATCCATTTCTTAATATATTGAGATATGCACCAGAGTTTTTAGATCATAGTGGCCCATTAACCTTAGGGGGTTTTGGGGCTTTGGGTATACCTTCCAGTTTTCATCACCCAGATATTAGATTTATGAGAACTCTTATATATGATTTAGTAAAACCCCAACTCAAAGGAACCCACAAAAACTTAGAGCTTTTATTTGATAGAGTATCGGTGAGAAGGCCCAATACTTCTATAAGTAAGGAATCATGGCATAGAGATATTTGTCCTAATGCCAAAGAGGGTGATGTAATCCTGGGTGGTTGGATTAATCTCGATCCAATTGGAACACCACCACAGTATTTTTCGTGCTCTCCAGGAAGTCAAATAGATATTGAAAAAAACACTGGGTTTGTAAAAGAAAAAGAACCCTCATCCAAAAAAGTTTATGAAATACCCCCCGGACATATTATTCTTTTTCATCAAAACATTTTACATGAAATAAAACCCCAAAAAAATAAAACTTTTTCCTATAGACTCTATTTGGGTTGGAGACTTACCAATCATGAGGATCCTCTATTTGATAATGATAGTATCATAAAACATCAATCATTACCTTATTTACCAAGTGGACAGTTACCTCCTATGTATGCCAAGTTACATTGGGTTAATCATAAACATATGATAGAAGAAATTTCAAATAGAATTAAATGTCATTACAAGGATCCTCATACCGGATTTGTATTCAGAGAAATTAAATTTCTTTTGGAAAAATTTACTGAATATTCCGAAAAAGAAAAAAGTATTTTCTTCCCTCAACCATTTTAAAAAAATGTCAGTCTTAAAAAATGTGTTTTAATATATACCAAGATATGTCTGTGGGATTTGTAACAGACATGGAGGCTCTTCCCGATGACATCCAGTGGTTCATTTGGAAAACCTTTTACACTAATTTTATTGTTCCAGAAATAGTTAATGACAGGGAATTCCTATGGGAAAATCCGAGTGACAACCTTATGGATCTGTGTGGCGACAAAGGGTGTATCCAACAAGGTCACCACGAACTATGTGAAATGATAGAAGATCACAACCTTTGGATCTACTATGATTGCACTGTTAACAAGTGTGCCAATTGTCGGGCATATGGTTTTCCATGTGATAACCTCGCATTCTATGGGTTTGAGAATGGTAAGATAGCCGGACATTGGCATGCAAACTTTTTTTAAAATGAAGGGTTTCTAAAAAATATGTTCAGGCATAAGTCAAGAAAATGTTGGGGGACTGGTATAGAACTATGATGTATAGACGATGCCCCGCCATATCAAGAGAGCAGTTTGAACATAAACAACTTGTTGACATGGGCTACGAAAAGGATGTAGAACTTGGGTATCATTATATGTCACTAACCAGACACAATGCCCTTAGTGTGTCTGATTGGAAACTTTTATTAGCAGAGTGTGGGTTGAATTTTTAAAAATGTGGGTAAATCAAAAAATGTGTCTTGAATAAACTCAAGATTATTCTGTAGGATTAGTATACAGTATGCAGACCTTGGGCGAACAGTGCATGTTTACGATGGCTTGCAAAAACACAAGGGTCGACACAGATAGTCCCGAGTGGACTGTTATCATGAATCAAGTCATGCACTTTGATCAGAAGCGTATGACTATGTATGACGAGATTGACAAGTTGGACAATGACATACATCTTATCAATTTTGAACAGAAGAAGATGGAAGACCCCTTAATTTGGATGGGGGAAATTTCTACAATCTGTCACAGGATTCTAGTCAAGCTCTACACAAGCGATGCCACAGAACTCTCCATCACAAGGGAGTGGTTCACCTATTTCAATACCCTATGTGACTTGATAGTATACCCAATGCATATGGTTAAGAATCACCTTTCTGAGGCTGCGAAGGTAAGGGACACATACAAGTATTGGGAACTTATTAAGGAACCAGAAATAAATACAATCTTTCCATTGGAGCATGAACTTTATGATGATTTCCACGAACTCAAGAGTAAACATAAGGATGTTCTAAAGAATGACTTCTTGGGTGAAGACTTTGTGGAAAGGTTTTTGAAAAGTCAACAAGATTTCTCTCAAAAGCGGACTGATAAGTATTCCAAAATAGATCAATTAGAAGCTAACATAGCAATCTACACAAAGATTGTCAATTGGTCAATCTCTCAAACTGCGTATAACCACATCTAAAGAAATAGTTCTATAAATAAATAAATGATTGTTGACTGTTTTACCTTTTACAATGAATTAGGAATTTTAAAAAAACGTCTTAGGTATCTTAATGCTAAAGTAGACAAGTTTATTCTGGTCGAGTCAACGGTCACCCACAAGGGTAATCCTAAGAAACTATACTATAAAGATAACCGAGATGAGTTTGCCGAGTGGAATGACAAGATTGAGTATGTGTTGGTCAGTGATAACCCAACAGACCCTAACCCATGGTCTCGAGAAAATCACCAAAGGAATTGTATCCAGAGGGGTTTGGATAGGTTGGGGTTGAGGAGCGACGACATAGTCATGATATCTGACGTGGATGAGATCCCCGATTTGAGGTTTGTTGGGAACATACCGATAGGTCATGAAACAGTGACAGCTCATATGCATGCCTTTGAATATAGTTTTGACTTCATGCAGACACGTGAACCATGGTTCGGAACAGTAATGACGAGGTATGGTAAGATGCAAAATCCACAATACTACAGGGACAAGCGTTGGCATTTCCCCTTCTGTCAGTATAGTGGGTGGCATCTCTCATCATTCGGGGATGTGGACTTTGTTTATAATAAGATTACAAACTTTGCCCATTGTAATGATAAATGTATAGAAGATTTGAAAGTTGAAAACTTAAAGACATATGTGAGTGAGGGGGTGTCGGTTGATGGAGTAAGTAAAAATGAAAAAACACCTTTTGAAATATTAAAGACTATACCCATTGAACTTTTAGAATGATTCCAAAAGTTATTCATAAAGTTATGATAGTTGATGAATATGAACTTCCAGATAAGTTTCCACCCTTGTGGGATAAGGCTATCAACTCATGGAAGGAAGTTAACCCCCAATATGAACTTAAAATGTATTCTGGGAAGGATTGTCGGGAATATATTTTAAAAAACTTTGATGAAAAAACTTTAGAATATTTTGACAAGTTAAGACCCTATTCCTATAAGTGTGACTTATTTAGATTTTTGGTTCTCTACAATGAAGGTGGGTGGTATTCTGATATGCGTCAGATTTGTTTACAATCTATAAACAAATTGAATAACATGGGTAGGGAATTCTATGCCTCTATAGATTGTCAACCTAATGAGAGGTGCATGTATACAGCCTTCATAGGTAGTGTAGCGGGGCATTCAATTCTCCATAAAACTATAGAAAAGGTTAAATGGAATATAGATAATTTACATTATGGAATGGACTGTCTTTATCCAACTGGTCCGGGTGCCTTCATGGAGGGAGCCATAGACTATGTGAGAAGATATAATGATAAGTGCTTTATAGGACGTCATGTAATAGCACAGGACAACAGTGAGTATATTGTATTCAATAATATACCATTTATAAAATGTAAATACAATAACGCCAAAGGCGCGGACAACAGTGACATAAAGGGTGGGAATGACTATGGAGAAATGTGGAGAAATTTCGACATATATAATTAAAGATTGTAAACTATTATATGAATTATGGAGACTGGTTTAGGTGAAAATGTAGCTGTAGACTTGTGTCACTTAGATTTGATAACCAATTTAGTAAAAACTCATAAACCCACTAGCATTCTTGAATTAGGCGTTGGTTCAGGACGAACAACTATTGCATTATGCGAGGGTGTAAAATATAATGAACATAGTGATACAATTTCAGGATATGTAACACCAACTATAACTTTGGTTGATAATTGGAATGACTGGGGTCATAAAAGGCCTGATTTTGTAGATGAACTAAAACTAAAGGTTAATCTAATTGAATCAGATGAAAAACAATTTTTATTTAGCACAAATAATAAATATGATTTTATTTTTTCAGACGCAGATCATTTCAATACAGATAAATGGTTTGATTATGTATATGACAGAGTTCTTATGAACAATGGTATATTGATGTATCATGATGTTTCGATACAAAACCCCCTGCCAAATAATGAGTTTAGATTTCCAAATTTAGAGAATATTCTAATTCAATGCAAAAAAAGAAATATAAACTATATATACTTTGATAAATGTTCTCTAAAATCTGAGAGATGTTATAGAGGTTTGTTAGTTATATTCAAGAAAGAACCATCAAACTTAATTATTCACAATGGTTCTCTTCTTGCTTAAAGATTTTATTATTATAAATATGAATATGAATTTAGATATTTACCCATTGTCAAAAAATTTTAAAACGTGTGGTGCGAAAGATCACCCATTCTTTTGGATACATGGAGCTTCTAACTTTGTTGACAATTTGAATGAATGTATAAAAATTACAGGATATAAACCCAAAATATTAGAAACAAGTGATTATCAAAATGATAGATCTGAAGAACTAAAAAATATTTTTAAGTATGAAGGTTCTGATAAGTTTATTCACGATTATTACATGGTATATAGTAATTTGTTATGTCAAATGAGTAATATTAATTTATTAGAAATTGGTTTAGGGACAAAGAATCCAGATATACCTTCAACTATGTTTTTTTATTTACAAGATATTAATTTTAATTCAACTCCTTGTTCATCTATTAGATCTTTTAAAAAATTTCTCAATGATAATAGCAATATTTATGGAGCAGATATAGATAATGATATTTTAATAAGTGAACCGGGTATTAAATGTGAATTTGTGGATCAATTAAATCCTGATACATTAAAAAAATTATTTGAAGGTATTAACTTTGATTTTGTCATTATTGATGGACTTCATCATATTTCTTCTGATTTGAATTCTATTATATATTTGATTGACCGAGTGAATAGTGGTGGTTATTTTATTATAGAAGATATTTCAATACTTGATAACTGGATTATTATAGATTTTATTTTGTCAAAAAATAAGAATTTGTCAGAAACTTTTTTTGTTAAATGTGATAGAAATCAATATATGTATGTGTTAAAAAAATAATTAACTGTAAAGATAATAATGTTCGAAAGTGAGACAGTAAATAATTCAAAACATAACGTTTATATCATCAAGGGTGATAAATATATTGGTAGAACAATTGCCAATGGGTATGAATGGGATGGATGGATGCATCAAGATCTAAAAGAATTTTACCGGTCTGGAACAAAGATTTTAGATATTGGTGCTAATATTGGATATAACACTTTAATGTGTTCCGAGTATGGTCCAGTCGAGTCATTTGAACCCCTGTTCCATGATTTTGTATCCAGAAATGTATCACGAAATAATCTTAAACATGAAGTTAGGGTAAATCGGTTTGGACTTTCTGATGTCAATGAAAAAATTAAGATTTATTTACCCCTTCCACAAGAAGGTGAGATCAACTATGGTGGAAGTAGTATGAACCCAACCGACGCCCACGATAAAAATAGTGGTTACGAAGTTGAAACAAAGGTTCTAGATGAAATATTTGACGAGCCGGTTTCTTTTGTTAAGATGGATGTCGAGGGGCACGAAGAAAGGGTGTTAAGTGGTATGAAGAACCTCTTGGAAAAGTATAAACCCTATACCCTAATAGAAATCCATGACATAGAAAACTCTAAAATCCCGACATTCATGTATAGTCTTGGTTATACTGGTGGACTAATCAGACCCGAGAAGATGTATGGATTTTTTTAATTAAAACTAAAAAACTAGGTATTTTCATATGGAAAACTCTTGTATAAAAACTGAAAATGGTGGATACGTTCCAAAGTTAATGATAGATATAACGTGTAATCAAGACGCAAACGGAGAAATTTCTTTACTTAAATCAATCATAAATAAGAATCCTAATAGTGTCATATTTGACGTTGGTGCTACAAAATCTACGTTTCCTATTTATAGTAAAACATGTAATTTCCATATGTTCGATCCAGAATTTGAGTTTGAAGATGGTGTAGATTATTCCACTGATAATTGTTTTGTTAACAAAAGTGCGTTGAACTCAACCTTGAATACAATCGATTCGTATTGTGATGAACATGGTATTAAGAATATAGATTTTCTTAAAATAGATACGGATGGTCATGATGTAGATGTTCTAAAGGGTGCCCTAAATATACTACCAACTGTTAAATACGTTCAAATAGAGCATGATATGTTTTCTCTATTGAAAAATCAAAGAGCCCACGACCTTTATGAAATTCTTGGTGATTTTAAAATATTCAAAATTACATGTGATGGTCTAAAAAAGGTAAATAAAATAAAAGAAAATTATATATATTCAAATTATTTATTTACCAGAGACGAGTCAATTTATTATGAACCACTCATCAAGGATGTTACATTTTTCAAAAATGTGTTTTGGGAATCAGATCCAGATGTTATAGAAAGGTGTTATAGTAACCAGACAGGTATGTTTAGAAACTATGAGTGTAAACTAAACCTAGATGATTTCTTAGCAAAATATTATTATTCATATATTAAGGGATTTATTGATGTCTAGAAGAATTATAGTAGTTATGGATAAAGTTAGAAGAACGTTTATAAATAATTATGGTGAACTTCCACAATTTATAAACAAAGCAGATGGAGACCCCTGGGATGTTATAGTTCCTGGTTATCCTAAGCTACATCCGGGTGTTCCCTATTACCTCAAGGATATTGTAGGAATATACAGACTACCCAATGGAAATCATAAACTCATTGTAGATATCTACACGGATATTTTAAAAAACTTTTCAACTGTCAAACCAGAAGTAAATAAATTTGTTAGGATGTATGAAGAACATACAGGTTTGAAGGGTCAAGTTTATTATTTTTAAGGAAACCATTCCTGTTTTGTTCCCCCATCATAAGCAAATGCATACCCAGTGTCAATCAACCATTTATTAATATCTTCACCATCCAATAGGATCTTAATAAGTAGTCGACCATATTTATCAAATTCTCCACATTCGAGGGTTACAAACTTTCCTAGGATCTTTTTACGGAGTTCATCACGCACCAGATAACCGTGTTCTTTTTCTTTAAGATTCTTGGTCCTCAGTTCGGGTGTATCAATTCCGGTAAGTCGGCAGTTCCAAATGTAGTAGGTATCGGATAACGGAAAGGCTACCTTGATTGTGTCACCGTCATAGACACTTATAACCTTTGCATCCTTAGTATGACCCTCGAATGAAAACTCTTTGGCGCTATCCCAATCCATTTATAATATATAAGTGTTTATTCTTTATATTTTTGTAAATGTGATATATTTCCATATTTTGATAATGATAATGATACAAATGATCCAAGATTTCCTTTGATATTATCACCAGGTCCTTTTTTCAGTATTTTGTTTATATTTAATTCGTAAAATGATTTTACTTTATTTTTATTTCCACCTTTTAATATGAAGTCAACGCTTATATTTGGTGCATTTTTTGAATAATTTGAAAGATTTTCAATTTCAACTTTAGTAATGTTTGCTAAATTAAGATTAACATACTTTTCAATATTATATGGTATGATGTAACCACCAGAAAATTCTTTTAAATTTAAAGTTTCTAGATTTCCGTTTTGTTTTTTTATTTTTATTGAATAAAAATATTGAACATCGTTTTGTTCACGTGGTGTTTCGAGTGGATATACAATTAGATCACCTACATTAATTCTACCTTTTAAATATTTAATAGTTTGAATTATTTTTTCTTTGTTGATTGGTTGGTTTAATGTTTGTGTTATGAATGTTGATATGTTTGAGGTATATTCTCCATTTTTCAAAATGAAAACTGATTTAGGCGCAGTCATATATATGTAATAAAGAAATTAAAACCATGTATATTAGTAACATGGATAATATCCTATTATTGGAGGGTCCTCCTGGTATTGTCAATCATAATATTCTAAAGGGATATATTCAAGAAAACAAGGAAGTTGAGTCGAATGGTTTTTGTATTTTGGGTGACTATAATAACTCACAGTTCATACACCCAAACATAAAATTCATAAAAAAATATGTTTACCACTATCTTCTACCAGTTATTCAAGAAGTTCATCCATCTAAGAATATTGAACTTCTATTGGATAAGGTGTGTGTGACCCACAAGGGATCATATCAGATTGAAAATCATTTTGATGTTCCATTAAGTGATGATGTGATATATGAAGGGTGGATTAATTTGGATCCAAGTGGAAGTCCTCCACAAAAGTTTTATTATTTCCCACCAAATGACGGAGAGATTAAGAGACAAGTCCCAACAAATTATGAAACTATGGATGTAAAACCTGGTAACATAATACTCTACAATAGTAATGAAATCATTCCATTGGATCTTTCCAATATAGCTCTTAAGGATACCTATAGGCTTGTCATGGCGTGGAGGATCACCGACGGAACCAAACCCATTTTCAATAAACTATCCGAAGATATTCCACCAATATATACAACAATTCATATCATAGATCATAAAAAGATGTTTTATGATTTTGCAAATTTAGTAAGAAAACTTTTCTATCAATACTGCGAAAAAGTTTTTAATTTCGTCAAACAAAAGGTGTAAACAGTTTTTATAATTTTTATTTTTGAACTCGACCCAAACATAGTCTGGTGAAACAACTTTAACTTTACCGAATCTATATGGATACTTTTCAATTTTAAAGTTTTTCTTTATGTGGCATGGTCTACAGTATATTCCATGCATTGTTGTGCAACCACATATTTTACAACTTCTCCACATATTTTTATTATTCCTACATAGTAAAAATATGTGGGGTGTTCAGCAGATTTTTGCTCAGGGAACTCTTGGGGACATGGTTCAAGGCACGAAAACCATGGGTATCCCTATACTTAAATGTAGATACAATGATCATGGAGTTCATGAGGCAATTTCTGACCCTTTCTTCACAAATATCTTTCTGTGGTATCGAAGTGATGGAGCCATATTTAGAGAAGGTATGACTGATTCACAGATTGAACAAGAATATATAGAAACATATAATTATGCTGAATATCTTTTGAAAACTTTTAATGGAACCAATAAGAGATTTTATTTGGGTCACTGGGAAGGTGATTGGTATTTATTACCCGGTATGAATGCCACCATAGATGCCGATCCCATTAGGGTAGCCGGTATGACCCAGTGGTTGAATGTGAGGCAAAGGGCAATTGAAAAGGCCCGAAATGATATTCCCTCTACAGCTAAATTATATCACTATGTTGAGATGAATAGAACATTTGATGCTTATTCACAAGGAATGAAAAGATTGGTGAACACTGTATTACCATTAGTTACAGTTGATTATGTTAGTGTATCATCCTATGATATCCAAGAAAGATCCAAAGAAGTCATAGAAGATGTGATTCAATATATTGAAAGAAATGCAAACTTTTCCGAAGGATATCCAATCTATGAAAGTCGAAGAGTATTCATAGGAGAATTCGGATTACCTTCTATACGTTTTGACTATAATGATGAAAAACATTGTGAAGAAAATATAAAAGTTTTTGAAAAATATGAAAGTTTGAAATTACCTTTTATATTATATTGGAACTTTTTCAACAATGAGTCTGATAACAGTGGAAGACCCAAGGGTTTTTGGGTTGTCGATGATCGTGGAAAACCAACTAGATTATTCTACAAACTACAAACCAAATACATGAATTTGTAAAAAAATATTGTCTAAAAAATATTCAAGATTAGTTTACTAGATTTTAAAAGTATGAAAAGGTTCTGCGAAGCTCTTCAAAAGTATGAAAACCCTGATCAAGATGTTTTGAAAAAAAGTAAACTTCTTTTTGCAACCAGGATTCCTGCTAAGGTCAAAGAGTCCTATGATATTATTTACAAAAATCTCATAAAAAAGTGTGGAGTTACTTTGAAGGTTGATAAAATCCCCCTTACTGCTATTCAGAAGTATGATGGGAGAATTGTTGGTGTCAAGACTATTCATGTCAAAGAAACAATAGATGAAGTTTCTAAGGTCAAAGATATCTTCTTGTGTCAAGGGTCTGCATTTGTCTGGCTTTGGAATCCCAAAGATGCTCAATGGGTCTACGACACTTTTAATGGTATGCTATTGGAAAATACTCCATTAAAAATAACAATCTTTTAGACTACTAAGAATGAAGGAGCCCTCACTCCGCAAAAAACACCTCGCCAAAGAAAAACAAAAAAATAATAAAAACATATATTCTTCTAAACATGTAAGAAAGTTGTCTGAAAATACCTTAAGACAGGTTGACCCTATCAGTAACAATGGCGTTCCCCCAGGCTCTCTTGAACCTTCCAAGCCCTCTGGTCGAAAAGGTTAAAAACCTCTATAACATCAAGGGGTTGGTTCTTATTGTTTCCAAGCCTCGCAAGACTAAGTTGGGTGACTGTATGGTCAGACCTGATAAGACTGGAATTATTACTATTAATTCTGATCTTAGTCCAGAACAGACCTTCATGACCATGATCCATGAATTGGCCCACTATCACCAATTCATTAATTATGGATTTACGGGTGTGAAAGTGCAACCCCATGGCCCAGAGTGGAAAACGGAATACAAAAAACTCATGGATCACTTTTTCGGTTTTAATTATTTTGATTCCGAGACTGAAAAAAATATGATGAGGCATATGGATAAACCATCTGCGACTGTTTGCCGAGACGTCGATCTTTATAAGAGCATGAATCCTGATAAACAGTTTGTGTGTGATATAACTGTCGGTGATAGGTTTTTACATAATTTCGTAATCTATGAAATTGTGCAAAAACTTAAAAAGAATTACAAATGTAAATCAGAACTGAATGGTAAATTGTTTATTTTTCAACCATTGGTTAATATTAAAATTGTATCAAGGAAAAAATAAAAAACTTTTTTAAAAAAAACTTTTTAAAAAAAAACTTTTTTAATTCTTAATTACTTTTTGAACAAACTTTTTTGTAAGTGTCTATCATGCTTTAGGTTTAACTGTTTGTAATCTACCCGATCTTCTTGAAGGGGTTCTCTTATTGGGTGATGGGGTCTTCTTGACTGATGGGGTCCTCTTGACAGAAGGGGTCTTCCTGGCTGATCTGGGTTTTGGTGTTGGTGGGTTTTTTACTTGTGATACAATTCTATTAATTAGATTTTTATTTTCTAAAACTTTTTTATTCAAATACTTTGAAAAGTTTTCATTTTTCCTAATAGCATTTCTGAGTTTAGTTGCCGACACTTCATTAAGAAAGTTACCAGTATTTTTACCTCTTTTCAATTCTGTATTAATTAGTGTCATTTTACCATTTTTTCTGTATTTATTGGCTGCTTCTTTAAAAGCAACTTGTCTATTGGGGCCAACAAAAAGATTAATATTTTCACCTGGGTTGTAACCAATTACAGTAAAAAGACTTTTTGCTGGTTCAACATTTATTTGGTTTCCATACATTTTCTTAAGAACATTTCGTTTTGTTTCAAAATTCAATGGATTATTTGCATTATGAGTTTGTGTTAGAAATACTTTAACCCTTTCACCTTTCGCGTGATTCAAAGCTTTTTCAATCAATCTTCCATGACCTAGATGAGGTGGATTCATTCTTCCAAAAACAATCACAGACATTTATAATTAAATATAAGATTTTTATAATAAATATGTTTGAGAATCGTAGAACATCAAATGGTCTTAAGTTGATATTACCACCACTGGATCATAGACCTGTTTCACAGCAACGTATACCCACTAGGCCTCAGACAGTTACACATAGAAAGATTCTTACTCCGCTTGAAAAATTAAAAATTCTAAGAAAGTTGAGGAAAGGTTATTTTTATTTTTTAAAAAGGTCTCTGAGTCAAAAAATGTGTCCTAGTATTAGCCAAGATAGGTGTGTGGGACTATTATAACATGGATCCCTTCTACTTCTTAAACTTGACTTTCGATGAGCGTGATGAGGATATCATTCAAGATTATTTATCAGAGTATCCAGATGGTAGTTGGACACTTGAACCTAATTTTGATTTTGAGTTTGAAGGTGAAAAGTTTAAAAAAATAAAATACAACAACACAACAAAGATTTTTTATTTTTTCTTCGACCACAAATTGGACCCAAAAGAATATAAATTAACATTGGAACTTTTTTAAAAAGGTCTCTGATTGAAAAAACGTGTCAGAGGGTTACTCAAGAAAGACCTGTGGGATAGGTATAGAAAGCCACCATGGAGGGATTGCTTAAGGAGATCCGATTGAGCGCAGAGACC
>Ga0181398_1000193_pt1 | contig 18414 bp, 17 predicted proteins | sample 21SPOviralmetaG_FD_130127 | JGI IMG/M metagenome (GOLD analysis project Ga0181398, IMG submission 130127) | Marine viral communities from the oligotrophic San Pedro Time Series (SPOT) site, San Pedro Channel, CA, USA - 21 SPOT_SRF_2011-04-29 | ecosystem: Environmental > Aquatic > Marine > Strait...
AGTCTATTAAAATCTAAATCAGCGCGCGCCCTAATTAATTCTTGGAAAAAAGCGAGTGGAAACATTTGAAATAATGGGATTTGGCGTTGTAGATATACAACGTTTGTTATTAGTTCCCGAAAACTGGGTATTCGTGTTTGAATTTCAGGAACGTCATCGTCCGAGTCTGCCATTAGTTTATTATACATTTTTAAAAAAATATTTTAGAATATTTTTTACTTACTTAAGGAATAGGATTGTATTATTATTAATGGGTCAATCTGAGACTCGGAAAAGATACAACGACAATCACCGAGAACAAATCAACGAATACATGAATGTTTATTATCAAAACAATCTCGAAACTATGCGGGCTAATAACAGAGCGAGTTATGAAAGAAAGAAAAAAGAAGTAGCAAAACGTCGAGCAATGTGGAAATTAGAAGCAGGTCAACGTGTAAAATTGAAGACTCTAAGAGAACATTTTGCTACTGATGAAGTTGAAACATTGCAGCAAAAATATCCAGATCAAATGTTAGACTGGGTGTAAAAAAAAATCCAAAAAAATAAAAAGACTTAGTATACACCTGAAATATATTTGTAAAATCCAACGTCCTTCTTTGTTATTGTTATGAAGAAATATCTTCCCCTCCATTTCTTTATAGCACAGACAACTATACTATTAACAAATAATCCAGATTCATTTAGTTCTTTTAATCGTTTCGGTGTAAGTGTTGCTAAACATACATCATTAGCTAAAAAACATATTCCTTTATTAACTTTGTCTTTGTAGTAATTAAGTAAATACCAAAAACTATTTACCCTTTTACCATTTGAATCTTCTAAACGAAATGGCGGGTTTGTTATGACCCAATCTATTTCGCCATTATAATCTTTGTAGTCTTTTCCCTGTTGTATTTCACACCATTCTTTTTGTACCGAATTTGGTAGATTATTGTAAAAAGCACCCTCACCGCGAAATGGTTCTAATACAATATCGTAGGGTTGTAGATCCACTGTTTTAATCAATTCCTTAGCTAAATCTGATGGGGTTTGATGAAAATAATAAGCGTCGTCCATTAAATTAACATTATTTTTTTCCTTTTGCTATTTCAAAATAGGACGGTTCGAGTTCAATTCCAATATATTTACAACCTAAATTCTTGCACGCTTGGAGTATTGATCCAGTTCCCATAAATGGATCTAAAACCACACTGTCTTTATCTACAACATTACTTATTATATGTTCTAATAAATCAACAGGTTTTTCTGCTGGATGGGTTTTTTCATTAGCTTTCACCGCTCTATAATTGAATATGTCACCTGTTCCGCATTTTATAGGTTTAGCTTCATTCAGTTCACCATATAAAATAAGTTCGTGTTGATGTCTGAATGTATAACCCAAAGAACACATAATTTTATTCCAAACAAAACATCTCATTTTTTTTACATAAGGGAAAAGATGTAGATAAAACATGGGGTAAGAATCAGAGTTACAAAAAAGATAGATTCGTCCTGTTTTTTTCATGACTCTATTTATCTTTTGTAAAAACAACTTATAAAAACATTCCAGAATACCGAACTCGGACAAAGTTTTTGTGTATTTTGTTAGACCTGCTTTATGCTCGGGAGGGATATATGGGGGATCACAAAACAATATATCTACACTTTCGCTTTTAATAGAGTCTAATTTATCCATACAATCGCCGCACAAAAGTTCCATTAAATTAAAAGGGAAAAAAGTCGGTGGTGAATTATTATCTTTTCCATTTCAATCTGGAATTCATTTCTAAAATGTAAATTTGTAATTCTATCGAAAGTTTGTCCCAATGATTCATATTAATATGGTTTGACATTCTTCAGTTGAGCCTTGACCTTTTTCACTTTTGATTTGGGAACAATCATCTCCCCCTTATGAACTTTTACGAGTCCAGTTTTTGTAACCATGCCGCCTCTATAAAATTGTGGGATTATAGCACGAGCTGCATTGAGACCGCTACCCGCTGGCGTTTTTAATGGATCTATGGAGATTGACCTGTATGGATATTCGTATTGATGCTTTTGTGTATGCTTTTGTGCTGGAGTCAATTTAGCAAACGCTTTTTCAGCTTTTATAATGTTAATGGCTGCCCCAGCTGGGATTGGATTCGTCATATTAAATTAAAAGGGAAAAAAGTCGGTGGTGAAATCGTGGTGGCGTGGCGGGATTTTTACCCCTTTTCAAGTCCGCTGACCCAGGAAACTTTTTTTTTTTTGTTTTTCCTGTTATTTTCAAAAAAAAAAAACTTTCTGGGCTAAACATCAAAAACCTTCACCACCATAGCACCCCTCCACCACTACAATATCTAAAAAAATAAATTAGAATACAAAATAGGAATAAAATATAAATTAATAAATAAAAAATCGTGGTGTTGGCGTGGTGTTTTTTTTGTTTTTGTGGTGAAATTATTTTCTTAAGAAATATAAAGGATGGATCAAATCTTAAGAAACGGGTTTAAAGAAAAGGGTTGTATAATTGACATGACTATTACTAAAACTGAATACATCATCAAAGAACGATTTGACAAAACACGTGCCAAATCACTATTAAATTGCGATCAAGCAGACGAACAACAAAAAGCGTTAATAAATAAATTAATAACAAATGCAGACAAATCACTAACATTAGTCCGCAAAGGACAGGGTTCAAGATTCTATCCTAAAAGCGGACGTATAAGTATGGCTATGGTTCAAAGGGAACTAAGAAATTATATACAAGAACCGTTAGGTATTGATGATGTAGATATGGTAAAAGCATTATTAAGTATCACACGTTCATATTGTAATACGTGTGACCCTGTAATACCATGTCCCAAATTAAATGAACTTCTAACTAATTATGAAGCAAGGACAAAAGAATTAACTGATGCTGGGATACCACTAAGGGAATTTGGCGATGATTATAAAGACAAAGGCGTAAAAGCTAATTGGAATGCTTTATTTTTTGGTAGATATTTACAATCATGGCTTCAAAACTGGGAATTCAAACGTGGCGATTTTGAATTTTTGGACGAATTCGACAAAGAATGTAAGCATTTGGTAAAATCTATTTTGGCGGATTTTCCTGAATATAAAGAACAATACAAAAAAGACAAAAGTAAAGACCAAAATGCGGACGAACAAAAGATATTAGGAACGTGTTTCTTTTGGTGGTATTGTGATAGGGAAGTTAAAATTGTAATGGAAACAGCTGTTAAATATATGGAAAAACACAATCACAAAATAAATCAATGTGAATATGACGGATTAAAGATTTTCAAAGACAGTTCGAATCCATTAGATTTAGATGCTTTGTCAGCTTTCGTAAAAGACCAAACCAATTATGATATACAATTTTCAATAAAACCCATGGAATATCCAACATTTACGTTTGAATCTGACGAAGACACTGGTGATAAATCGAAATTCAATTTACTTTTGGATATATTTTTCAAATGGGCGGAAGACAATAAACTTTATAGGGTAAAAAAGGGTTCAAACATTAAGACAATCCAATATAATCCAGAAACCCCGTATTGGGCTGCGGATTTATACGATGATGTAGAAACATTAACTGATGCTTTTTGTTTAGAATTAGGTAAAGATATTCAATATCTAACCAGACATTCAGCGGATATGATAAAGAATTTACGCAAATTTATTACAACTGTGAATGATGATCCAAACTTTCCTGTTGTTAATTACAATTTCAGATATTTCGGATATAAAGACGGTCTATTTGATATTATAGATAATAATTTTATTCCAAAAGCAGACGCACCTGAAAAGATATTCTGCCGTAATTATTTTGATGTTCCATTCGAACGTAAAATCCCAGAAATATTCAACCAAACAATAGATTACCAAGACGAACTTACAGATAAAACCAAATCCATTCTGAAAAAGTTATTAGGACGTGCATATTTTCCTATCGGTACTTTGGATAAATTACCCTTAGGATTAAACATAAAAGGTTTAGGTGGTTGTGGAAAATCTACCATATTAAATTCTATTCAGGGAACATTACGACCAGACGCAGTGGAAATATCCGACAGTGGTGCGTCTGAAGCATTTAAATTAGAAGGAACAGACGGCGGCGAACTAATGATTATCGGGGACGGATCTGATACATTACCATTTAAACCAGATCAATATAAAGTGATGTTGGAAGGCAAAACCGTAAAAGTGAATCAAAAGGGAATAGCACAAAAGAATAAAATTTGGACTATGCCTATTTTAGCCGCTTTGAACGAATTTATGGATTTCAAAGACACCAGCGGGGCTATTATGCGTCGAATTGTTTATGTTATATTCAATAAAAAATTAGGATCGAATGCTATTGACGATAAAACATTAGAACCAAAATTAAAGGCGGAATATCCATATTTAGTTCCATATTTGGTAAATGAATATCATACATTCCTAAAAGAATTGGAAGGCAAAGGTGATTTCTGGAATGTTGATATTTGCGGACAACAAATTTTAGACGTGCAAGCAGAACGCAAAGAAGAAACAGACCCCTTTGAAGCGTATCTATCAAGAAACAAGCTAAATACAGGTAAAAGTGGATCATACTTTTACAAACAAAATGACGCAAAAACTAATTTACAAACTTTCAAAACGGCTTTTAGAAATTTCCAGTTATTAGACATGCAGATTCCAGCAAAAGATATTAAAATAGACGATAATGCCCTTCAAGCTAAACTTAAACTTTTAGGAATGGAAGTCAAAGAACTACACATGTGTAAAATATGTGGTAAGGCGTTATTAAAATCTAATTGCGACGACCCTGATGGGAAATTCGGCGTACATTATGATAAAGCGAATGGATCAAAAAAGAAAACTATTAATCATTGTGTTTTAATCAAAAAGAACGTATATCCATACGATCCGAATATCGATGGATAAAAAAAATAAAAAAAGTCCAAAAAAAATAAAAAAAGTCCAAAAAAAATAAAAAAAGTCCAAAAAAATCAATTCATTTACAAAATCACCTATAAGTCTAAAAATCGTGGTGAAATCGTGGTGCTGTGGCGGGATTTTTACCCCTTTTCAAGTCCGCTGACCCAGAAAAACTTTTTTTTTTTTATTTTTGGCTAATTTTGAAAAAAAAAAAACTTTCTGGGCAAAACATCAAAAACCTCCACCACCATAGCACCCCTCCACCACTACAACATCTAAAAAAATAAATTAGAATATAAAATAGGAATAAAATATAAATTAATAAAAAAAAATCGTGGTGATGGCGTGGTGAAATATAAAATTCTGTGGTGTTATTTATTATTTCTTTCTTTTTATTAATGCGGTGCGCGACATGTGGGAATTTATTGGGTAGGGCGTATATAAATACATTAACCCATAAACAGTGTATAAATTGTTCTATAAGGGAATGTTCTCCTATTTTTTATTTGATGTTAAAATTAATACAATATGTCAAACGAAAATAATATCTGGTGGAAGGAATTCAATTCTGATTTTTGGTTTCTTACAGCAGGGGCAGTTCTCGGATTCGGCGGGGTCATAATTCAAGGAATCATAAAATCCAGATGTAAAAATGTAAATATATGTTACGGCATGTTGAAATGTGAGCGTGATTTAGAAGCGGTTGATGCGGACAGTTCAAGCGAAACTACAACAACTCCTCCGCCTGCTGTGTTGCCGAATCGAAATTAAATTAAATTTACCACAGAATTTTATGCGACCAGTATTTAGCACTGTTTTTATCTGAAGTTTGTCCGTGTCTGTCATAATAGGCTTTCTTTCTTTTTGGATCATTATGGTCTAATTTCGAATAATGTCCCAGTTTGTCTTTATATTGTTCGTACCGAGAATCTCCAAAATGTATTAATTTAATTCCACCATCTTTTTTTACATAAACACTATACTTTTTGTTTTTCGCTTTACTAACGAACGGTTTATATAATGGTTTATCTGTCATTAATAAAATTAAATATTTTTTTTTGTCTTTTTTAATGAAACCAGTGTTGGTAAAAATGTGTGGCTACGTCCTTCAACTTGAAGAAGGTAAATTCTACGTAGGCACGACATACAATTTAAATTTTAGATATTCGCAACATGTGGCAGGTCAAGGAGCGATTTGGACTCGGGCGTACAAACCTATTGGAATGATTTCAGTCGCAATGGATATAAATCAACAAGATTGGGAAAACAAGATGACTTTGGATATGATGCGCCAGCACGGGATAGACAATGTTCGAGGCGGAAGCTGGTGCAAAGAAAATATCAATACGGAAAGAATTAAAAAGTTGCTATTTACTAATGAAGACCCAGAAGATTTCAGGGTGCGAGATCAAAGTGCCTCCACCGACGGGGTCTATTTATGAAACGCCCCACAATCTGCCTAAATTTGGACTCACGTTAGCGGTCGGCAAAAAAGGTTCAGGCAAATCATTAAGCATAACTCAATTATTTCGTATGTATAAAGAACAAGATAAAAAGAATCCATACAGAATTATAATTTGCAGCGCTACATTTGCGAGCAATTGGAATTTAATGGAGGAATTAGGAGTTGATGAAGATGATGTTCTTGATCCAGATGACCCCGACACTCCCTATAAAATGGAACAAATCGTTATTAGTGAACGAGACGATTTACTCCGATATTATAGCGAATTGAAACTATTTAAAGAGCTGGAAAAAATGCTAAAAAAAACAAATACAGACATTGACGATGATTCTTTATTATTGAATTTCTATGACCCTGTAACTCAGAAATTCAGACCTCCAGAGCATAAATGGGGAGGTAAAAAGGTCGCTATATTATGCGCCATTGACGATGCGCAAAATTCCCTTCTCTTTGGCTCACGTAAATTCTTGAATATGATGATAAAAAATAGGCACATCGCACCCATACCAGTAGATATTCAAAAAGACCCCTTGACAGCACATTTAGGATCGGCTATGGGTCTGTGGCCTTACATTTGTATCCAGAATTACAGCGCAAAACAAAACGGTTGCCCTAAGTCAATTCGTAATAACATTTCGCAAATGATACTTTTCAAGACAGCATCAATACACGAACGTAAGTTAATATCCGAGGAAGTCGCTGGGTGTGTTGATGTAGAGCTATTCGAAAAAATATATAATGTAGCAACGGAAGCCCAACACGATTTCCTGTATATAGATTTAGATAGTAAAAAGCATTTTCCATCAAGATTTCGATGGAATTGGAACAAATTTTTAATTGCCGACGAAATCATGCTAAAGGAAATTGTATAAAGTCCTCAATCCACTTAAAAAAAACTTAAAAAAAATATTAAGGTATATTAAAATGGAGAACGAAGATATAGCCGAGCTGATCGAGCCCAAAAAGGAACATGGAGGGAAAATCAGAACCGAAAAGCAACTCGCCGTACTTGCGGAAGCCAGGGTTAAAGCCCTTGAAGTTAGAAAAAGAAATTCTGAACTAAGGAAACTCGCAAAGCAAGAAGAAAAGAAAGATCGAAAAGAAATCAAAAAAGAAATCAAACAAGCAGTTACGGAAACAATTCAAAATGAAACCCCTAAGGATGAATCAAGTGAAAGTTCGGAATCAGAAGATGAAGAGCCAGCTCCTCCTCCTCCACCACCAAAAATAAAACGAAATAAAAATGAAAAAGCCAAAGATTATATCAAGCATATATTAGAGGAAGCAGATAGACAAATAAAGGAGAAATACGTTCATGAAGCAGAAGCACCAGTAATAAGCACCAAATGGAAAATAGATAAAAAAACGGGAAGAAAATATTATGATCCATAAATTAAGAGATGCCGCCTCGTCGTCCAAGACTTACGCAACAGGAACGACGGACACGTCATGTTGCTTCAATACTTGATTCTTTGATAAACAGAGCCGTAAACATAGGTGAAAATTTCCCCCCGTTAACTTCAACAAGAGATGGAAGAAGACCTGGAGCGCAAGTGAACTTACCCCCTCAACCCAATCCACGATCATTAGAAGAATTGATTTATTTACTTGAAAATAACGTCGAATACAGAGAAACAATAAGGCGGGGTCGAACAAACGCGCCTGCAAACACGCCTATTACTACAGATACATCGCAAACACCACGAGAAGCACTACTATTAGATTTTGAATATGAAGCGAGAAGATTGAACTTTCCTGAAAATTTTATTATATTAGGTAAGGATAAAATGAACGAGACACGTGTCGCCGATTTTCATGAAGAAAATGTAAGAGATCATCCTATCCGTCCAATAGGGTATAAATATTTACACATTAATAGTAAACACATAAACCAAGGAAATTCAACAGTAAATATAGATTTATATCTAACAACGCCCATTACTAATGTAAAACGAATAGCTTTAAAAAGCTTTTCTACACCAAACACAGGATTTAATATTCATCCAAATCATAAGATACAATGGTTAGAATCTGATACAGTTTCTGGTGATATGGCACTATTTGAAGCAGAACTAACGGCAGGGTATTATAACAACACAGACCTCGTGGCACATATAACATCTAAAATGAACTTAGTAAATAGAAGTTTACCGTCAATTAGTTATAGTGCTGGTGGTTTCAATTTAACTTTCCAAGATGATCCAGCTCTACCAAATCCTTACTATGTGAATATGAACTACACGCCTAAAGGGGTAACAAATTCAACATTGTTTTATCCATCATATATTCAAAATCCCAGTCAACCTAACGTATGGGAAATGTTAGGGTTCGATCAGACACAAATGGTGCTTACAAATGGTTTTATAGGTGCGAAAACATCAAGTGATATACTGAAACCTTTCACAAATGATATGGTTGGGAAGGCTGGTACAGGTACTACATTAGACTATACTGCAAACACAGTGTCAACAGCGGCAAATACAATGGGTCTCTTTATAACGACAGATCTGACAGATAACGCTGCTTACGAAACGCACCTTCATATGGGTAAAAATAGCATGTCTCAAACGAATATATTAGAATGGGTCATGAATGACGCACCAGTTTATTCTTACCTGCACTATAAGCCTGAAAATCCATGCTGGCATACTTTACATCAACCAAGCATTACGCATTTTAATATGAAAATGTTAGATCTAAATGGAATCCCTATTCATCCGTCTTGTTTAAGAAATTGGCAGATGGTTATTCAAGTTGAAGTCGAGGAAGAAATTGATTATCATGCCGAGGTCACTAAGAAATTAGCGGCTCAAGCTTGGAGAGAAAATCATCAAGGAAAACGAATATATTAAGGTATTTTTTTTTTCCTTTTATATATTACAAACAATATGGCTGCAATGACACCAACCGAACTGATTTCGATGCCTACTCCTAAAGGATTCAAAGCCCTCAAACCGAAACGAATTGAATTACTCCCAGCGAACTCGACCACTGACACAGCATATAGAGGTTCTTCAAATAATCGTATTTTGTTTAACATTCCTGCTTACGTATCAAGTTTCATGAACGTCCAAAGATCTTATTTTTCATTCAAAGGTCAATGCGTGAATACAGGAACACCTGCAGACAAAGTGCGCTTCAAGGATGGAGTCCCTGTCATAGAGCGACTTGTTATAAAGTCAAATGGTCTACTTTTATCTGATTGCCGAGAGTATGCTGAAATTGAACGCATCTTAAATAACTTTGGATCTTACGCAATGAGTAAAGCTAAAGCATGGGAAAAAGGAGATTATCGTACATTGATGGATGAAATGACTGCGAGTGCCGCGAGTGCTTTTGAAACCCTTCAATCCGATAAACAAATGGCACAAGCCGCTGGAACATATAATGGTACTAAAGGACATACATTCCGCAAATACCTAAGCCCAGCAACCATCATGACGACCGATAAGATGTTACCTTTAGGTCTGCTCTCAGCATCAGGAGGGTACGCTTTACAGGTCGAAATGTACTTAGCACCTGCTGAAAAATGCGTAGAAGCAACAATAGCACAATCCAGTCTTACATCAAGTCCATCGCCAAACCTTGAATACTGGCTTGATGATGTAAAATTCAACCTTGAACTTCTTGAACTTCCAGCAGATATTTACGCAGATTTTACGAACCAACTTCTCATGGGTGGGAAATTTATCCTTCCATTCACTACATTCCGCAGTCATAAACATTATCTCGCTGGCGGCTCTCAGCACAATTTGAACGTGTCAGAGGCAGCTAAAAATGTAGAAGTTATTTATTCGGTAATACGCGAACAAAACTCGAATAGCCTTGAATTCCTTGGTGGAAAAGAATCGAGTGTGGTAAATGTTGATAAAGTTCAATGGAGATATGGCACGGCATATTTTCCCCAAAGTTTGCTTGAAGCAGATGCGGGCAACGGCGACAAGGCTTTCTTAGAACATGCTCTATGCGGTCTTGACATGCTTGAATCTCACGATCCTATATTGTCAAGTATGAATAATGTGACTGGATTTTGCCGCTGGGAAGACAAGGATTTTGTCCTCGTAAATTCATTTAGATCTTCCAAGGATCGTATTGACAACGGAATCTCTACTCTAAGCTCAGGCGCGCCTCTCCAAATGACAATAAATTTCCGTAGCCCAGTTTCTTCTCCTGTAGAAATCTTGACTTTTGTCGAGGAGACAATGGAAATGATTATCGGACAAGGCGGACAAATTTCCCTTGTGGAATAAAATTATGTTGATATATTAAAATGAATAACAATCAGCCGCCACCGTTACTAAGGGGTATCAGGGGAGGACAACCGCGACAGGCAGGGATATTTCGCGCGAGAAGAGCTCTATTCGTTAATCATCCTCTGGACTTTCCGCCTCCTGGAACACCAGAACCACAGACACCGCCTCATGTAGCACCAAATCCGATAAATGAATTGTTAGTTCCAAGACAAGTACAACTTCGACAACTTCAAAATGTAAATAGACAAAGACAACTTCAACATGTAAATTTACCAGTCCAACGTCCCTTTTGGGATCAACATGTACGCGCACCTGATACACCGCAGATGAAAAAAGGCGGTATGGTAAAAAAAACACAGATTGTCAAAGTTCATGCTGGAGAGATGGTGATTCCAAAAAATAAAGTTGCTTCGGTCAGGAAAGCATTAAAGAAAAATAATGTTAGTCCTTATTAACAACCATGCCGATTAAAATGTTGTCTCCGATTCAACATCTAACAAAAGCATTGAAAAATTCGCAACATAAATTAGAGGAAAAAAAGATTAAACCCACTATTAACAATGGTGGATCAATTTATAGAACAAAGGTAAACCGATATGATGCCTTTCGTCAAACTTAATTTTATTTGTATAATTTAATGTCTTATTGGGACGACGATGTAGTAAAAAGTTTTACTGGGTTTTTCCAAGAAGACGCCGTTACTTCTTCAGACATGGTTGATACATCAACAACCGCGTCAAAACAAGTAAGGAGACGTCCAGATAGATTTGAAGGACAAGTAAGGAGACGTCCAGATAGATTTGAAGGACAAGTGAGGAGACATCCAGATAGATTTGAAGGACAAGTGAGGAGACATCCAGATAGATTTGAAGGACAAGTAAGGAGACATCCAGATAGATTTGAAGGACAAGTAAGGAGACGTCCAGATAGATTTGAAGGACAAGTAAGGAGACATCCAGATAGATCTGAAGGACAAGTAAGGATTAATATAAATAGTAATATAAATGATACGGAAAAGTTAAAAAAAAACACGGAATTGGCTTGGTTAAAGTATGTAAATTTTATGAAAGCGGTAACAAATAGTTTGCCAGAAGGAACCGAATGGGTAAAAGATTCGCCTCATATGACAAAGTATGCTCATCTCATGGAAACCAGTTATGAAGCCAATGCAGGTAAAAGCGTACAGGCTTATTTAGATGAACATTTACCAGGTTGGCAACACGTAGAGGATATATCAACACCAGATGATGTTGTATTACATAATCCAACATTACGTGAAACCGTGGTAAGCCATAGGGGAACAACAACACCAAAAGATTGGGCAACTGCTAATGCGCGAACAATGTTGCCAACTGGAGGTAGAACGACAAGTAGATTAGTGAATGCGGAAAAAACATTAGTCAATGCTATTCGAAGATTTGGCGTCCAAAAATTAACAACAATAGGACATAGTCTTGGTGGCAATATATCAAGTTGGTTAGGATTAAAATATGATTTAAAAGCGGTGGGATTTGATCCAGCCATATCGCTACCGACGGTACAAGAAATATTAAATGGGGAACATTCGTCGAATATGAATAAATTAAAAATTTACGCGACCCACGGAGATACGATCTCAGCGAATAGAACGGTAATACGTGGTAGTCCACTTGTAGAAGTGGAACACGTAAATACAATAGCAGGCAAAGGTGCGACATTACTGAATAATCATTCAACCACACATTTTCATCCAGAACCAAACGCATCAGGATATGTTCTAAGAAATAATACAAAAACTTCCATAAAAATGGCAGGTTTTGCTGCCTTAAATGCTGCTGGAATAGTCCTGCAAGCACACCAAACATACATTGATGTAAAGGCAGATACATCGATAAAGAATAAAGGGGACAGGGCTGGTGCAATAGAAACTGATGTAGCCAAAGGTGGTTTAACGTACGGTGGAGGGTGGGTGGCTGGAGGTTATATTATGGATGCTGCTGCTGCTGAAATGACTGCGGCGGGTGCTGTCGCTGTCGCAGGTGCGCCCGTGTTTGTGGCTGGGGCTGCTGCCATGATGGCTGCTGTAGGTGTTGGTGCGGTAGCGGAAACGGTAGCTGAAAAAATGAAAAAACATAGAACAATTGCTAAAATAAATCACGAAATAGGTAAAGTAGTCAAACAAGACATTAAAGATGAAAAGACATTTTTTAAGCATCCAACTTCAAGTCATTTTACGGATATGGTTATCGGTCGCAGCAATAAGAAAATTCTAAAACATACAGGTCATTCAATTTCTCATTTCTTTAAACACGGATTTTAAAATGTACCCAATAGTAAATGATAATCACAGGTGATTTTACAGGAGAGTATCCAAGTTTATTGGAAAATGATTATAAACAGTTGTATTCAACAGATTATAATGTTATTCATACTTTGGGTAAAGACGCAAATTTACAATCATCACAATTACACGGGTCAAAAATAGCAACAGTAGCAAATGGATTTACTCTCGGAACTTGGGCTGACGATCCATATGTTTATGACCCTGGTAGTTTTACTGATCCTATACAATTATATATAGATGGTAAAAAAAAGGGGCTTGGTGATATTTTTTATCCAGAAACATCAAGAGATCCAACTAACAGTCCAGTAGACGCACCAGATGGTACGCTCTATTTTGATTTATCTGAACCTAAAAATATAGTCGAAATCAGAATATATAGTTTAAATATAAAGGATTATACATTAGAGTATCAAGTAGAAGCAGGCGGTTCTTATTCAACAGGTTATTATTCAGGAAGGTTACTTGGAGGAATGCCTTCAATCATATCATTACCTATTAGAACAAAAGCAAGATTTTTTAAATTCAAAGTTATCGACTATTGGGGCGCTACACATGGCGGTCTCTTTCACATCAGATTCTACGGCGATAATGATTTTAGTGTTTCCGTAAAGGACACGGTCACTAATCAAGCAAAGTCTTATGCCGATTTTACGGGCACTTTAGGAAATTATACGTTAACATACACTTCAACATACACTTCTGACGGTTCACCGTACTCAATCGAACGAAATGTAACACGAGCCGACCGCGTAGTTACAATAAGTAATCAGATACCCGCTAAAAATTATGCGTATGGTGTAAATCTCCCTGCAATAAATTTAAATAACCATTTTAATAATGCGGATAATTATGAACTTACATTCGATCCTGGATATGTAGCGACTATTACTCCTGGTGTGAATCAAATCACTTATTTAACTATATATAAACATAGCGGTACTGGCGGCGTTCCTCGTATAATAACTATAAAAGCAACGAACACTCTTGGATATGAAGCAACTATGACTATTCAAACAACATGGTATAATGCAGGTGCGCGAACAGCTACCGCACTGCCTATAATTTATTCGGATGGTGCTACCCTTCAAAATATAGATCTTGAGACCAATTATTTTACAGGTGATGAGTTGAAATTTACCATTACGTCCACCAGAAATCCACCAGATGTATCTATCGGCAATCTGACTGGAATTTTATCAATAACAGCACCAGCATCTGTCGTATTTGACATAACTGATACGTACACACTTTCAGTTACCGATATGATGGGTGACATAATCACAGACACATTTGACATAAACACAGTAAATCCAGTTGCTCCTACGCTTAGAGGCGATAATCCAGTGTTGTTATATAAACGAGATTCGGGAGAAGATGTTTATACAGAAGAAGGATATATTACTGGAACTGGTAATTACGCACATGTAACTACAACAATACCAACACCGAACTACGTTGTGAATACAGTTAAAAGCGAAGACATAACATATAATTTTACGAATAGTATTACAGGCACTCCTATAACTCTAACGAGATATATTTATTATATTTATGATACCACACCACCTAATATAATTCCAGATCCCTCAGGAACGATTTATATTGAGACTGATAGTGCCTTTTCATTGGGTATAGGTGGGCAAGCAACAGCAACAGCAACAGATACAATTGACACTGTTTTATTAGGTAAACCTGTAAATGTATCAGGCACTATATATGATAGTGATGAATTTAACGGAGGACACGGAGGACATACGTTCGATACAGCTGGCAGTGATTATAAAATAAAATATGTAGCATTTGACAGTTCGGGTAACAGAAAAGAAGTCGAACAAGATTTATTGGTTCGAGATCCAATAACTCCACTTACACCGTACACGTATTACACATTAGTTTTATTAAGTAGCGCAGAGGAATTAAGTAGCGGTGCGAATACCTTGGATTTGATGACTCTATTTTCTTCATTTTCTGGAGATATTTTGACGTTCAGTTCACGAGAAATTTTAAACACGGTTGACCCCATTATTGCTGGTAATCCAACAACATCAATAATTTCAAACATTGCTATAGATAATGCCACAAATATATTAAGTTATAAAACAAACAGTCCAGGAACTGCTGAAATTGAACTAACGGCATCTTCAACATTAACGGGCTGGACGGCGAACCAAAATGTAAACTTTGTAGTAACTAACCCAGATTTTGCTTTTGAAATAACTTTAGAAGATGGATCTAAAGAACAAATAATTTCTCCAAAGACATACGACGTAGGCGATCCATTACCACCATTCTTAATCTCGGGTCAGCCTCTCTTGATAAAAGATAATGCGATGAATATGCTTTTAACAAGAACAGATTCAAGTGGGGTATACGATCCAAGACCAGAATGGAATCATCCCCCTTGGGCGGCTATGGGAGCACCAACTACTAATTTAATATCAGGAACATTGCCATCACCAGGGGATGCGACAATACAATCAGCGTTTGAAGTTGAATATTCATATACATTTACAAACGGGTATGAATCTCTTACTAAAGTGATAAATGTCAGTGCTATATCTGGAAATCCCGTTCCTACAATTTTACCGTTCCTACAACCTGAACGTACGGATTCCGCCACACATAGTATATCTATCGCTGATAAAATTACATTTACTGATGATAGCGCAAATTTGACAATATCAGTTTCTACAGATGAAGCTGGTGTTTCTATAAACCTCAAACAATTAACGACAACTGGGACATCGATGATATTTAACAGCCCACGAACTGCAGGCTGGGATGCTAATCTGAATATAGAATTAAGCAACTACGCATCTGTACCAGACCACCTAATTACTATAACAATCACAGCGATCAGTAGTAACGAACCGTCATTACCAACAACTCAAGACTTACAATTTGTGTATTCAACTTTAACTGCAGTTTCACCTCGACCAACTTTTGAATTAGGAAATGATTTAAGTGTAGATATGCGTGATGTGTTTTTAAACGAAATATCTACTGATGTATTTACTTCATTTTTATTATCAAGAGATGTCGTTCTCGATACATCTACTTTAACGTCTGTATCAAGGAGTGCTGACACGCTCACTTTTACATTAGCAACAAATCCTGATGGAACTACCAGTTCAATAACCAGGGTAACACCTACGATTTACAGGAATACTATTGGTTTAGGTAATCCGTTTGATGTTATATGGTTGCGTCCCGAACGAAATGACACAGCACTACCAGGTCAAGTTCATACAAACACCACAAATTTCAATTTGAAACACTATATCACCAAAGGCAGCACACATTCCGTTTATGCTTTATCAGGTAGCGCATTAGCACCAGTCGCAGGTGTTTCAAATGATATAACTGTACCTTCCCCAGACGGTATAGTATCATTTAATAGTATAGTTAATGTTGGAACTTTAGATCTGATAGTTACTATAACGGACATCTTTGCAATTGATACAGTTATAACTATATCTATGACATTTATAGCAACACCGACTCTTACAAGCTCCGCGAATTGGACTGGTACTGTATCGACTCCAGAAACTATAAATTTGAGTAGTATATTCACTGGTGCTGCTACATATGAGATTGTTGGAGTTGTTTCCAACACGGCTCTAATTGGGACACCAGAACTCCAGAGAAACGACGGAACTCCAGACACGTCAGGTAATAAATTATCTATAACACCCGTATCTAACATGGTAGGAACATCAGAAATTACAATAAAAGCCAAAACTACGGGAACGGACTTCGCATTTTTAACACATACTTTTACATTTACAATCCCCAATCCGCCACCAAGAAAAAAAGTTGGTATTACTCTACCCAATGTAAACGCAGGTGATGAAATAGATTTAGCTGGATATATCGAAGGTGTTTCTGAGACCAATCAGCCAGGTGGGACTGCCGATGTTTTATCGATTGATGCGATACTTACCAACCTTACAAATGGAAATGTTTTGAAACATTCAACTCATCCCACAAAGGTAGTTTTTGATACGATCTCTGCCGCCAGCAGTATTGATGACACTTTTACTGTGACTGTTTCAGATGGGTCTAACTCTGCAAATTTACAGTTTAGTATACATCTTTTAGTAGCAGCAGCAAATGATTACAGTCCTTTTTGGTGGAAAATAAGAGACAAACATACCGTTGATAATACAGATCCACCAATAACAAACCCCAAGTATTCTCAATTAGGAAATTATGAAACTGGAACTAATAATAAAATTGAGTTCGGACTAACTGGGGATGGTGTTTTCGACGAGAGTACGCACAAAGTCGCTCTTGGTCACACTAAATTAACAATAGGCAAATCGTTTATCGTCAAAGTTAAACATATGGGACAGGGTTCAGACCTCTCCAGACGTCATCTCATGACGTGGGGACTAACAACACGAATAGATGTACCAAATGGAAAAGTTTTTCCCTGGACTACGACCAGCGCGAACAGTGGAGCACCACTTTATAATGGAGCTAACGACATGTTTATTCAAAATTGGTGGACGCCCACTGTAGCGGGCGATGCACAGAATCCATATTATGCGAATGTAATAGGCAGCTCAACAGGCATAGCAGCGCCACCAGGCATGAAAGACGGGGAAGCCTCGCTAAGTTACCCAACTTTTGTTAATTATACGAGTAAAAATAAGAACGCCGCCGCGAACAGTTCAGCGACATCTCCTGTTTCCTCAATTAAAAATTTCCATGTTCCTGGATCATCTGTAGCTCCAAATCCAGTTCCAACTTATGAAAATAATGATTGGATAAAATTCACACGAGTAAGTGATACTGTGTTTACATGGTATTTGTGGAAACCCAGCGACGCGACCCCTTCTTGGGTTCCGCAACACACATGGAATCCTACAAGTGGAGATAACTTTAGACTAATGTGGAGCACATTCGATTTGTTTGGTGCAGTGTATTACATTGGTGAAACTTAGGGTTTAAAGAAATGAAAGTATTCAAACGGCTTAAAGAATAGGATTGTATAAGTAGTATAACAATGGATTCACTTACAAATCTTACTAACATTGACATAGCCGCTAAGATTATGGATATGAAAAGTAAATTAGAACATAAAGATAAAGTGAATGAACTGAATGCTGAATTCAATGACAAAATTGAAAAAGGAGACCCCGCGGCTGACGGATTTACGCGCGCGGCGGTTAAAGTTTTTCCCTTTTTAGCTTTTCTAAAAGACGCTGATTATCACTATATACAATTTATATCTAACGGCGGGCGCGGGAATGATTTTATAGTAGAGGATTATGAGGAAATTTACAACTACTATGATACATAATTCTAATACTTAGGGTTTAGGGTTTGAAAAAAAAGTTTTTTCATGGGTCAGCGGATAAAAAAAGGGGTCAAAATTTCACCACAGCACCACAGATTATTTGAATTGAAAAAGGAAAGCTTAAAGAAAGATATTATTCTCCCTTTAAATATACAAATATAATAGAAAT